>Ga0315310_10002107_pt1 | contig 12495 bp, 8 predicted proteins | sample TDP5_MG_FD_203630 | JGI IMG/M metagenome (GOLD analysis project Ga0315310, IMG submission 203630) | Freshwater sediment microbial communities from Lake Towuti, South Sulawesi, Indonesia - TDP5 | ecosystem: Environmental > Aquatic > Freshwater > Lake > Sediment | place: Indonesia: South Sulawesi... | reverse complement strand
CCTCCATAACTTTTTCATCCTTAGAGATCTCTTCGGGCAGCCCTTCCGCTATTTTCCTTCCTTCCTGAAGTACTACGATTCTGTTGCAGACTTCCATGACGAACCTTATCGCATGCTCTACCAATAGGATAGTTATTCTCAGCTCCTTACTTATTTTCTCAATTAAGCTGACAATTCTAGTTTGCTCGCCGGGAGTCAAGCCCGCTACGGTTTCGTCTAGCAGAAGTAATTTCGGATGACCGACCAACGCTCTAGCGAAGGAAAGGAGTCTCATTTGGCCTAAGTTCAAATATTTAGCCAAGACATCCTCCTCTTGAGGGAAGTTTACGTATTCTAAGATTTTCCTACTTTCTCGCTTCGCTTCATTTAAATTGATAGTTGGGTTACTGAATGCTACACCAACCATTACGTTTTCCAAAACGCTTAGCTTAGGAAATACTTCAACTATCTGAAAAGTTCTCACGATGCCTAGCCGGCAGATTTCGTAAGGTTTAAGTCCTGTGATATCCTTTCCTCCATACAAAATTTTTCCAGAGTCTGGGTGATAGAAGCCACTTATGCAATTGATTAGAGTTGTCTTTCCAGATCCATTCGGACCGATAAGCCCCAGTACTTCATTACTTCGTACTTCGAAGGAAACGTTATTAACAGCTACAAGCCCTCCGAATCTCTTTACGACTGAAGATAGTCTTAATTCCATCTCATTTCTTCACTTTTTCATTCATATCGGACGGTTTCATCAAAACAGCTCTTTACGCGTTATTAGTCTTGCCAACCCTCCTGGATAAAAGATCATGATTAAGATGAGTATGATGCCATAAATGATAAACCGATAGGCCTCTAGCGGACGGAGAAATTCTAGAACAGAAATGATAAGGAATGCCGCTGGTATCGAACCCCAGAGAGAACGTCTTCCTCCCAAATAAGCTATTGCTAATATTTCTATGGTCTTTGATGTCTGTAACAAGCTAGGTGTTAAGATTCTGATGTAATGAGCATAGAAACTGCCTAACGTACCAGCGATGAAACAAGTGATTACAAAGTTCATAACCCTATATTTTAAGGGATTTATGCCGCAAGCCATCGCCGCCGGCTCGCTACCTCGAAGAGCCCTGAAGGCCAACCCCATTCTAGTTCGATTTCCAAGGTAAAGCATCAAGAACAATATCGGCAAGGACAGGATTGCAATTATGGCGAAGTACGACAACCTAAGAGGATCTGTAAAGTCAAGTATCCACACATTCGGGAAATGGGGGACACTTAAACCCAAGTAGCCTCTAGTTATCTCAGGCGTGACCGCGATCAAGAACATTAGTGCCATGCCAAGAAACCAGGTAAAGCATGCCACAAATATACCGTACAAACGCAATGTCAATACTCCTGTAGCGAGTCCAAGAAGACCAGCAACTGCCCCACCAAGTAAGAGACCGAGCCAAGGGTTAATTCCAAAACTTATGGCCGCTATTGCGGAGGTATATGCTCCCAGTCCCATGAACGCCGCATAGCCAAAGTTCACTATTCCAAGGTATCCAACTCCGAAATCGAAACTCGCAGCTAAAGTTCCGTATAAAAGAGCGGTTATAAATATATGCGAAACGTACGAGTCTCTTACTATGAAAGGAGTTGCAATTATGAGTGCGACGCATAGAAGCATTATCACGTTTTTCCATGTTAACTCGATTCTCGCCGCGCTGATTTTCTTCATTTCTCCCATACGCCTCTTACTTCGCCTTTTCCAAAGATGCCAAAGGGTTTCAAGATAAGTAAGACACAGATTATAATTAGGTAAAGGACACTTTGCCAACCCTCAGAAGCGACTATGAGCCCTACCGCTTCCATTACTCCCAATAAAAGTGCTATGGGTATGCACGCCCCCATGGTCCCCAAACCCGCTACAATTACTACAAACCAACCTTTATACAGGGGAATTATCCCCATTGTGGGATACGCGGGCAGTATTGCCACCATTAAGGCTCCGGCGATGCCGGATAACATACAACCTATCCCAAAGGTTATCGTATATATGCGGCTAAGATTTACCCCGGTTAAGGAGGCTGCGGTAGCATTCTGAGCTACAGCGCGGATAGCCCTGCCGAGCTTAGTTCTCTTAAGGAAGGCCCAGAAGATGAGTATTATGGTGTTTGCTAGCACAATGATCATCAAGCGATCGTAAGAGATTCTAAATCCGAATAACTCCACAGTGCCGGGTTCCCAGAAGTATGGAGCACCATAATAAAGAGGCCCAGCGGTTACCAAAGCCACGTTTTGGAGGACTAAAGACAAACCCAGTGTGAGAACGAAAACGTTAACCAGCCATTCCTCTCGTCCAAACTTTCGCAAGGGAGTGAAGATCACTTTCTCACAACATATTCCGACTAAGAAGGTGGCTAACGCGGCAATTAACAAAGCGACAAATGGACCAAGACCTAACATCATTAGGCCAACCCAAGAGAAGTATGTGCCTACCATATAGAATTCGCCCTGTGCAAAACTCGGTATGTTAAGTATTCCAAAGATTAACGCCAAACCCAGAGCCATCAGCGCATATATCGCGCCTCTACCTAAGCCCATAAGAACCAACTCGATCACTGTAGTGATCTCCATTATTTTCGCCTCATCTATCTATTTCGTCTTCCTCGTGGCAATTATAAAGTTTAGGGGGTAACCTCATAGAAGGGCGACCGATAGGGTAACTATCGAAGAGATATTCCTGAGCAATGATAATTGGCAACGCTACAAAGAGCAGAGCCCATTCAATTCTCGAAAGAAGCATGCAGATGAATGGGCTGACGAGTAAGGCGAAGTATACGGGATCCCATAGTACGCCGGTGGATTCAAGTGCGATGTCTCTGCATTCATGTTTTCTAAGCCAATCGAATTCCTCCAAGCCTTAGGTGGTTGGTGTGAATTCTCGATGAATCCTTAGCCATGTTTCTTGCACGACTCTATGAACTCCTAGCAAACTGATGTGATATCGTTTTATGTGGCACAGAAGACATAAATACGCCAAAGCGATACTCAACAATTGGAAAATAAAGTGATACGTTTTGACTGAAGAGAAAGCAAAGATAACTAGACGTAAGTACTTGACGTACGGTGGTGGAATCGTTGTTGTCGCGGTTGTTGCAGCTGCAGGATACGGAATATATGAAGCTACGAAGCCGCCTCCGACGACGCCTACCCCAACGCCAACCCCGACGCCTACACCAACTCCTACCCCGACGCCCACCCCGCTTACAGAACTCATAATAGGCGTGCAAGGACCTATGACAGGCCCTGCTGCTTTGGTCGGCAGGGATTTTAAGAACGCTGCGACATTTGCATTGGATGAAAGAGGAGGTAAGATTTCAGGGATACCGGTTAAGCTGGTGTGGATCGATTGTGAATCAGATCCTGAAAAGGGGGTAAAGGCATACGAGAAAGCGATACTTGTAGATAGAATACATCTGGGGATGATTGGATGGCACAGCTCTGTGCACCTTGCGCTTTTGGAGGTATGGGCCGCTCATAAGTTTCCACATTTTTGCCATTTTGGAGCAGCCAAAACTATACTGGAAAAAATACATACTGATCCTGAGTACTACAAGTGGAGTGTAGCTAAGTGGTGGCCTGTTCCAGAGAAGCTCGTGATCGGCTACGTTGATACAATTTTTGAAGCCATAGATAAGGGCATCATCGTTCCTAAAACCAAAACAATTTCAATCTACATCGAGGACACCGATTGGGGAAGGAGTCTTGGCGAATCTTTAGGGGCAGCATTTGAGAAAAAGGGATGGAAAAGAGTGAGTTTCGATGTGGCGCCCCTAGATGAGACCGATCACGTTACCATGCTGACTAAAATCAAAGGACTAAATCCAGATGTGATTGGCATCACCTTTACAGGCGCGGCGGCGGTGACCTCGCTCATTAAGCAGACGAGAGAGGTTGGATTGAAGTCCATTGTTATAGCGGATGGGCTAGGTTGGATTACTGGATGGTACGAGATGGCTGGCAAAGCCTCTGACTACGTTCTAGACATGATACCTGGTTGGGCAACTCCGAAGGCCAAGGAGTTCGTCAAAGGGTTTACTGAGAAGTTTGGATACGAGCCTTCACCCTCGACAGCTGGATTGGCATATGATGCCGCACATTTCACGTTTGCCATCGTCGAAGAAGTTCTTAAAAGAACCGGCGGTGTTTGGGATAACGAGCTTGGAGTTAAAATAGGGAGGGACTTTGCGTTCAAAGAGGGCGCTCTGATGGAGTGCTATCAGGAGGACCCCAAAGATCGTCCAGACCTCATTGTTGGCGAACACTACTACATATTCCCCGTATTACAGTATTTCGATGGTAAAGGAGTGGTCGTATGGCCCTCGGCGTGGGCGGAGGCCGATTTTACCCGACCTCCATGGTTCGCGTAACTCTAGAAAAGAAAGGCAAAGTGCTATCAATTAGCCGCTAACTCCCCCATTTTTTCTGTTTCAACTTTAATGATACCCTACTCTGAAGTTGTCAGGATTAAGATGAATAATTCGGAACAGGGCGGATAATGAAGAGGCTGTAGCAGATGTGAACGGCGTGAATGGTGAGCTTCCAAACAAGCTGCCGGACAGAACCCTCTATGGAGATTAAGCGCCTTGGCCAGAGGAACTGCCCAGCCTAGTCGAGATAGTTGATTTAAGAGCGAAGGTCATTTCTTCTCACCAATGTTTCTTACAATCACCATTCTTCATGTACCTCTTAGGCGTGAGTGGCCTGTCTTTCTATAAGTAGCTAGTGAAACAGGCTTATGACATTTCTCGTGAATCCTTTCTATGAACAGTGTGCTTCATTTCCTTGAATGAGAAGCGCTTAATCCATGCCGATAACGGCAAAGACTAGCATGATTCTGGTATTAAAATGATAGTGCCCTTTTTATTTTGGCAGCAGCGTATATCAGGTCTTGTGTGTAGTCTTATGAAAGTTTCACTTCCTTACGGAGGACGCAGTATAGAGTTTGAAATACCAAAAAAGAATCTATTGGTTGTTGCCAGTCCTAAATTAAGAAGAACAAGGAATGACCTACAGACGATCAAGAAGGCGCTTGCAAATCCAATAGATAGCAAGAGACTGTCTGAGCTTGCTCGACCTGAGAGCAAAGTGGCTATAGCGGTTACGGACAGCACACGGCCCGTGCCAAACCGCAAGATCCTCCCTTTGGTACTTGGAGAATTAGAAGAATCCGGTGTAAAGGATGGAAATATCACGATAATCATCGCTACTGGTATGCATAGGGAAAATACGGAAGAAGAAATCAAGAGGAATATTGGTGAGAAAATTGCGAAACGCTTCAAGGTAGTGAATCACAACCCAGAGGATCAAGCAAACGTGAGGGAATTCGGAAAGACTCAGCTCGGCACGGAAGTCCTAGTAAACAAGATCTTCGGGGACGCTGACCTAAAGATCGTCACTGGGGCTATCATGCCTTGCATGCTCTCAGGGTGGTGCGGCGGCGGGAAAACCGTGATGCCGGGAGTCTGCGGCAGGAAGAGTATTGAACAGAACCACGCATTGTTTGTTAAGAATTTTGAAAGCCTAGATAGGGGGGCGATGGGCGGCATAGTCGAAAATAACTTTGTACGCAAAGACATAGATGACTTCGCGACTACAGCCAAACTGGATTTCGCAGTCAACGTTTCGCTAAATGAACGAAAAGGAGTCATGCAAGCGTTTGCGGGCCATGCGCAGAATGTTCATAGGCAAGGCGTCGAATTTGGGAAAGACGCGATGAAAACAAATGTTCCGGAAAGGGCGGACATCGTTATAGCTGGACCCGGCTTCGTGGAGTATGAGGTGAGTTTGTACCAGAGCGCTTCACGAACTTTTGCGACGGTTGAAAACGTCATCAAGGAGCGGGGAACGATCATACTAGTATCATCGTGTCATAGAGGCTTGTATGAGGGCATAGGCAAGGAAATAGGATTCTATAGAGACTGGCTAACTCGCCTTCCGAAGCCGGAGGAAATATTGGAAATGACCGCGAGAAATGAGGTGCCCTCTTTTGAGTCATGCATCTTATATCAGTTTTCATGGATGATGCAGCATTTTTCGGTTAAAGTCTTGACAAAGGGCATGACCGAAAGCGAGTTAGACGAAATCGGAATGGGCTACGTTTCGTCTCCAAGGGAAGCCATTAAAGAATCGCTGAGAACACATGGAGAAAACGCAAGAATCGCAGTAGTTCCCTACGCTAGCATCACATATGTCTCACCTATACCGCCATCGGCAGCGATGTCCTTACCTTTGGCCGAGTTCGATTAGGTGCGTAAGTTGCCAAGATTAGAGATTCTTACGGAAGATCAATTACGAACTATTCATGACGCGGCCATTGAGGTGCTTGAGAATAGAGGGATAAAATTTCAACATGGACTGGCACTTGAATATTTGAAAAGGGCTGACGCCGAAGTCGATTCTCAGACTAGAATAGTCAAGATCTCAAGAGATATTGTCGAGAGCTCGGTCAGAAAGGCACCGGCCCAATTTATCTGGCGAGCTAGAAACCCGAAACACAATCTTCAGGTTGGAGGAGACTCCTCTTGGTCAGTTCCTGGGTACGGATGCAATTATATACTTGACTTGAACGGCAACCGTAGACCGGGGACTATCAAAGACGTTTGTGACCTTGCAAGAGTGGTAGACTTTCTGCCATACATAGACGCTGGAGGTGGGTTACTGGTCGAACCGTCAGATTTAGCTTCGAGGGTGGCCTTCGCTCGAACCGTGTTCGAAATGTTAAGGAACACCGACAAGTGTGTAATGGGATACACGCTGGGCGGAGACGTTGCTCGTGACAGCATAGATCTTGCATCAGTCCTTGCAGGGGGCGAGAAAGAGCTTTCAAAGAATTGTATGTTAATCGGGCTAATTAATCCGAAGAGTCCCCTCGAGTATGATTCAAGAATGATCGAGGGACTAATCGAGTACTCGAAGCGTTCGCTACCCATAATCATAGCCTCCATGGTCATTTCAGGCGCGACAGGGCCAGTCACTCTTGCAGGTTCGCTTGTTCAACATAACGCTGAAGTTTTGAGTGGGATAGTCCTCTCGCAGGCTGTTCAACCAGGGACACCGAATATCTATGGCAGTGCCTCGTGTATAATGGATATGCGAACTGGCACCCCCTCCATAGGCAGCCCCGAAGCTGCTATGTTCCAGGCGGCTGTTGCGCAACTTGCCCGGTACTACGATCTACCAAGCAGGGGCAGCAGTCTTGCCTCTGACTCGAAGTTACCCGACATCCAGTCCGGGTATGAGAAAGCCATAGGAGCCGTTCTAGGCCGACTTTCAGGTATCAATCTGAACACATGGGCTGGTGTACTCGAGTACTATATGACGATCAGCCCAGTCCAGTTGGTTATTGATAGTGAAGTATGGGGTGCTGTCTCAAGGGTTGAGAGGGGGGTGGAGTTCTCCTCAATCTCGATCGCTATCGACGTAATAAAAGAGGGGGCATCAAAGGGGGATTTTCTCGGCCACAAGCACACGTTAGAAAATCTACAGAGAGAACAGTGGTTCCCATCCTTATCAGACCGGAAAGGCTTTAGCATCTGGAAAAGTGCTGGAGGTCAGGATGCCAGTCGAACAGCTATGAGCATAGCAACGAAAATACTTTCGGAACATAGGCCTCCTCCTCTGCCAGCGGATGTCGAGAAGGAGCTTGGACGTGTTGTTGAGAAGATTGAAAAGAGCTCTGTCTAACAGCGCTCCAAGCTACGCTTAGCACCTTGGCCTTCTTGACAGCGTCGGCGAATCAAGCGAGAACTGAGAAAGATTTTTCTAGCGTGTAAGCTGACTAAGGGCTAGATGAGTTGAATGTCTATGACAAGGATCTTCTTTGCTTGTGATGTGCATGGTTCGGAAAAAGTCTTCATGAAGTTTCTTAACGCGAGCAAAGTCTATAAGGCCGATGTCATCATTCTTGGCGGAGATCTAACAGGCAAAATAATCGTTCCAATACGGCAACAACCATCGGGCAGTTTCAGAACGAATTTCTTAGGCACCGAGTTTGTCGTAAAGACAGATCAAGAATTGCGGGATCTTGAGAAGAGAATTAGAGACGTGGGGTACTATCCCTACTGCGCTTCTTCAGCGGAGTTCGAGGAACTCCATGCTGATAAATCAAAGATGAGCGCCCTATTCTTGCGTTTAATGATCGAAAGGGTAAGAGAATGGATAAAAATAGCCGAGGAAAGACTGAAAAACAGAAAAACAAAGTGTTTCATACTTCCTGGCAATGACGATGCCATGGACATTGGCCCAGTGATAGATAGTTCCGCATATGTCGTTAACCCTGAAGGAAAAGTTGTGCATATTGATGATGACCGTGAGATGATAAGCTGCGGTTACAGCAATATTACTCCTTGGAGATGCCCTAGAGACATCGATGAGGAAGAACTGGCCAAGAAAATTGAAACGATGATCCGCGAAGTAGAAAACATGGAGAGGTGCATTTTTAACTTCCACTGCCCACCCTACGACTCTCAAATCGATTCGGCTTCAAAACTTGACGAGCAGCTTAGGCCTGTTCTAAAAATAGGTCAGGTCGAGATGATTCCGGCTGGGAGCACTGCGATCCGCGCATCTATAGAAAAGCATCAACCATCGCTTGGGCTGCACGGGCATATCCATGAGTCTCGAGGTGCTTACAAACTTGGCAAGACTCTATGCCTAAATCCGGGAAGCGAGTACAGCGAAGGCATCCTTAGAGGAGTTGTTCTCAATTTGGATAAGAAAGGCATAAGCGGCTATCTCTTCACAAGCGGCTAAACTTATATATTTCCTTAGATCCACCGTGTCTATTGTGGAATTATCCATGGAAAAGAAAGTTTACGCTAGAGCAGCGTCTGGACTCGTCAGGGAAGCAGGGCTCTTGGATGTAACTGTTCTCAACTACGGGTTTACAGGAGCTTCATTTTCAATATGTCTGGCATTCATGATATCTCAGTCAATGTGGGCTTATCCAGGTTGCGATTTCGGCATAGCCCAGATGATAACGCTGGTTCTGACAGTCCTAGCAAGCGCATTGGCCTATTCGCTGTTGAGCATCGCAATGCCGCGAGCCGGTGGAGATTACATATACGTTAGCCGAACGATATACCCATCGATTGGTTTCGCGACCAATTTCACAGTAGCGATAATGTTGTCTTTCTTCGTTGCTTGGGGGTCGTACTGGGGAGCTGGTATGGCTCTTTCTAATCTTCTAACAATTCTTGGCTACATGCTCAACAACGCGACACTCGTTTCTTGGGGCGTAGCCGTGGCAACCCGCGAAGGTCTGTTCATTACATCCACTATCTTGATCGTACTGTTTGGATTATTGTGCATATCTGGGCTAAGGTGGTTCTTTAGATTCTGTGTTTTAGCTTTCGTAGTTGGAAGCATAGGCATGATAATGGGCTGGGCGATGTCTCTTACAAATGATGTATCGACCTTCGCCTCGAAATTCAATCAATTCATGTTACTCTTCACAACCAAGCCTGACTACTTCCACGAAGCCATTAAGGTTGCGAAGGATGCAGGTTTCACTCCAGATCCAGGTTTTTCATGGTGTGCAACCTTAATGATACTGCCTATAGTTGCCTTCAGTTCTCTCTATGCCTACGGGTCGGCATATATTGGCGGTGAAGTGAAGGAGGCTAGAAAGAGTCAAATCTACGGAATGGTATTGGGTCTGGCTTTGCTGGCTGTTTTCAATAGCATAACCTATTGGCTCATTGTGAACTCCGCCGGCTACGAGTTCCTTAGCGCGATAAACTGGCTATATTGGGGAGGGGGACCGCTAGAGCTTCCTCTCTGGCCTTACTTCAACCTTTTCATGATGATAATGTCAGCTAACGTGGGTGTGGCCGCTCTAATTGGCCTAGGCTTCTTCTTGCTCAGCGTGCTATTTGTACCAATGAACATGATTCTGATAACGAGGATGATATTTTCATGGGCATTCGACAGAGTCATGCCCAGTAAGCTCGCGGAAGTACACGAGAGGACACATAGTCCAGTAAACGCGATTATCGCGGTCTGCGTGATAGCTGAACTGTTTCTCGCCATATATACCTATACACCGTGGTTCACGACATTGTCTGGTATCATGGGTTGCTTGTTCGCCTATCTCATGGTAGGGATCACGGCTTTGATTTTTCCGTTCAAGGCAAAGAGCATATACGAGGCTTCACCATCGATTGTGAGATACAAACTAGGGAAAATCCCGGCTATTTCAATCCTCGGCGTGATAGCGACTGTCTACTTTGGTTACGTGATCTGCTCCTATCTGGTGAATCCGCTGTACCTGGTCAACTCTCCGGAATCTCTGACCATTGTTTTCGGAACGCTCATAGGCGGCTTCATCATCTTCTACCTCGCCAGAGCATATCGGAAGAGGCAGGGAATCGATATCGATCTGGCTTACGCGGAGATCCCTCCCGAATGAACCAAACCTTTTTTCTTTCGGCTAAAAGAGCCACACCGAATCAAGGGCGCTATTGATGGCTAGCGAGATCAAGACTAAGGCCGAAGTGCTTGATACCCGACCCAAGTCGGAACTCAAAGTAGTAGAAACCCGAGGAAACGCGTATGAAAGAGGATTCCATTACGGCGAGAAGACAAGAGCTCTAGTCGATCGGTTTCTCAGCCAGCTCTACGCATCCTACAATGAACTTTATGGAATGTCGAAAGATCAATTGTTGATAGAAGCTCGGAAATACATACCGTTCATAGAAAGCTACTCGCCGGAAGTAATGAATGAAATCAAGGGCATAGCGGAAGGAGTTGGCAAGAATGTTGAGGAGATAGCGATGGCCGTTGCTTACTATGACATAAGTGAAGCGAGAAGCCAAGCTAGGGGCGGATGCACAGCCTTCGCAGCGACCGGTCAAGCAACAGTGGGCCGACAGACCTACATTGGCCAATCGTGGGATGACTGCCTAGAGTTCTGGTGGGATGGAGAGATAAATATCGTAATAAAGAGCGAGTGCAATTCTGGAATGAAGGTTCTTGCTTACACTATTCCCGCGATCCCAGCTGGAGCAGGTTTAAACTCGGAAGGAATCGCCTTGTGCTGGAACTCCATGCATTGCGAGCAGAGAGAGGTTGGTGTGCCGACGTATGTAGTAATCAGAGAAGTTCTCAACCAAAGGACTATTGGAGATGCTCTGGGAGCCATAATCAGGGCCAAGAGAGCAGAATCATTCAACTTCTTGATAGCCGATTCGAATGGGGAGATCTACAATATCGAAGCGACACCTAACGATCTAGACATTATGTACGCCGAGGATTACTTCGTCCATGCAAATCATTTCATCTCAAGTAAAATCAAAGTCAAGGAAGACAAAAACTTGGAGTTAATGCCGGATACGATCGTGAGACATAACAGGATGAACAAGCTTCTCAAGGAGAATCTAGGCAGCATCGATTTGAAGATTCTAATGGCGTTCCTGAGGGATCATGTCAATTTTCCTTGGTCGATATGTAAACACGCTGACAAGAACCGGAGGATACCATTCGACCTAACGTACTCTGCCTGGGTGATGGTTCCGGCTACAAGAGAGATGTGGATAACCCACGGCATCCCCTGTGAAAGCCAATTCTCGAAATACATGATCTAGACGATATTTAACAGAAAACTGGAGATCTATATACCCTCATATATCCGCCATCCTCACTACTGGTAAGGATTGGAATCGCCTAGAAGGGCTAATCCTTAGCTAGCTGCAAGCCATTTAGGGAACCATTTATATGAAGTCGCTATTCATTTTGATCACAGAAACGCCTTGACTGAAGATGTCCACGATATTCAGAGCAAGTTCGGAATAATCGGAAGGAAGATCGAACTACGAAGAGCGCTGGTAGCGGTTAGAGCGGGTAAGCATCTTCTTATCGAAGGGCCTGTTGGGGTTGGTAAGACCGTTCTTGCTGAGGCCGTGGCGAAACATCTGGGCAGGCCTTTCTATCGGGTTGACGGTGACGAGCGGTACACCGAACAGAAATTGACAGGGTGGTTCGATCCTCCTCTGGTGATCAAGAATGGATATTCTAAAGATGCATTTATTCCGGGTCCACTCGCGCTCGCTATGGAGTCCGGTGGCGTCCTCTTCATAAACGAGTTGAACCGGATGCCAGAAGGGGTTCAAAACGTCCTTCTACCCGCAATGGATGAGGGGAAGATCGAGGTTCCGAAGATCGGTACGATAGTGGCAAGAGACGGCTTCATAGTAGTGTCGACTCAGAACCCGCGTGAATTTATTGCAACTAGCGTTCTATCAGAAGCCCTGCGAGACCGATTTGAACTATTGACTCTCAACTACCAAAGCGAAGATGAAGAAGTAGCTATCGTCCAGACGCGTACGGGCATCGGTGATCTACCGCTTATCGGCTCCATTGTTAAGCTGGTTCGAGCCACTAGGGCTCATCCTGACATCAGAAGGGGGGCTTCAGTAAGAGCGGCCATGAGTATTTCTGTACTGGCTTATCAATTGGCACCTGATA
>Ga0315310_10002106_pt1 | contig 12495 bp, 13 predicted proteins | sample TDP5_MG_FD_203630 | JGI IMG/M metagenome (GOLD analysis project Ga0315310, IMG submission 203630) | Freshwater sediment microbial communities from Lake Towuti, South Sulawesi, Indonesia - TDP5 | ecosystem: Environmental > Aquatic > Freshwater > Lake > Sediment | place: Indonesia: South Sulawesi... | reverse complement strand
TTTCGGAGGCATCTCTGTGCTCGATGATATTCTGAAGATACTGGAAGATGGCAAATGGCATCTTTGCACAGATATTGCTGGTGAGACAAGAGTATCCGAAGACAAAATATTGACTATTGCTAGGTTCTTAAGTGAGTTTGGCTTCGCTGATTTTGAGGATGAGAGGAAAAGGTTGAAGATTGACCCGAATTTTCTCAAACTTCCCGTATAGTTATTGTTGATCTGTAAGATGCTCCAAATGGATAGAGATTTTGTTTTCTGGATAACCAACGAAAGCCCATGCCTGGTAGCACAAGTCTGAAGCAATAAACATAGCTTCCATTTCTCTGTCTCTGCACCGAAATGTCTTCTCCTTTTCTTGAACAAACGATATTACATCCTTTTGGTGTTCGAGGAAACAGGTTTACAGCGAAAGACAATTATACCCGTGTAAAGGATGTACTCACAGAGTTGAGGTGAGCTCGATGACTGTCAAAGCCTTCATCTTGTTCAAAGTAAGTTCAGGCAGTGAAAGGGAGGTCTGTAAGAAGATTGTGGAGTTCGATGGCGTAGTGGAGGCCAGCGTAATATATGGAGAGTATGATTTGATCGTGAAGGCGAGTGCAAAGGATCTGGAGCAGCTTGAGGTTCTGACTGAGAAGATCAGGACGATACCGAGTATAGTGCTGACCTCAACCATGATCGTGGCGAGAGAGTACAAGGGAAAGACACAGAGAAACCCTCAGAATAGAAATAAAGAGTAAAATGACGTCAATAGATGTCAGAAAATGGTCAGGGTTAATTTGCACGATCAAGTGTAGGGCGAGAAAGTTCTTTGCCACTATATTGAGGCTTGACGGTTCTGGAACAGGTTTTGGGAAAGTCTTAAGGAAGGAGAGCAATGACGATCTTGGTATTCTGGCTCTTCTTCGAATCTCCTTATGAAACGTTCATGGCTACCTAACCGTTATAAATAATGTCATTGTTTAGGAATTGGGAAACTGTCTAGAGTACAGAATGAAGGAACGGAAGCGGTAGACATGGAAATACTTGATGTTGTGGCGTATCCAGTCTATTCTGAAACGAAGATACCAATCAGCGGGTATCTTCCTTACGAGGAAGAGTTGGGTGAAAAGGTTAGGAGGGGCTATTCCGCCTGTTTTGTTAAGGTGGTTACGGATGAGGGAGTATGTGGTTTCGGGGAAAGTTTGGTCAGGGAGGTGCCTCAAGCCACTGCCCAGATCATTGGAAAACTTCTCAAGCCGATTATTCTGCGAAAGGACCCTCTCGATGTTGAAGTTCTGTGGGAAGAGATGTTTTCTGCTCTGAAGACTAGAGGTCATTATAAAGGCTATTTCGTTGAGGCTTTGTCTGGTGTTGATATTGCGCTTTGGGACTTGAGGGGGAAGATCCTCAATCAACCTGTCTACAATCTCCTCGGCGGAAGGTTTCAGAGTAAGCTGAAGGCTTATGCTTCTTCAATAGTTTTTGAAAAGCCTGAAGCTATGGCCAAGAGAGCGAGAGAATGGATTGACGAGGGGCATGATCAGATCAAGGTAAAGGTGGGTATGGGCGTCGAGAATGATGAAAAGAATCTGAGAGCGATCAGAAATGAGGCTGGATATGACGTTGAGATTATGGTCGATGCGAATTCTGCGTACAACTTTAGTAGGGCGTTGAAGTTGGGAAAGATCCTTGAATCTCTTCAGATTTCTTGGTTTGAGGAACCAGTTCCTCCTTATGATCTGGAAGGTTATAAGCGGCTGAAGAGGAAGATTGATGTCCCGATCTGCGCAGGGGAATCTCATTTTACAAGGTACGATTTTAGAGATCTCATAATCAATGAATGCGTTGACATTGTCCAGCCGGACGTCTCAAGGGCTGGAGGAATAACAGAATGCGTTAAGATTGTCAACTTGGCAAGAACTTTCAATATGTCTTACTCACCGCATATTGGGTTATCTGGTGCTGGTTGCAGAGCTGCCAGCATTCACTTGTCCGCATCCTTGCCTAATGAGACTTTCCTAACATACGAGCTCTATAACATAAAGGAAAGCCCGAATCCATTAGCTGAAGATATATGCAATTCCCCAATTGAGGTTTTCTCAAGCGGGCACATTGAAGTAAACGAAAAAGCTGGATTGGGACTAGAGATAAATGAAGAAAGACTGAAATCGTATCTTCTTAGATAGGCTTCGTCTGGTAAACCCTTATTTTTCAGTTCTATCAAAACATTTAATATCTTACCCTTGCTTAAGTGGTGCATCCCAGTTTGAGGCGGGGGTGTCCGAGTCTGGTCAAAGGAGGCAGGCTTAGGAAGGCACTACCTGAGGATTGTTCAAATCCAAAATGTAAGGTAGGTCTTTAGGAAACCTGCTGGCGTAGGCCTGCGTGGGTTCAAACCCCACCCCCCGCACCATAGCCAGGTATAGGCAAAATCGAGGTTCTTTGGTGAAAACGTCGTGATATTCGTCATTACGTTCGTCATGACACAAAGAGTTGTGAATTATCGGAATTTTTTCAACCCATAAACTTTTAACGTTCAACTCTTGCTTAATTCCGATACTGATGGACAAGATGAGCAAAATCTCAACCTCATGAAAGATTGCAAGCCTCGAACCTTAAATGAAATAAAGGAGGTTATCGGTAGTAAATGTTCAAGTAGCGTTACTCATCTCTATCAAAGAGGTATGCTCTATGCCACTGATATCAAGTACTACATGAAGGCTTTAACTTACAAAGGTGGAGGAAGGTGGAAGCGTCCTCATGGAAGACAAAGATGGTACCTGTTGCCGAAAGAAGCAGAAGAACCGCCGATAACAAAAGAGATTACCTATGAAGAGAGGGATGAAACAGGTAGATAGAATGAAGTTAAAACTGAACTGATTGTTTTTAAACCTTACACCCAAGAATCGGTCATTCAAAAAGGAGACGAACATAAAGATGCAATTAATATTTTAGAGAAAAGTCCCACTGCACTTTTTAGCAACGAGATCGCTGAGAAATGTGGAATATCCAACAAGAGAGTTTCAAGCATACTTTTTCAGTTAGTGAATGAGAAGAATCCTGTTATACGCAAGGCTGGCTGGAGAAGGAGGAAGGAAGATAGAAGTGAACTGATGTTTAAGAACGGCTATCTCTACTACACTAGACTTGATCAACTCAAAGAAAGAATTGCTGGTCGTGATGTGTTAAAAGGGGAGAAGCAATCACTATATGACAGAATTAGAAAAAACACGGAAATCGATAGACAGTTCACTAAACTCATTGATCTAGCAAAAGAGTTAGGAATCTACTCAAAAACTATAGCAGACTATCTTGAAGAGGTTTATTGCGTTTATAATGACTGAGCGAAAGAGGACATTGCAGGTTCGAGTTATTACTATTTGAGTGGTATTCTTGCTGATGAGGAAATTGAAAGAGAAAGGGAATACGCTAAAGGAATAAAAAGCGAAGAATCGAGTTACAAGATTGCCCTTGGCAAAGCACATGAAGATTTCTGTCAGTTTGCGATAGACGAGATGATGAATCTTGGCGATTAGGGAATGTTAAGTTTGATAATTTAGGAGCAAATCCTTTAGACTCAGGTTAAACTCAGTTGCAGGCAAACTTCAGCAACCGCATCTTAAAACAATCAGACTTTATGACCTTCGGCATGCTTTCGGTTCACTAACATACTACAGAACAAAAGACCTTATTTACACTCAGAGACAATTGGGTCACAGATTCATGCTAGCTTTGATTATTCCCCTATTTTTTAAGTCATTTGTTGATATGGAAAAACTAGGCGAAAAAATAAGCCATAGAGATTAAGGGACAATCCCCTAAAGCCAATAAGCTACACTTCTATACTTTAAAAGTAACAGGAGCTTGGTTAGGATTGGTATGCGCTTTACCATCATGGTTACTGACATTTCTTTAGAAAGTTGTTCCTTGACAGTCCGTCTCAATGATTCATTTGTATTCAATTCTGATATCAAAAAAGACCATAGGTTTTTCATGTTTTCTCCATAAACTATGTCTCGTATTTTTGTAGCATAGCGAATTTCTTTGCCAAAGGCTGCTTTCCACCGCGCTTGATAGGAGCCAATCGCCTTTGACGAAAAGTCAGATTCATTATAGATTTCGTTCAAAACCTCTATCGCTATATCTGCTGACCTAAAGGAATAATATATTCCCTCCCAGGTTGTTGGATCTATAAATCCGGCTGCGTCTCCCAGCAGAAGATATCGGTTTCCATAAGTCTTTTCTAAGGGACCATTAGGAATTAAAGCTGAATGAAAACCTCGCCCATCGAAAATACGAAGCTTACTTTTTTCGAGTTTTTTGGATGCCTCTGGATGATTTCGTATAAAGTTAATGAGAGCGTCCCTTTTTCGCTCTCTCTCTAAACTTGTCACAAGTCCTACGGACACTCCTTCTCTTTTGGGAAAAATCCAAATGTACCCAAGATTTGTATATGAAGGGTCAAAGTAAAATTCGAGTTTACTGCCTATTAACTTGTCTATATCTTCTTCACTCATAGAAAGCTCCATTTGCAAGCCAACCACAGATTCAGGCATTTTGGTTTGGAGTTGATGAAACATTGTTGGAGACATCCCAAACGCCCCAACTAACAGTTTAGAGCGGTATACTTGGTCATCAGACAACTTGACCTCCACTGCGTCTCTTAGAAAATGTATGTTCTTAGCTTCAACTCCAGACGCCAATTCAGCACCAGCATTCTCAGCTCGTTCCAACAACCATTTGTCAAATTGCGTTCTGTAAACAGTAACCCCTACAACACGCTCAAAATCTATTTCCACTTTTTCCCTAACAGGAGATACCATCAAAAAGCCTGTAATTTTGCGTTCTATCACCTTAGAAGGTATGTCGTAGGTTTCTAAGAAGCGGTTGGAGATTCCTCCAGCACAACATTTGTACCGACCTGGCGGCTTTGATTCAACGAGAAGAGTAGAATATCCACTCTTTGCAGATTGATACGCGAAATGCGCTCCAGATGCTCCTCCTCCTATTATTATCGTATCGAACATTGTTTTTACCATAATAGTAAATTGTTATTCTGTTTCTTAAGAGAATGCTATTCGTCTGAATACTCTTTCAACAACTTAACAAGCTCCTCCTCGCTTCCACATCCTTCAGGTTGAAGCACATAATCCACAAGGGCATTTTCTCACCTCCTTTTCTTTATTCTGATTCAATTGACTGTAATTTTTTTCATTTCATTGAGACCTTGGTTGATGAGGACGCATTGTTGCTAGCAAAATTTCTTAGAAACGAACAAGAAACATGGATTCCAAGAATAACTTCTTCGATGATGGTTAGATCTCATGAAATCTTTATGAGCGGAGAAATTTAATTACTGTCGGGAGGTTAGTCATTGAAGCTTCTAACGGCATCTGAGGAAGAGGGTAAGGAAAGCTTTGAAAACTATCTGGCTGAGACTGTGCAGGTCGTTAACGATGGGCTCGGAAGACTGGTTTCAGGTATCGCTGATCCAACTCTGAACTCTCGATTGACCTACGCCCTACTGTCCCCGGGGAAGAGGCTGAGGCCTACGCTAGCTATTCTCTCTGCGCAAAGTGTCGGAGGAGAGAGATGCAAGGTTGTGTCCTTGGCCTTAAGCTTTGAGCTCGTCCATACTGCCACGCTGGTCCACGATGACGTGATCGATGAGGATACGTCTCGGAGAGGAAATCCCGCCTTGCATGAGAAGTGGTCTCGGAATGACGCCATAGTAACGGGGGATGCCTTGATCGCACTAGCGATTGACTGCATCGCGGAGTATGGGACTAGGGTGATAAGACTAGCTACGAAGGCTGCCTTGGAGCTCTGCGAGGGCGAACTCATGGACATGTCTCTTTCCCTCGATGAATCTACCGAGGATGAGTTCTTCACGAAGACGAGGAAGAAGTCTGCATCGTTTTTCAAGGCCTCAGCCGAGTGCGGAGCCCTGGCCGCAGGGGCCTCGGAACTTGAAGCCGAATCCCTTGCCAGATTCGGGGAGCACTTCGGGATAGCCTACCAGCTCAAGGACGATCTAGAAGACCTCTTGGCGCCTGGGCAAGTACCTCTGGACATAGCAAGCGGTACGGTCACGCTCCCCCTGATCCACCTCTACCACAACGGCGGCTACAGAGCTAGGAGGTTCCTAGAGGAGAACTTCCACAGAAGAGATATCGCGAAGGATGCCGTTAAGGAAATAAGGGAGGAACTCAGGAAGGCAGGCTCCCTCGTGTACTGCGTGCAAAGAATAGCCGATAACATAAAGGATGCCAAAGAAAGCATAAAGCCTCTCAAGGAATCGGTCTTCAAGCACCACCTCATCCATTTCTCAGGTCTTATAAAGAGGGGTGAGATTCCCTGAGCCTCTTAGTGGCGTAAGGAGCGTGGCCAAAGGCTCGTAATGATGACCTTGATCTACTTAAACTGGGCTAGGACTGTCTCTTAGGGGTGTCTCAATGGGGCACAAAAGTATTGACGTTGCCGTCATAGGAGCTGGGCCTGCGGGGCTTTCGACGGCGATCTACGCCGCTAAGAACGGGCAAAAGGTGACGATATTTGAGAAGAAGAATAAGATTGGTTTCCCATCGGTTTGCGGGGAGCTACTCCCCACGGAACAGGAGACGAAGAAGCTCTTACCCAAGGCTGAGAGCATCTCAGAAGTCTTCCAAGCCGCAGCCGAGGCAGCTGTCAACAGGTGTCGGAGCATAGAGGCCTTTTCGCCCTTAGGTAGGAGTTGGAGCTTTAACTTTGACGCCTACGTTCTGGACAGATGCCTTTTCGAGAAGCTTCTGTTTGAGGAAGCCTGCCGCCTCGGTGTGGAGAGTGCCATAGGTGTCCAAGCAAGGCTTCTTTTGGCAGATAAAAACGCCTACGTGGAGGGTCCCACAGGTCACGTGGTTGAAGCCAGAGTGGTGGTGGCTGCGGACGGGTTCCCTTCGCGGGTAGCGGTTGAAGCTGGTCTCCCTGTGAAGCGATACCTACGACCTGAGAATCTTGCCGCATGCGTTCAATACCGCATGACCGGCGTCGAGACCGATAATTACGTAGCCAAGGTCTACTTTTCCTCGAAGCTGGCCCCAGGGGGATATGGATGGATCATACCTAAGGGCAAGGGCGAAGCTAACTTAGGTGTCGGGGTTAGGAAGGCTGCTCTTCCTAGGGCGGAAAGTGTCAAGGGGCTCTTGGACAGGCTCGTGTTGGAGAAGCTCGGCGAAGGATCTGAGCGAAGAAGGATCACTGCAACAGTCTCGGACGTACTGCCCGTCGGCGGAGCCCTAGATAGGACGTATGGTGGCCGAGTGGTCGCGGTCGGTGACGCTGCCGGGATGGTTATGCCGACGAACGGGGGAGGGATCTCCACTGCCCTGATCTCCGGGAAGATCGCTGGGGAGACGACTGCGGATTTTCTGAACGGCAAGTGTGCTCTCTCAGAGTACGAGAGGAGATGGCGTAGACAACTAGGAGATGAGTTGGGGAACTCCGCGAAGCTGAGGCAGGTTGCTGATGTCTTCATGGGAAACGACCGGGTCCTTCACTGGTCCCTATTGGCCCTAGGCGAGGAAGGCATCAAGCAGGTGATGACCTGCAAGGTGCCGTGGAAAGTGGTCTTGTTGACCAAGCTCTTGTAGGTGACGGCACCTCAGAGGTCCAGAGCGGCACAAGAGGATGGGGTTCTGGTAGCTCTTGAGTGGTCTGCTGCGAGTCTACGCAATGGCATGGAAAAAGGCGCGTTAAGCTATGGATGAAGTGCCGATAAGAGCATGGGCAATTATTAGAGGGGACGGGGAAAAGCCCCGGAGTTCATAGGCGTATCTATGTACCAATCCCGAACCCCGGTCACATTTCGGGTAGCCAGCTCGTGACTTAGCGGGTTGATCAACCCGCTACCGGCCATACAGCCATCAGAGAGAGGACTGCTTTTTCCTGATATTGGTTGCCCCTGAGCTGCTCGAAGGCTTGGAGGGGTGTCTCTAACGCTTCCAGGTTGAGGCTCATGTGAGGCCTCATGGTGCTATGCCATTCCATGAACTCGTCTAGGTCCTTGAACTGGGCCAGTGCGCGCGAGCTACCTCAGACCGAAAAGAAGCCTTTAAAAGGGATTCCCAGCATAATAAGTTCTGGGTCTAGATTACGTGGGACCGAAGGTGAAGCTCAAGAGCTGGATTGCCGAGCTACGGGCACCCTTCCTGACGGGCAGCATACTACCGGTTCTTTTAGGTTCGTCGATAGCTTGGGCCAGGAACGGTATGGCACACTGGGGATATTTCGCCCTTTCCCTTGCCGCAGGGGTATCCATCCATTTGGGCGCCAACATCGCGAACGACTACTTTGACCATAAGAGTGGCAACGATGAAATCAACAAGGACTACATTAGACCGTTTAGTGGCGGGAGCCGGATGATCCAGAGGGGCCTTCTCAGGCCCTCTGAGGTTCTGTTAGGCTCTCTAGTCTTCTTCGCCTTGGGCGTCTCTATAGGGCTCTACCTAGCATGGGTAACTGGCGTCGTTGTCTTGGTTCTCGGGGTGATAGGAGTCTTCTCAGCCGTCTTCTACACCTGCCCCCCATTCTACTTGGCTAAGAGAGGCATAGGAGAGCTTTTCGTAGGTCTCAGCTTTGGAGTACTTATGGTCCTTGGAGCCTATTACGTGCAGACTCAAGCAGTAAGCTGGGAGGCAACAGCCGCTGGTGTGCCGCTCTCAACGCTGATCGCCGCCGTTCTCTATGTAAACGAGTTCCCGGACTACGAGGCGGACGGAGCCGTGGGTAAGAGAACCTTGGTGGTGCGGCTGGGCAAGGATAGGGCTGTCATAGGATACGGCGCCCTCATGGCGGCTACATACTTGTTGATTCTGGCAGGCGTGGCAGTGGGGTTAACATCACCTCTGACGCTTCTAGGCCTCTTGACGGCTCCCGCAGCTCTCAAGGCCTACAGATGCGCAAGGCTGCACTTTTCAGATTCAAAGCAACTCGTGCCAGCTAACGCGCTAACGATAACTGTCCATATGGCTACGGGGCTTCTGCTATGCCTTGCCTACGTGCTTCAGGGTATCATCTTCCATGGCGTGATAATCTAGTTTGTTTCACGCTATGTATGTAATCTTTACTGCCGAAGATATAGACCCATTCTGGGTTAAATCTCGCAACGATGAAGTCAAGCATCACGCTAAATGTTGTTCCAACTATCCCCGGTATAGGGAATACCGTTCTGATAGGCTATGTTTCTGTTCAGAGAGGCTTGGTATTTTCTGGCTTCTTCCGAGGAATGAATTAGGCTGTAGCCACCAGAGATGAAGAACCGTTCGATCTCGCTACCCGAGAGCAAGAGCTTGAGGACCCAGTTTCTGATCCCCATTATTTTACTGTAGGCTCGTCCTGTATTCACATAGAGATAAAACGCGTAGGTTATTTTATCTCCAAGGCGAGCTCTGGCGCGCACACTGTCTTATGAAACCCATTGGCGGAAGGATTAAGAGACAGAGAGAAGAGATCACAGAGATTAAGCTGTTTGATCTTAAGGACATTCCGGAAAAATTGTATCTGAACACTTAGTATGATCAACGATTATATTCAAATCTTAAAGCCTCTTCTATCATCATACTAGATAATAACAAAGATGCGAGAAACAATCGAAACTAAGATTACAAAATTCAAGTTTTGTGGAGAATGCTATGTGATGTACTACTTCTTTTCTTATGTATTGCATCAATCGCTACGTTTTCTCAATTACTCTTCTAAAAGCTAGGATTCCTAATAGTAAAAATAACAATCCGAAGATACCTAAAATGATAATGTCTTGTCCTACTTCAAGAACTGAATACCCTTTCAGCATTATTCCATTGAGAGCATTTACTGCGTATGTTAAGAAACAACCAAGTCTCACATAAGCCATACTCCAGTGCATCATTTCAACTGGCCAAAACATATTGGATAGGAACAAATAGGTCAATCCCAAATATGAGTCGACTTGTAGAGCTTCCCTTTCAGTCTTAACGAATGCGGAGATAAGAAGCCCATGACCAAGTGAAATTATTCCCACCAAAATACTGACTGATACAATTATCGGTATGCTTCCCTTAACATCTACACCAAGGATCCAAAACAACACCAATGCAGAAGTAATGCCAGCCGAAACTGCAACAATAATATTCCCAATCAGCTTTCCAATAATCATTTCTGTTTTCGAGTATGGTGTAACGAGCAGTCTCTCAATAGTTCCACTAGTTTTTTCAGTTGTAATAGATAGCGAAACTGTTGAAATACATACCCAAAACAGAGCCAAGCACAGTATTCCAGCCGAATAACTTTCAAAATAAGTGTATTCGCCAAAAAATGGTTCTAATGAAACATGTATTGAAAGAATAGGTGAAAGCTTTTTACTAATTTCAGCTGCCCCTTCTTTCACTGCACCATTAATAACAGCATTTGTTGAGTCATAGATAAACGTAAGATCAAGAGAAGTCGAACCAGAGCTACAGCAAATAATGCCTACTCTCACTTCACCATCTTTTATGGCATCGTATATCTCGTTAGTTAAATTTACATGTTTAGTTATGTGAAAGATTTCGGTTTCTTCAATTACTTTTGCAATATCTAGATTTTCCAATTCTTGCGCAAGAATCAATGTATCTATGTTACTCACTCCATGATGTATGCAAAAACTAAGAATTAGAATTACTATAATTGGTTCTAGAATCACTAGAGCTAAAGTTCTTCTGTTTCGAACTAATTGTCGAATCTCTTTCTTTATGAATTCAAGCAGATTCGAGAATGACATTTCTCCTTCACATACCTGTGGACTTCATAAAAACCTCTTCTAATGATTGAACATTCTGCGACTGTTTTAGTTCAATGGGGTTTCCTTGAGCTGTTATTCGTCCCTCATTAATTATGGCTACGCGGTCACAGACTTCCTCGGCCTCTTCAAGATAATGAGTAGTAATGAGAATTGTCATTCTCTTTTTTAACTCAAAAAGTAGGTCCCAAATAGTCCTTCGAATTTTCGGATCCAAACCTATCGTTGGTTCATCCATGAAAAGGAACGTTGGGTCATGAATTATTGCACAAGCAATAGAGATTTTTCTTTTCATGCCCGAAGAGAAAGTTATGATCTTATCATTAAGCCTTTCTTGAATTGCTAAGCTTGCCGTTATTTTTTCTATATTCTTTTTTCTACGTTCTTCTGATATGGAGTATGGTCTACTGAAGAATTGTAAATTCTCTCTGGCTGTTAAATAATCATACAAGGCAAAGCTTTCTGGAACTATTCCTATGAATGATCTAATTTCCCTTGCATGTTTGGCTACACTATTTCCATCAACTATGACTGTTCCGCGAGTTGGCTTCAGGGAAGTTGTCAAGACTCGAATAATACTAGTTTTTCCAGCGCCATTTGGACCCAATAAGCCGAAAATCTCGTTATAAAATACGTTAAATGAAACATCGTCAATTGCTACGAATTTACCATAATTTATTTTCAGATGGGCTACAGAAATCGCTTTTGATTTCTCGATCATTATCCTATTCCTCTTGTAAAAACTTACATTACAGAGTTCCATATGCTGAGGGAGTATGTAGCTGGGACTAGAAGTAACTTAGCCTCTTGATAGAGCTTCCTGAATTCCTCATCTTTTGACGTTCTCGCTACATACTTTTCAACATCTGCCATGTTATCAAACTCATTCATTTCAATATACCCGCCAGAGACACCGCCAAACATTTGAGAAAAGATTTTCTTTGATTTCATCTCTTTAAACTTCGCTGGGTTCTCTTTCTTGTAATTGAGAATTCTCTTCAGCGCTGACATGAACTTCTCTTGTCTTTCTGGTTTAACCACATATGTTTCTACTATGAAAACGGTCATTTTAAAACCTACCCAACTGAAGTCACAGACATATTCGAATCCTGCGTCTATTAAAGCACAAGCATCAATCTCTGACTTGGCAACTTTTGAAATGTATTCTTGCTGATCCCTGAACAGTTCTTCTGCAAGTTGGACATAAGTGAGTGTGTTCTTGATATTTTTATGTCCTACTTTCTTTTATTGCGAGTTTGCCAGCCGAAAATCGATCAATCGCTCAATATCGGGTAAATCCTCTGTTTGGAGATATGGCGAGATGAACCATGGACTCTTGCATAGCTTGTGGATGTGATCCTTGTGGGTGTAGAACACATGCTTGCCACAATGGCTGCAGTCCTTGCAGGCGACGGCGTTCAGGTAGCTTTCCTGGAAGTGGGGTGACAGATCTTCAACGTGTTTGAGCATATTATTGATGGTGCCTTCAATCAGCACGATCCGAATCTGCAGGCTGTATTGAACTACGAGGAAAGAAAGACCGGCAATCGAGACCTTCTCCCAATCCTTAAGCCAATGGGTAACAGGTATTGGCTCAATCGGCGCGTAGAGGTCCCAAACATTATCATAGATGATAAATGTTTCTCTGCGCTGAAATAGACCTAATGGATCAGAGAATTGCTCTTGTTCCCAGTATGGGGCGTAAACTTGGATACCTT
>Ga0315310_10002104_pt1 | contig 12507 bp, 23 predicted proteins | sample TDP5_MG_FD_203630 | JGI IMG/M metagenome (GOLD analysis project Ga0315310, IMG submission 203630) | Freshwater sediment microbial communities from Lake Towuti, South Sulawesi, Indonesia - TDP5 | ecosystem: Environmental > Aquatic > Freshwater > Lake > Sediment | place: Indonesia: South Sulawesi... | reverse complement strand
TGAGGGCTGCTACTCTGGTTTTTATTTGGTAGACGGAATAGCCCCATTCTGCAGCGTCTTTAGCGACTGAGGATTGCTCTGTGGCTGAGGGGAGATCTGCTAGGTAGAAGGCTCCAGTCACGGGGATCTTTCCTTGCTTCAGAAAGTCCTTAACCTCGTCTGGTAGAGTCGAGATTTTGAGGAGTTTCTTAGCCCAGTCGAGGCTTAAGCCCATTTGTTTGGATGCGGTCTCTAGGGGAAACTCCCGCTGGTAGACCAGAAAGGCTAGGGTATCCGCTTCTTGAGCCGGGTTACTTCTCCCTCTCTGTCGGTTAGAGATGATGTTCTCTATGAGAAGGTCCTCAATGGAGCCCTTCTTGATTATGCAAGGAACCTTAGGCATCCCCAGCCTCTCGGCGATCTGGAGACGGTGCAGCCCATCCGTCAGCCATAAGGTCCCGTCAACATCCATAACGTCAAGGGGCTTAATGATACCTTTAGCAGCTACGGACCTCTCGAATTCCTCTTCTATCTCAGCGGTCCAGACGCTAGTAACCCTCTCTCGGGGGACCTGGATCTCCTCTATGCACACCAGAATAATCTCTTTTGCTGCTTGTGTAGGATCCTCTCTAGATTCTTCCATCCTCTTATGCTCCATTTCCTTAAAGCTTTGTTCACTCGTCTATTTCCCCCAGAACGTATAGGACCCAGCCCACTAGGCAAGTTAGAACGACTATGGGGAACAAGAATACTCGTAGTAACCGCTTGAGCATGCACCCACCCCTACCTTTCTAGTGGAACCTCTTTCCCGTTTGGCATCCTATGATGCAGCTCAATGGTAAAAACTCCGTGTTCGTAACGGATGTCGCTGCAGTTGTCGAGCATGATCTTAACGTATCCGTAGAGGGTGCTAGGGGCTATCTTCTTTTTGGCTGCAACCACACCAAACCTTATGGGTGCGTTCTTACGTATGAAGTCGGCTAGCTCGTTCACGGTTGCCATGATGCGGTTTTGGGTGCGTCTAGTCTCCATTCTAACCACTCATCCGAACATGGACTTTTTCCGTCTGAAGAATCTGCAGCGTTTGATCTTGTCTGGGTGAGCTTTCATATCGTCTTTCATCTGACAGCTAGGTCCGTTTCTACAGTTAGGACAGTCCACGGGGTGCAGCTTACAAGGTTCGTTTATCGGTTTAGAACAATGCTCGGGGGTCTCGGTTGTGGATTCCATGGGGTTTCTATCTCTCTCTCTATCTATTTAAAATTTGTTCTCTATCTCTGAGATCGTTACTACGAGGATCCTAGAGGACTAGTCCAGTCCCAGATCTAACCAGCCCCGTGATCCTCGTAGTAATGCCTCCAACTGCTCGGTCCAGCGGAAATGAAGGGGTGTGGGATCCCCTCTGTGTTTCTCTGGGTTTATAAAATTTGCTGTAGAGAGAGAGAGGATGTGGGGGCTGTATGGGTGCTTCCTAACTAGGGGATAGAGCTCCCATGTCGAAGGAGAAAGGAAAACGATCCCATACAGCTGTCCCCTCAGAGGCCGGGAGATCCTCAGCTTTCTAGGTAAATCTTCAGCCTCTCGATCAGTTTGGGATCATTATTCAGCATAGCTATGATGATCTCAAACCTCAAGTCTGTTAGGCTCTTCTTTTCCATCAGACACCCCCCTTAAGGTTGCTCTTCCCCCTTCTCCTCTTCAGCCCAGTCCCGTTTGAACAACTCTAGCAGCTGGGTCTTTATGCGGTCTCCCCCACAGATTCCATAAACTTCGCACAGATCCTTAGGCAAGTAGAGGTATAGCCCTCTCCCATGGCTAGACACGTTAAGGGTGCGTCTCTCCTTGATCTCTCGGTCAACCTTCCACTTCTTGACCATACTAAAGCCCCCCTATGTCTCGGGCCCCCTCTTCCCTCTCCAGTTTTTCGGCATCCTTGAGCTCCTCTTCTGTGAGGGCTCCCCACTCGACAAGGGCTCTACCCAGCTTTTTAACAAACTCCACAGCGTAGCCCCTACTAGGTCCTTTGTTCTGAGGGTGACGTAGGGCTAGGCAAACGTTTCCGTAGACCGTTATCCATGTTAAGAGGTTTGCGGTCACGGTTCCAGTCCGTGAAACTAGAATCTGAGCTCTCTTCTCGTTAAGATCCCACGGCTTAGGGCTCATTCTAGTCCTCTCCCTCAAACTCTATCCGTAGCCCCTCAAACTTCTTGCGGAGTTTTTCCTTCTCAGCCTCTATCTCGTTATGCCTTCTAGACCATGCGTCAGTATCTATGTGGTCCTTAATCGCTTCTCTAATCAGATCTTGCAGCACGTTAGGCTCTAAAGCGTCAAGCTCTACCGCATCAGTCCCCCCCGTATCAGCCATAAACTTCGCTAGCCTTGGATCCGAGCTCTTAGCTGGAAACGGGGGGAGATTATACTCTCGGATCTGGTCCAGAGTGAGGGCTATTCTTTTAACCTCTACGTCAACAGCCCCATATCGTTCTAAGCGGTCCCCGAGATCTCTCTCGATGTCGACACCACTCGGATCGTAATCCCCAAAATAGAGGATCGCCACGTCTTTAGTCCCATAATCGTCATCCATACGTCTAACAGCCTTCTTAACATACGAGTAGCTGGAGTAGCCCTTGCTCGGACACGTTATGACGTTAAACTCCTCTGACACTTCGCTGCATAGTCTACTTAAAGCGTCTTTCTCGACCCATACCTCTATTCGTTGTGGCTGGTTAGTCCACAGAGGCATGCTGAACCTCTCCCAGGAGCTCTTAAACCAGTCTGTGTATGCCTTGACGAAGTCCTCGGGGCTCTCGAAACCAGCGTCACCCCCTATCGTGGTCCTAGTGCGGTCCTCTAGAAACCGATCGGGGACCTCTCCCCTCTCTCTAGCCGTTACGAGCATCTTAGAGAGCTTCTTGTAGCTGTTTAGGTTGTTAGGGAAAACGTGTTTCGAGACCAGCCTATAGAACAGCTGTCTCAGCGTCATGGCTACGTTATACTGTTTGAAGATCGCTAGGCTCTCATTTACAACGGTCTTATAGTCCATCCCCTACTCCCTCGGATCCTTCTTGAACGCATACCTCACGACTGGGTGCTCAACGTCAAATAGACAGTCGAGCATCCTTCTAAAGTCGTGTCGACTTAACTTCTTCATATCGACCGAAATCCCCACACTTTTCATTTTTTCTCTACCCCCTACCTTATTAGGTGTTCTGCACCTATTTAAAGGTAGTGGATGAGGTGTTTTACACGTCTACAATACGAGAAATATGCAGAGTAAGAAAAGTGATAGTGGGTAGCCTAGGCTATTTGCTCTCTTTTGCCTTAGTCTCGGGTTTCTTGATTAGTTTCTCTTTTAGGATCTTGTAGGGGTCCTCTGGTTCGGTTTTTGGGCTCTTCACTTTAACTCTACTCCCCCTCTCTGGGCTTGATCTTGGCTCTTTCCGTGTCTATTATAACTCGGATGTCCTCTGGGCTGTAGCGTCTGAAGTCTAGCTCAGCTGCTAGCTCCCCCTCTGAGAGAACCCCAGCCCTAAACGCTGCTTTAAGCTCTCCCAGCGTCAATGTGGGGAGCTCCTCGGGGGCTGGTTTCTCTGGGGTGTTGAGCTCAATAAGCAGAGAGATGTCTTCTGGGCTGTATTTGAGGGCTGCTAGGTTCTTGCGGTATTCCTCTTCTGTTATCAAGCCCACTTTAAAAGCCCTAGAATAGCGTGTTTCCGCTAGAGCCTTTGTCGTGACCGGGGTTTCCTCTTTCACCTTTGTGAATTTACGAGCTTCAGCCCTTTTGAGCTCTGTAGCGATCCATTCTTGTGTTATCCCTAGTCTGCTCAGTTCTTGCGTGTATTCCTCAGCTGTGAGGTCCCCTTTTATGAAGCGGTCCGAAAGTGCAGCCTTTAGCTCCTTTCTGAGATCTCTCTCACGTCTCAGCTTAGCAGCTGACACTCGCAAGTCGACTAGGACCTTTTTGTAGGGTGTAGCCTCGTAGTCTACTCTCAGCTGGTCCTCGCTTATCCAGCCTTCCTTGAAGTCCGTCTCGGACTCTCTCATTAAAGTGTCAATCTCGCTTCTTAGGACAAACATTTTTTGCACCTCTGCTAGCAATCGAGCATCTTTAGGCTCAAACCCAGTATCGATTAGCCTCTTCACTAGCCCCTCATCGTCTAGCAGATCCATCTCCCAGCCCGTTCTTATGTCGAAAATTCTCCATGTGCTCCAGCTGATTGCTTCCAGGGGGAATCTCCATTTAGGCTCAAAATCGTGGAGTTTGAGCATCTCCCGCAAAACGTCAGACGTGACTCCTATCTCCGGGAAGTTTCCAGCTGTCCGGTGCAGCATCTCGTAGAGCTGACTAGGTCCTGGGTATTCCCAATGTTTACCCCACAATCGTTTAGTCCAGTATTCGCTATAGCCCAGCTCCTTGAAGTTTGCCACCATCTCGGGGGGGAGCTCGACCCAATGGCTCTCTAGGTAGCCCTCTTTTACATAGATCCCTATGAGATCTTGGTAGGGGGGTATGTTGGGCTCAAAAAGGCTCAAGTAGTATCGTTCTAGAAGGGGAGCCCAGCCTACCTCATAGGGGGCTGCATACCATGACGTGGCTAGTTTAAGTCCAGCTGCTATATCTGGGCTCTGAAAGAGCATGGTTGCTGGACCATCTACTTGTCCTAGAGAGGCTCCCTCGAAGATCAGAGCCATGATGTAGCCTTGATACCAGTAATCTCTCTGCACAGAGGCTAGTCTCAGCGATTCTCTTCTTGCCTCTTCGGGGGTTAAGGGACTGTGTCTTGCTAGGGTTGTTTCGAGACTAGCGGAGATCCCGCTGCTCAAGACTAAAACGTCGGATCCCGCTGCTCCTATGTCTATGAGTCCGAAACCGCTGAAGATTCCCCCCATAAGTCCACTTATGGCGTTTCCCATGCCGTCAAAAGCTGTGAGGAGAGCCCCCTGGGCTGTCTCCAGGGCCCCGCTTATGGCTGCTCCAGCTGTGTTAATAGCCCCGTTCAATGCCTCTCCAGTAGCCCCTATGAATCCCTCTAGGCTGGAGCCCAGAGAGACTAGTCCACTAGTTATTTGGATCCACAGACCGCTTAAGAATCCGCTGATCTGCTCCCATAGAGAGCCCAGCCCCGCACTTATGGAGCTCCAGAGTCCAGTTAGACCCCCGCTTATCTGAGTCCAGAGTCCGGAGAGGACCCCAGAGACGGAGCCTAAGACGTTCTGTATGGAGCCCAGCGGGTCAGCTAAGAAGCTCGTTATGGCTGAGATCACTCCAGAGAAAAGGGGGCTGAGGGTGTTGACAATGCTGTCAAACAAGGGGCTGAGTGTGTCGACTAGCCCAGAGAGGCTTGAGGTCACAAAGTTCGTTATGGGGGCTACTACAGCGTTGACTATGTCGTCTACGCTGGGGATGCAGATCTCGACACCTAGAAGGCTGAAGCATGGCATCTCTGGAGCCCTTAAACCTTGAACCGCATACCCACATATTTCGCCTTGCTTTCCACGTCTGCTTTTATTGCAGCCTTAACCGCTTCCTCAGCAAACTTTTCCTTTGGTATTCGGACCATGCCACTCTGATAGGGTCCTATGCGGTAGGTGACGAGCACGTCAGTTTTACCCATTCGGTCTGGATCAATGGCTGGAACATCCACAGTCGCTAATATCGTGACTTCCCTTTCTGGTGCTGCTGGTGCTGCCAGTATTACGCACGCCCCTAGCCTTCACCAGATTCTTGACGCTTAGCGTAGATCGTCAGCCCAGTCAGAGAGACGAAATAGGTCACCCAGCTGCTAAAGATGAAGACCACTAGGTCCCAGAGAAACCTCGGGGGATCGTGTATGCAGACATCGTAACCGTGGGTAGGCATGAAGACCGAAAAGGCTGAGACGAGCATTAGGATCGTGGCTACGGTTGCAGCGTCTCGATAGCTCATAGGTTTGTTGTCTGTGCTTAAAGGGTCTGGATTCATACGTCTTTCTCTCCTTAACTTCACTCTCTGTTATAACATTCTTCCGCTTTTAAAGTTTCGGCATGGATCTTTCTTCTAGAGGAAAAGTCCATAAAGACTTAAAGGTGACTAGTCTCGACTACAATGTGAGGAAGGTGAAGGGGGTGAAAAAGGGTGTCGGATCCCGTGGAAGATGTGCTCGCTTTCTACAAGCAGCGAAAGAGACAATTAATCGCTGGGTTCTGCATGTGGATTTGGCTAGTGACACACGTTCTACTGTAAGGGAGATCCTCACTTCTAAAAACTACTGGATCATTGTGGTTAGTGGCTCTCTGGTGTGCACCATACCTTTGTTCCTAGTTTCCTTGATCCTCTATATCCCAGAGGGCTTGTGGTTTCTCAGAACAGCGATCACTTGTCTGATCGTGGGGTTCTGGGCTATAGTCAGCGGATTCAAGGAGTGGCATCTCCACAAACAGAAAGAGGATCAAGACGAATGGTTTGCTGGAAAAGAGAAGGAAGGAAAGCTCCCATACGACTTTTAACATCCTCTTCTTTTTATATGGTTTACGGTTTATTATTGAGGGGGGAGTGATCCCCTTGAGGTAAGCTAGCATGACTGTTGAAGAGGTATATACGGATGCATTTGATAACACGGTTCGGATGTGGGCTGAAGTTGGGTCTAGTCCTTATCTGCAAGACTCAGACGATGATTACGTCTGGATCCAGGTTTTGAGCGGTCAGCATGGAGACTGGACTTTCCCCGTGAGTGCTGGGTCGGGAACAATCAACAGCGTTAAGATACGGCTTGAGGGCTACGTGGGTGAATCCTACCCCGACACGAGGTTTATAGCCGTTTATGTTTGGAACGGTTCGTGGTTTGAAACTGCGGGGATCATCTATCCGAACACGGATTACGCATGGCATGAGTTTGACGTGACGAGTATTCTGGATACATGGGCTAAGATTAATGGTGCAAAAGTGAGGATTGCGTTCACTCAGACTGAGCTGGTTGGAGCGGGATATGCAAGACGGCTGACCAGAAAGGTCGACTATACCCCAGCTGTCCCCCCTAAGGTTCCCCTCGGAGACGGAATAGTCTTCGTTCAAGGCTAGAGAAAAAACTACGAGGATATTGTTAGGGTGTAGATCGCACTAGCGTTTGGTGGTAGCTTGTCCATGATGTTCGTCTTGACCCAGTCCTTGATAGCTTCAAAATCCGATCCCGTGATCTCTGGTTTCGTGAGGCTTATGGTCACATTAACCACGGCTTTCACGTTTTCAACCTCTTCTAGTCCTTTAAGTCCATAGAAGGATTTAACCTTTTCAGAGCTCCTCTCCTACGAGATGTCCCTTGACTACGCAAGCCCCCGAGGCATTTAGGACTAGGTTCTCGTCTGCAGCCCCCTCGTCATTACAGCCCACAAGGTTCATAACTATGGGTCCCGCTGTCGTGCGAAGGTAGTATATGGTTCCGGCGTCTCCCCAGCGGTAGCCCAGATCCACGTCAGCGGAGAGCTCTAGGCATAACAGTTTGAGCCTAACCTTTTTTCCAGATGCGGGGTCCCACGCTGTTTGATTTCCAGCTGCAGCCCATGTTATGCTGACTTGCTTTCTAGTGGCTGTTTTGGTGATGTCCGTTATGGTGCGGTCCTTTTCTGCTTGCGTCACGGTTGCCTTTAGGTTAGCAGCTGTGGGCTGCACCACGGTTATCTGGTCTGAGCTCGTTAAGGCTCTGATCTGAGTAGGGTCTATTTCAGCCCCTTGATGTCTGAGCTGAACAAGGAGCTCTTTCGTGGTAGCCCTCTGCTGTAGAGCATTTAAGGATCCGTAGACTGTGACTATGTCCGTAGATGTTAAATCCCTTATGCTTCTGGGATCGATTTCGACACCATTATGTCTAAGCTGGGTCAGTAGGTCCCACGTAGCTGATCTCTGCTGGATCTGAGCCCCTTCGCTTCCGTAGATTCTCCCTAAAAGCCTAGCTGCTCTGTCGCTTACGTCTCTGGGATCTATGAAGTCTGAGCCGTCTGACAGCCTGGCTATGACTGGGTTTGTGTGACCGAGATCAGCCCCTAGGACTTTCTGTAGATCTATTTTTCCTAGGATCCTCTCCCAGTTGTCCTCAAGGCTAACGATAAGGGTGACTCCCGTAGCGTCTTTTAAGTCTACCTTGAACGTGTCCCTCGCTTCATCATAGGCTAGGGCCGGGTTCTCAATGCTTATGGGAACCGAGAGGGCTACTGTAGGATCCTTGAGGACTAGCCCTTTTATTTTCCTATGGTCTATGTAGGCTGAGCTCCGTAGGGTAAAGTCTTCCTCTCCACTCGTCATATTTTTTACTCCCCCGAGATTAAGGAAACGTCATCTACCCAACCAGGACCTACGGTCCCCCCTCTAAAAAAGATATTCTTAACGGCTTTCCCGTCTGCTACTTGAGCCTTTGCGTCTACATAGGTCCAGACGAGAGTGTAAGGGATCGAGATCTCTCCAGAGTCGGATCCGTCTGTGTAAAGGATCTTGTAGGTGTTCCCCGGCCTGACACGGTAAGCCCAGAAACCGAATGTTTGAAGGCATCTTTTCGGGACACTCAGATCCTCTTCTTGTTGATACCAGTTTTGATAGAGCCTAATGGCGTAGTATCCGCTATGGGCGTATTGGTCCGTGACCGTGCCATTGTAGTGAGACCATCCCGTGAGATCTCCAGTCTCGAATCCCCCGTTTTCTATTTGTTCCCCCTCGGGACACGGGGGGACTACTAGTCTCCAAAAAGGATGTAGTTTAGCCATTTGTAACCCTAGGCTACTCGTCTTCCCGTCAACAAGGTCTTAATGATCGTTAAGAGGTCCAGCATGGCGTTTTGGAAAGGATCCGCTTTTGGTCTCAGAACGGTGATTCTCAGATAGAGAGTGTGGTCGTAGGTGTCGTCTAGGTTCCACGTCTTGAGAGTTAACATGGCTGGGGACTGTAGCTCGAAATTGTCTTCAAAAACCATAGGAACATTGTTTCCATGATAAGCCTCGTCTGGGTTATGTGGGTATAGTTGATGTCCCCCCAAAAAAATAACAGCGTAGGCTAGCCCATGACAGCCCTCTGGATGGACTAGCCACACTTGTTTTATGATCCCCGCTGTTAATTTCAGCTGTGTCTCTACAGCGTCTTTTTTAGCTGTGTTTGCTGAGGTCTTAACAGCGTAGGAGTAGTCCATAGGGGCTTATCTCCTAGCCCCGTTATTCTTCGCTGTCTTCCATGACGTAGAGGGTTAATGTTCCAGATGCCATGACAGCCCAGAGCTCGGCTGTGGTCGTGTCGTTTTTAAGAGGGACCGTAGAGGATACGGGATAGCCGTCTGCAGCTGCTACGCTCTGACCGTGGGTTATGTAGGCTGGACCAGCCCCAGAGCCTATGATGTAGATTGCGACACGTTTGGGGTTTTCTGGACAGATCTTAGCTGGTGTAGTGGTTACAGCGACTGAATATGTCCGAGTCTTAACTTTTCTAGGGTTTGACATTCTCAAACCTACCTAAAACTAGAATAGAGAAAAGGGGGGTTTTGAGCTTTGTGGTCTACGGGCTAGTGTGGGGCTTAATATTTTCTGAGCTGTTCGAGAATGACGTTCAGAGTCACGGCTCCAGCTGCTTTGGGCTGCAGCTGCACAGAGCCCTTGCCTCTCACGTCATACCAGTCGTCTAGGTCCATCTGGTCTCCGAAGTCGATGGGTAAGCAGCCGTGAGGTAGGTATCCAGAGACTAGGGCTCTAAAGGTGAGTGTGGTGTTAGAGAGCAGCGTCTGATAGCCCCCAGTCCTTTCAGCGTTTGTAAACATGAAGTCCGAGGCTGCTCCAGCTATGGGAGAGAGCATCATATAGGCCGAGTCCGTGGGGGTGATATACTCGGTCTGTGGACCAGTCCTGCATACGTCTACCAGGAGCTCTTGAAAGTGTCCGTAGCGTGTCTGAACGGAGCTGACTAGGTCTCCCCCAGCTATGTCTATCGGGATCTTTTTGTCGTTTTCCTCGCTGATCTTGACGTTAGAGACGTTGTTCTCCCACCACGCATCAGCCTTGTAGATCTGCAGCATGGCTCTTTTTATAATCATGTCCCGTGGGAGATTGATGTATTCTATGGCTGCTGTGCTCGGGGTCGTGTATGAGTAAAATTCTGTGGGTCTTATGAACCCTACTGGGACAATGGATCTCTCGTCAAAAACGTCGGCGAAAATCTCTAGTGTTGCAGCGTCTGGAAGTGAGCCCCCGAGAGCCTTGTTGTGCGAGATCTTGAGCTGGGGGTTCTTGAATTTCGTGGGGTCTAAGGCTAGGGACTTGTCGTAGAGGTAGCGACCAAAAAGCATGTCTAGGACTAGGTAGTTTTCAACGTCATTTCTGAATTCTCTTTCGTAGCTGGGGCCTACTCCATAGTCGTAGAACATTTTTCCCTCGATCTCTTGACCAGATAGGCTGAAAAGAACATCTGAACCGTCTACCAGCTCGACCTTGCTGATCTGTTTTGCGTGAACAGCTGTCGGGACCGTGTCCGTGTTTGTTCCGTTGAATTTGATCTGGATTCTGCTTATGATGTCCTTGATCGTGATGTCTAGGGTTTTGGTTTTGGCTGTGCTAGCATCCTCAGACGCTAAAAGTGTTGCTTTTCTGTAGTTCATGCGTTTTTCCCTCTCTTAACGGCATGGGGTTGTTAAGCTCCCATGCGTTTCTTGTTGAGTGCGTCTCCGATCGCTTTCACTCTAGCGTAGTTTTTGGGATCTCCCCTCGCACCCTTCTCGGGGAGTGTTATAGCAGCTATGACACCATGGTAGGGGCTGAATCCTTTGTTGTAGTCTTCGACTGCAGCGGGGACTCCCTCACGGAATCGGCTTGGTCCTACTTTAGTGGATTTTCGTTGCCACTTCTCGGTCCCCACGGCCTTGATGTTCGTGGATCTGAGGGCTAGGACCTTGGGATCCCTCATAGCAGCCTCGTAGGCTGACTGTCCCTTAGCTGCTTCCGTGGACCAGTCTTTAGCGGGGGCTTTAATCCCCTCTTCATAGTATGGAGCTCTTTCTGGGGTTACCTTGCTCCACTTGTCCGTGACCTTGTCCAAACTCTTAATGTTGACCATTTTAGCATCCTTCCGATAGAAGACTATACCAAAAACTTTTAAAAGGGAATCCGTGGATACCTAGGTCTGTGGTTGCCTATGCCTAGCATCCATTTATACATTAAAGAGAAGACGTGGGCTAACCTTTTGAGGGCTGTAAGACACGACAGAAGAGCAGCCATAGCGAAGATCAGAGAGTTGCTGGAGGCTCAGTATGGCTAGGAAGGAATACAAGCAGAGAGAAAGACGCTATGTCCCCGAGTATGTCAGAGAGAAGTTTCCGAATCTCGTAGCGTTCCTTCAGAACCTCGCTGTGGGTCCCCCCCCAGAGGCGTTGTGGAAGGCTCACCCAGAGATCCCCTTCGAGCATTTCAGACGCTGGAGATTCTGGATAGACGGAGTCGTGATCCTTCCAGACCGAATGATACTTCTAGAGGGGAAAATCAGAGACCCCGTAAGCGGTCTCGGACAGCTGCTAGTCTACAAGGCTCTGCTACCAGAGACCCCAGAGCTAGCTCCATATACGCACTTGCCGATCGAGATGAGACTAGTCACCCCCAGACCAGACCCTAGGGTTATCGGAGTGGCAACCAGCCTAGGGATCGTAGTCGACATCTGGACCAAACCGTGGGTGCAAGACTATTTGAGAGAGGTAGGACTAGCATGAAACCCCAGAACATAAGCATAACTCGAAAGTTCAACCTAGGCAATTACCAGACCATAGACATTCATGTCGAGGCTAGTCTCAACGAGGGGGAAAATCCTATTAGTGCGTTACATGAGCTCGAAAGAATAATAAACGACTACTGGGCTGATAGAACCGATAAATTGGAGAGTGTAGCGAAACGACGCTAGAAAACTATGTTAAGCTGGAGAGAGATGTCGAGAAGGTCATGCGGATCCGAGAGGGGTCCTTCCGCATTGAGGAACGCACCATAACGGACCCCACGACAAAGGTTCAGAAGATTATCCATGCTGCTATTGTAGACGTGATCGAGGAAGACGGTCGACCAGTAAAGAAGACGTTTAGCACCCTGGGGGAGAAGCTAGCAGCTGCCTTACAAGTGGCTCACAACAATGGGACCCTTTACCGCTTCAGACTAGGCATTAAGAAGGTAGGAGAGGGATACGCAACTGAATACCAGATCAGATTCTTCTAGCATCTCTGAGGCTCTCGAAGCGATCTCTAATGACGATCTGGAGCTGCTCCTTACCCTACACAACCTCAGCATAAGGATCCAGAGAATAAAGGACAAAGAACGCAAGACCGTAGCCCTATATCTTTGGCACAGTATCGTAGACATACTCGTCTTCGACATCACCCCAGACGCTAAATAACCCCCCTTTTTCTTTTCCAGCCCAGCCTAGTTTTCAACGCTGAAAAGAAGCTCGATTTAAAGCCCTACACCCCAGTAAAGAAAACGCTGTCACCCACACAAAAATTTCGGACACGGCAACAACCGAGTAACCGACCCCCCCTCGGTCATGCTGAT
>Ga0315310_10002102_pt1 | contig 12509 bp, 8 predicted proteins | sample TDP5_MG_FD_203630 | JGI IMG/M metagenome (GOLD analysis project Ga0315310, IMG submission 203630) | Freshwater sediment microbial communities from Lake Towuti, South Sulawesi, Indonesia - TDP5 | ecosystem: Environmental > Aquatic > Freshwater > Lake > Sediment | place: Indonesia: South Sulawesi... | reverse complement strand
GTCGAAACGTGATCTCCGTGAGCAGCCTCAGACTAGACCGGCTCAGGGAGGCAGCCAGAGACCTGAGGTTTCTGCTAAACCGAGGCTATCCCAAGGAGAGAGCTACAGACTTTGCGGCGGGTAGATACCTGCTTCGCAAGTCCGAGAGGAACGCCATATACAGATCCGTCTTCTCCGATCGAGCCATCCGAGCAACTAGAGGGAAGAGGGTCAGCCCCCACGCCATGAGGGACCGAGCCACCAGCGTAGACGGTTTCAACGTGATCAACACGCTGCTCAGCATTCAGGCAGGCGGTCCCCTAATTCTCTGCGACGACGGGGTTGTCAGGGACATAACCGCCGTGCATGGCAGGTTTAGGCTCACCCCCCAGGCCCTTGAGGCTGCTGTTGAGATGGTTGAAACGCTAAGAAGCCTAGGAGTGTCGAGAGCCATGGTGTACTATGACGCCCAGATCAGCCGGAGTGGCGACATGGCGTCGGCAACGAGAAGCATCATGGAGGAGCGTGGGTTAAATGGTCTCTGCTCTACACAGCGAAGCGTGGATCACGCAATCGCCAAAGACAGGGGAGTGGCTGTTACGAGTGACTCAGCAATACTGGCCCGCGTCGACTCCTTCTTCGATCTTCCCGCGTATCTAGCCAAGAAGAGATCTCAGAGTAGACTAGTCATCTCCATCTCGTGATCCCTCAGCGAGTATCCATCGATCGACTTCTACGACCTCGGCCACGCGAAGGCTGACGCCGCGCGTTTGATGGATGTGAGATCTGCCCCGCCATCTTCTGGCGATCAATCGATACTTATATAGCTGAAAGGCTGAACTCGAACGCTGGGCCTGGCAACACAGGAAGGGACTGCCCTCGAACGTCGGCAGCTTCAACCCGTAGCGCAGAATGGACAGCGCACAGGTCGCGATCGGAGCATCGATCCGCGTAGCGGCCTTCTACGCTGCGCAGAGACAGTCGGGGGTCGTGGGTTCAAATCCCACCGGGCCCGCCTTTTCCTCGACGGCTAGGGAGCGTGATCAGGATCGATCGATTGATCTCTCCATGTCGAAATGCTGATGGGTCACAACGTGGGCCTCGCGGAGAACTACTATCGTCCGACTGACCAGGAGCTCCTCCAGGACTACTTGAAGGCGGTCCCTGAGCTGACGATTCTGGAGCAGGTCAAGGGACCATCCCTGGTGAAACTTGAGGAGCTAGAGAAAGAGAACCTTGCCCTGAGAAAGGAAGTCGACGAAATCAAGGAGAAGGTAAGGCTACTTTCCGAGGCTATGGGCGAGCGTAGGCATGGGGCGCGCCCCAGCAAGGCTTGGGCCGAGTTGCTTGCAGTGGCTTAATCATCTTTATGATGTCAAGGGCAATCTGATAATTGAACGAAAGCCGGCCATGAAGAATTGAAAGACAACAGTTCAGGCGGTCGTACCGAAAGGGTTAAGTCCATTTGGCACACAAACGTGTCTTGGGCGACAAAATGACCACGGATGACGAGACAAAATCCGAAAGAGACCTTACCTCTGGCGCCGGAATCGGACTTGCGATAGGATGTGCTATGGGTTTGATATTGGGAATGTTGATACCTAGTATCGGTATCGGGTTGGGAATTGCGCTTGGAGCGGGGCTTGGACTGGTTTTCGGTGGCGCCTTTGCCCCTAGAAAGAAGAGCAAAAGCCCAAATCCGTGAAAACGCGCGCTATGGGCGTCTCAGAAGTTCGTCGATTCCAGTTCGGCTTACCTTCTTCTTACACTAATCCTGAATTGAGTCGGTCTCACGACACGGCTGAGATCGCGTAGAATGAAAAGATGAAGGCGTCCGGAAGGAAGTGGATTAGCCAGGCCCATGAGAACCCCCCTGTCTCAAGCATGCTCTTCCCCAGGAACCAGCCCAGGAAGCTTGACAGCAACACGCCAAGGAGTCCAGTTGGCACTCCGTAGAAGTGGCCCAGCCCGAAGAACAACGTCGTAATCATGAGCGCCTGCTGTTTGCCGATGGTATTCCAAAGCTCGGATAGAGGAGCCGCCCGAAGAGAGAACTCCTCGTTGAAGGAGTTGATGATGGCTATCAGGAGGGCGACCGGGATCAGGGGAAGCGCCTTTTCCAAGGAGCTCAGCGAAGGCGGCGAAGCGGCCATCAGGTAGATCAGGGTGACCGAGGCGAAGACTACGGCGAAGATGGTTCCGATCCTTGTCCAAGGCTCGGGCGCCTTCAGGCCGATCAGCCTCGACGGTTCGACGGGGGCGTCCATCTTGCCCCTGACCAAGAAGAATTCGTTGCGCTTCCTTCCGCCTAGTGTGAGGAACGCCAGGATCGCCACGGCGGGAGTGAGCCTCAGCAGGTGGGTGCTGATAGCCGATAGTGCCCAAGGCGCCTGGGCTTCCCAGTTGGCCCACGCCGAGGTCCCGCGCACGAACGGTATGAGCCCCCATGGCCAGCCTCCTCCGAACCCGAGAAGGAATATGATGAGCAAGATGAAGACGAATCTTCTCAGGGGTGCCAAGGCCGGCAGAGCCAGAGTCATGGCGAATATCACCAGCAGGGCAATGGCATGAACCCAGGGCAGCCAGCAGGGGAACACGCCCGCAAGCTCGTTCCAGAGGATAACGTCCAGAGAGCTCGCGATCAGAGTGGCCGCCCATGCAACCACGGTCAAGGTACGACGGGAATCTCTATCGACGCGCTTCAGGGGAGAGTCCACCTGCGATGTTGGTTAGGCTTCGCGATGTTATTAAGGGTAATATTGGGCCAAGGTCGACGGTCCCATCGCGCCAGCAACTGGTGGCACGGGGTGTAGCTGACAGATGCAGCAGAGAGCCCGATACGAGGGTTCATTCAGGCGCGGCCTTGCCTTCGAGTTTACAAGTGAAGTCATGGAGTAATCACAGCTACCCGCAGATGGAAGAAGATCCTAGTGAACAGAACCTCGTGGATGAGCGCATCACAGGAGGAGGTAGGCGATCGATCGATCCGTCTGGGCTTATTGATGGGGTTGCTAAGCTCTCCACCTACATTGCTGAATGTTCCCCAAGCCCTTTCCCGCGTGACGTGTGCCACCACCTTCGATCGATCGGGGTCTTCATTGTGGTTGCCATCTACAACAAAATCATGCAAGCCCGAAGACCGCCTCTGCCGCATACGTCGAAAAAGAAACCTATCCAAAATCCGATGCACGATGAACTCATTGAATTTGTCAGGGGTAAGAGGCATCTTACAGTGTAGTTTTTCTCTCTTTCGATCGATCAATTAGGCTTTGCTGATGTCGGTTATGGTTTGGATGTGTGCCCGATATGTTGGTTCTCCCAGCGCGTTAAACCTCTTGGTTTCTACCACCTTGGTGACTTCAACTCTTCGGATCGATCGATCTAAGGTTTGAGAAGGCTCAAAGTAGTTCTGGTGAAAAAAAGAGGCCCTCCACGAGCTTCAGGGATGGCCCTGGGCTATTCATCGAGGATGGGGTCCGATAAGAATTCGGTGAACGCTGGGCCACCCACGCCGTTTAATTGTTCCGCGGCTCTCGGCGACTCCCCGCTGCGGCTAGGTGTTTCGCCACCGGTTGTAGCACGAGGAGGGCTATGAGATCTCACAGCCTGGTGTGCTATGAAGGTGACTTATAGTCGTGCAGTTCAGGTTTTCTTGGACTTTCAAGCATTCTGATCGTTGGACTATTGAAGAGGTGAACTGAGAGCGCTCCGGATGCCCTTATAGAGGCAGGGGAAACCCGCCCCAATCAGAGAAATGGTTCCAGCCCCTTCGGGGGAGCGAGACCAGTCTTCCCTGCCAGCTCACCTTTATCCCCTCTTGAGCCTCTGTCGCCCTTCCTATGGGTGTGAGTTCTCCCCCCGCGAGCTCAACGGATCTCCTGGCTACCTCCCATCGCCCCGGGGTCACGGTTGCCACGAGCTCGTACTCCTCTCCGCCGTGGAAAACTAGGTCCATTAGGGGCAGACGGTTTCTTTGCGCAAAATCTCGGGCCAGGTCGTCCACCGGAGGCGAAGACACGTGAAAGCCCACGTGGCTTAGGGATGACAGCTCATGCAGGGAGATCGCCAACCCATCGCTGGAGTCGATGCATGCTGTAGCTGCACCGCTTCTTGCAAGCGCCAAGCCCTCCTGAACCCTGGCTGTAGGCTCTAGAGCCGCTTGAGCAAGCTTTGGCTTCAACGGATCGTCCATTTTTTCCAGCAGCACCTTCAGCCCTGCAGCTGCCCTCCCGAACTTGCCTGTTACAGCCAGTATGTCTCCGGGCTTCGCCCCTCTCCTAGATAGGGGCTTGTCGCTCTGACCAAGTCCAATGCAATCAACGACGATGTCTGTGCAGGCGTTCGTGTCTCCGCCAACAATCCTTCCACCGTAGAATTGTGAGGCTTCCTCCAACCCTTCCCAAAGCCGTTTGAAATCCTCCAGGGGCATGTCAGCGGGCAGGCCCAGAGATGTCAGGAAATACCTGGGTGTAGCGCCCTTGGATGCGAGGTCGCTCACGTTCATGGTGACCGCCTTCCTACCGGCCTGCTTCATGCTCATTCCAGGGGGTACATCGGTGGAGGCAACCAGCATGTCCACCGTCGCGACGAGTGTTCCATGGAAGTTGAAGGCGACGGCGTCGTCACCTGTGCCCAGGACCAACTCCTCAGGAATCCCCATCCTGGAGAGGATGTACTCGACCAGCTTCTTCTCGCCGACCTCGGAGAGCTTCAAAGCGCTCGACGACCCCCCGCCCGGGAGAGGAACAACTTCACCATGGCCCAGGCAAAGCCCCCGATCTCTCGCGAGCCGAGCTTGGATCTGCCCTTCCTCCTATCCACGAAGGTGAATGGAACCTCGACAATCATGAGGCCCGCCCTCCTACACTTGAAGATCATCTCAACCTGGAAGGAATAGCCCGCCTGACTTGACGCAAAGTCTATCCGTCTAAGAGCCGAAGCCCTGAACGTTCTGTACCCTGACGTTGAATCCTTGACCCCGACACCCGCCATCGCGCGAGCCAGCAGGTTGGCGCCCCAACTGGTCAGTCTTCTTCTCCAGGGCCACTCTTCCGCCTTTCCCCCCCGAATCTTCCTCGAACCCACAACGACGTCAGCCCCCGTCTCCTCCAACTTCTTGATCATTTCTGGAATCAGATCAGGGGGATGGGATCCATCGGCATCCATCTGACCGACGTATTCCACATCCGACGTCTTGAGAACGTAGCTGAAGCCGCCGCGGTACGCTGACCCAATGCCCATCTTTCCGGGGCGAAGCAGCAGGTGGATGTTGGGCTTCTCCTTCTCTAGTCTGCGGATGAACTCTGCGGTTCCGTCGGGGCTGTTGTCGTCCACAATCAAGATGTTGCCGTCGATGTCACCGGAGGAGAACACGTTCTCCAGCTTGGGTATGAGGCTCCTCAGGTTCTCCAACTCGGAATAGGTTGGTATCACGACGAACAGCGACGGCAAGAATCTCGACACCTCGTTTGACAGAGCCAGTTTACGAGATAAGTGTTTGCAACCTGGGCTTGTCACATAAACTGACTGGGATGTACAGTCCTCGTCTTGTCGGTTATCTCCGCTCCATAAAGAAATAAATCCTCGTCACGTGCGCGATCAGCAGGCCTCGGTAGCTAAGCCTGGCATAGCAGCAGACACAGCCTGGGGCTGACCCTCGTATGCCATACCCGAGCCAGCTGCGGGTCGGGGGTTCAAATCCCCCCCGAGGCTCCAGTCTCGGTTTCTCACGACTTGTTCAGCGGTGGTCGCCGGAGCCGCCTCCCGACGTTGAGGAAGAAAATTATTGTGCCGGCCCCGACCAATATGGAAGAAACAAGAAATGTGTTGAAGTACGCTGCGTGCCGTGGAATACCTAGGACATCTGTCTGGGTATCCGCCACGGGCCCGCCTATCAAGAAACCAGCTGGCCCCCAACTAAGCGCCATCACCGCATTATATCGACTGAAAAGGCGTCCCCTTCGAAGAGCGGGTATAATGTCCCCTGCCAATGTGAAGCCAACTGTCTGGAGGGTCCAGAAAGATACTCCATTAAGTCCATAAACGATTGCCATCGAAACCAAATCGGGCACTAGCCCGTAGAAGAGAGGCGTGATAGCTGAGAGAATCAACCCGCATAGGATGAGTTTGACCCTTCCCAGCCTGTCTGACAGTTTGCCGGCCGCGAGGCTCGCTATCATGCCGCCCATCGTCCAAGCACTGAGAACAAGGCTTACAGCCTCGTCGCTGGCGCTCAGCCCGTCGGGCAGCTGCAGAAATAGCAGGAAGACCTGGGAGATACATGTGGCCCCTAGCACGAAAACGATCATGGAGACCAAGAACCATCGGTAGACCTGGTTGTATGAATCCTCCCTGTAGACACTTCTAGTGTCTTCGCAGGTGTTTCTCAGCGGAGAGGTCGCGGGGGCGTCGGGTTTGATGAATCTGGAAATGAACAGCATGATTGTGCCGCCGGTGAACAGCATCGCTGTCACAACGTAGAAGATGGTGCCCTGCCTGAAGCCTACCCCCCCCTCGTAGAGGAAACCGGAGAAAATTATCCCCGCCATTCTCCCGACGGACCCCACAAAGTTCAAGGCGCCCACAAGGCTGCCCCTAGTTTCTTGCGTCGTTATGTCGGTGAGAAGGGCTGCCCAGCCCACGTCCGACATGGACCAGAAGAACTCGAGCACCGAGAGGCCGAAGATTATGGAAAGTCCGGCCGCGAAGTTGATTCCAGCGTCTATGAGCGACCTGTGGACCAGGAACACCGCTACGTAGAAGAACCCGGCAATGAACTCACCAAGAACCACGAGCTTGGCTCTCACCCGGTAGCGGTCCGAGATGCGTCCCCAAAGAAGATTCTGGCCAACCGTGGAAGCTATCATGTTGAGTGTCCCAAGCGCGGCAGAGGTCGTGACATTGCCTATCAAGGTGAATAGGTAGATGTACATGAAGGAGTAGAAGACGCCTCTCCTTAGAAATGTGAGGAACTGGAAAAGGCCGAGGCTGGAGAGAATGCTTCTACTCACCTTCAACTCTGAGGCTTTGAAGCTGGAGTCTCGGGCCATGATTTCATGCACCTCATGCCGCATCTCTAAAACGTTTTCCTCTCTGTGACGCCAAGGTGATGTTCTATCGAGTAGGAACGATCATCCGGCGGTGCCTGCGGTAGAAGAGGGGTCAATCTATCGGCCTCTCGTCCATGGGTGGATGTCGTGGGATGATGATCGTCCAGCCTCCATCACGCCTAGTGGGATCCGTGTGCGATCGATCGATCGGATCGGTCTCGATTTTAGACGCTGTCCCTCTCAATTACAAGCTGCGGTGCAAGCTATCCGGCCCCTACATAGTGTGCTATGAAAGCCTTAGCTAGTGGCAGCGATCGATCGATCCTGATCACGCCCCCTAGCCGACAAGGAAAAAAGCGGGCCCGGTGGGATTTGAACCCACGACCCCCGACTTTCTTTGCGCAGCGTAGAAGGCCGCTACGCGGATCGATGCTTCGATCGCGACCTGTGCGCTGTCCATTCTGCGCTACGGGTTGAAGCTGCCGACGATCGAGGGCAGTCCCTTCCTGTGTTGTCAGGCCCAGCGTTCGAGTTCAGCCCTTCAGCTATATAAGTATCGATCGATGGCCAGAAGATAGTGGCGCAGATCTCACATCCATCAAACGCAGGGCCTCTGCCTTCGCGTGACCGAGGCCGTAGAAGTCGATCAATGGATACTCGCCGGGGAGTCACTTGAAGGAGATGACTAGTCTGCTAAGAGATCTCTTCTTGGCCACATATGCGGGGAGATCGAAGAAGGAGTCGACGCGGGCCAGTATAGCTGAGTCACTCGTAACGGCCACTCCTCTGTCTTTGGCGATTGCGTGATCGACGCTTTGCTTCGTTGAGCAGAGACCATTCAACTCGCGCTCTTCCATGATGCTTCTGGTTGCCGCTGCCATCTCGCCGCTTCGACTGATCTGGGTGTCATAGTACACCGTGGCTCTCGACACTCCTAGGCTTCCTAGCGTTTCAACCATATCAGCAGCAGCCTCAAGGGCCTGTGGGGTGAGCCTGAACCTGCCGTGCACGGCGGTTATGTCCCTGACAACCCCGTCGTCACAGAGAATTAGGGGACCGCCTGCCTGGATACTGAGCAGCGTGTTAACTACGTTGAACCCGTCCACGCTGGCGGGTCGATCCCTCATGGCGTGGGGGCCTACCCTCTTCGCTCTGGTTGCTCGGATGGCTCGGTCGGAGAAGACGGATCTGTATATGGCGTTCCTCTCGGACCTGCGGAGCAGGTATCTACCCGCCGCAAAGTCTGCAGCTCTCTCCTTGGGATAGCCTCGGTTTAGCAGGAACCTCAGATCTCTGGCTGCTTCCCTGAGCCGGTCTAGTCTGAGGCTGCTCACGGAGATCACGTTTCGACGTAGATTGCTGGGCGCAGAGGAAGGGCGGAGGCAGCGCGATGCATGGGGTCGTGTAGACCCGTCTCACCCTCTGCTGAAACAAGGATCTTGCAGTTGAACTCCCGTGAGAGGAAACCAGCAGCGGCTCTCATTACCTCAGCTTCACGATTGCACAGGTCAACCCATTCTTGGGTGTTCCTGTCCGTAGGGAGCTCCGAGAATACCTCCAACACCCTCTTGACCATCGCGGCTGCCTCTTTCTTTCTCTCTGGATTGGCCTTCACCGCTTCCCGGATGGCAGGCCCCATGTCTCCGAGGAGATCCCTCACTCCCTTCACCAACACAATCTTGGCTAGATCTCGCTTCCATGGTGACGTTGTGTAGAGATGGATGGCCTTGGGCTCAGACCGCAGCAGCTTCAGGATGCTCCTGGTGTCGTCAACGACCTTTGAGATGTAGAGCTCCGCCACCTCGACGCCTGCATCGATCTTTGACTCGTCTGAAACCGGCCACGCGGAGATGGAGACGAAGCCCTTCTCGCCCAGCCGGCTCCAAGCTTCCTCACATGTGAAGGGAGCGAAGGGAGAGAGGATTTTCACCCAGTTTACGAAGAACTCCCTTGCCGCAGAGCTGAAACCGTTGTTGGATCTTCTTCTGCTGTACCACCTCCAGTCGGACCAGACCTTGTAGAAGGCTTCGTCGCAGGCAGCCCTGGTCAGCATGCTCTCCAGCGCGGACGTCACCTGCTTGATCCTCATCTGTAGTCTCGAGAAGAGCCAGCGATCCATCGGGTCGTCCTCAGCAGCGCCCTGGGACCGCGCTGCCTCGTCCACAAGAACCAAAAAAGCTGCCAGGTTTATCATAGCCTCCTCAGCACTCTTCTCACGCCAATCCCCGTCGTCCATCCTCTCACTGCTCAGAATCAGGGCGCAGCGCACCGCGTCAGAACCATACTTCTCCACAGCTACGCGAGCCGGAACGAAGACCCCGGTACTCTTGCTCATCTTCCGACCTTCGATGTTGATCATCCCGTTCACGGAGATGCCTTTGGGCCAGTGCCTCTTCTCGAACAGCGCGATGTGCTGAAACAGAAAGAAGGTTAGGTGGTTAGGCAGAAGTTCCTTGGCGGAAACGCGTAGATCAACCGGATACCAGTAAAGGAACTCGTCCCGCATCGCCGACAACAGCTTCGGGTCCAAGCCACTCTCACCTGCAACGTCATCCACTCTCCCTCTCCCTAGGAAGACGTAGTCAAACACCTCGGGAACCAGGCCCTCAACCGGGACGAGGCCGGCGTTAACGAACTTGCTCATCGTGTAGAAGGCGTTGTACACGGTTGAATCGCTCAAGGTCTCAACGTTCCAGCTCTTGTCCCAGGGAAGAGGAGTCCCCAACCCGGTCTTCCGGGCGCAGGGCCACTCTCTATACCAATCGATTACGTTCACAAACCAAGGACGAGCCTCTTCAGGATAGATGTTCATTGTAGCCAGATGCTCCTTCACCCTCGCCTTCCAATCGGGGTTAGAATAATCCAGAAACCACTGATCCCTCAACACCCGCACAACGCACTCGTCACCGCTCCGACACACAACCCGCTCAGGAAGCTCAAACATCGTATCCCCGAGACCGGTCTCAATCAGTCTCTGCTTCACAGCGTCACGGGCCTCAGCGACAGACAAGCCGGCGAACTCGCCGCAGATCTCCTTTGTCACGCCGCCGTGAAACTCCTTCGAATAGACGATCTTCGTCGCCTCCTCCAGCTTCGGGTCAGACTGATTCACCACCCCAAGCTGCTCATTCACGTGCACGGCGGGGAAATCGCCCAAACCCTCAACCCTGATCAGAGAGATCGGCTGAATACTCTGAACCTCCGCCACATCCACTCCGTAGGCCGCCAAGACCTGCGGCTTCCTCTTCAAGTCCTCCAGCCCAGCCAAGTCGTAGGGCGCATGAGCAGGAACACTATACACAACACCAGTCGCGACGTTGGGATTCACAAGAGTCGCAGGCAAAATCAAGACCTCGGCGTCGGTTAAAGGCACCACACAACGTCTACCCATGAAATCCGCGGCGGAAACCGGCTTGGAAGCCTTAACGTCGTCGCGCTGTTCACGAAGCTTCTCAGCACACCTCCGACTAACAACCCAGCGCTCACCACGCACCACGACCTCAACGTAGTCAGCGCCAGGATTCAGCCAGACGTTCGTACAGCCAAACAAGGTCTCGGGGCGAAGAGAAGCCGCAACAAGAAAGACATCCCCCAGCCTGAACTTAACTAGGACAAGCTCCTCGGGAACAACTCCCTCTCCCTCAAGACGATCGTGGTCTCCGGTAGGCGACTCACAGACAGGACACCAAACGACGGGGTGAGTGCCCTGGACGACGTAGCCTAGTTCTCGCAGGCGCAGGTACTGCCATTCAATAAACCTGCTGAACCAGGGATGTAGACTCGTGGTGTAGAACTCACGACGCCAATCCACCCCAAGCCCCAGAGAGTCTACAGCCTTCCTATTCTCCTCCATGTAGTAGCGGGAGATGAACTCTGGATCAACGAACTTGTGCAACAGCCCCTCAGGAACACCGTCGATTTCCCTCAAACCCTTCAATACCGACTCATCACCCTTCCTTAACCTGTCGGCGGTACCAGCGACGGCTTCGCCGGTGAGATGCCAAGACCAGGGAAACAGAGCGTTGTAGCCCTGCATCCGTTTGAACCTGGTAGCGATGTCAGCCCTGGCCGCTGTGAAGGCGTGACCTATGTGCAGTGGGCCGTTTTGATATGGGAATGGGAAGGTGGTTATGAATTTCCTCTTGGCTGGGTCTGGGTTCGCTTCGTAGATTCTTGCTTCTCTCCATCTTTGTATCCATTTCTTTTCGTGCTGTGCTGACTTGCTCATCTCTTTTCACCCCGTTTTGGGCTTGGTGGGCGCGGTTTTCCTGTGTTTTGTGTTCTTAATTCTTGCTGTTCATGGATTTCGGTGGGGTTGTGGACGTTCTGCGCGAAGTGTCTAGTGTCTTCTGGGGGCGTATTTTGTCTTCGGCCTTGTCTAACGGAGAACGCGATCGCCCATCTTCGTCCCCTTCGAAGCGTGTCGGGTTGTGACGTGTGCATATTAAGCGTTTCTTGTTCCGGGGATCGTGGACAATGACCGCCATCAGAAGGGTGACGTCACCGCAGAATATTGCGCTTGAACCTTTCCTCGTGGAGGTTAACACTGGCGCCGAGACGATGACCTGAGCCATTCCTCCGAAAGGCTCTCTCTAGATGCAACAGAACCTCTTCACTGGGGTGTTCCAATTGGGTTCGATTTCCTCAGCTTTTGACAACGGTTCTGGATTTTTGCTCCGCGTCGACCCACTAACAGGCGCTTCTCTGAGACCGTCAGTATCGGTTTTAGATCATCGGCGGTAGATCTTCCTCAATGCTCGAAATCTTTGGCAACAGTCATTGGACCGGGCGGGGAGGCGGCGGAGGGATCTGGGCAGTTTGTTTCTTCCTTCTCAGCAGCATGACTGCGGCTAGCACGATGATGACAATGATGACGGCGACTATCAAGACGGGAAGCACTGGAAGCTCTAAGCCGGCCGGCCCTGCCGCGGTTGTGCTGGTCGTGGTCTTGGTGATGGATGTCGTTATCGAGGCGGATGTCGTAGTGGTTGTGGAGGCAAAGGTTGTCGCTGGAGTGGTCGTAGTGGTTGTGGACGCAGAGGTTGTGATCACGGGGGCTGTGGCGAATTCGAGGTGGGAGAGAAGGTTAACGTTGAAGTCGGGCCAGACAACTCTGCTGCTAGTGGCAGTCGTGGGCTTCGGAGCTTCCGGCGAGACCATGATGTTCACGCCGTTCCCCTGAACAGTGAACTCCAAGCCCTGACTAGTTTCGCGAAGCTGGGTGCTCGCAGCGCTGATCCAGTCCGGGCTGATGCGGAAGCCCGCAGGCGTTCGTTCTACAGGGGGTTTCAGCACTATCCCGGTGACAGCGATCTGCAGCTCCCCCTGAGATGTGGTGACCTTGAAGTCGCTATCCTTGACGAAGATTCTGGTTTCGAAGAGAGGCATGAGCCTCACGTCGAAGTCCTTGATCGCGCCGCTCTGAGCCAGTTCCTTGTAGACGTCGATCATAGCGTTGACGCTCGTGTCAACGTCTCCTAT
>Ga0315310_10002101_pt1 | contig 12510 bp, 13 predicted proteins | sample TDP5_MG_FD_203630 | JGI IMG/M metagenome (GOLD analysis project Ga0315310, IMG submission 203630) | Freshwater sediment microbial communities from Lake Towuti, South Sulawesi, Indonesia - TDP5 | ecosystem: Environmental > Aquatic > Freshwater > Lake > Sediment | place: Indonesia: South Sulawesi... | reverse complement strand
GTTAGGCATTCTGATTAGGAAGAGGAGGCAAAACAGAATTTAACCAACCGGAAACTTAACAGGACCTCATCCTAAACCTTTTACTTCTTTGAGGCTGCCCAAAAAAATCAAAGAGAATTTCCCTTCAGTGTGGAGAGTCGTGAAAAACATAGAGAAGGAGACTTCGGCGTTGTAGGCTTAAATGGCATAGGATAGACTCTCACTAAGGCGATTTTGAGAAACTACATAGAAGACGAAAAGATGGGGCTGCGAGCCCTCAGAAACCTACCTTTTACATTGCTCTTGTCTGAATTAAACCGGAGTTCCGCTTAAGATTTTCCTAGCCAAATTGAAGTCTTGAGTGACTTCTTCATAATTGGCTACTCCTATGGCGACAGCCGTAACTCCTAGTGTCGAAAGCGTGAACTCCAAACCTTCTTCGGGTTGTATTCGACTGCTTGCAAAGGGTTTTAATGCGATAACGGGCTTATCGGTCCGTCTAACGATTTTAAGGGTTAACCCCTCCGGATTCATCCAGAAACCGATCTTATTCACTGGGGTTGCGTAAACCTTGACATCGTAACCTCGCTCATCGGAGTATAGGATCGCACGCGCATCATGACATGCGATGCCAGGGACCATGCCGTTTTCTCGGATTAGCCCAAGCATTTCTTCAGCACCGTTTATAATCCTCTTAACCGGATTAAGGAGGTCGTCTACAGCGTTTCCATGCAAGAGGCAGATTCTGGAGCCCATATCCTTTAGGAGGTCTATCTCCTTCTCTATCTCCGCTAAGTCAAAGGTTTTGTACGTGGTTCCGACCACGGTCATCCTGATTCCCGTCTGCTGTTCAACCTGCTTCAGCGCCTCATCAATCTTTTTATCTGCTGGAGTATAAATTCCAGTCACTCCGAACTCTGTGGCTTTAACAATGATGTCCGAGATGGCTGTTACGTCGTTGAATATCCTTTTAAAATAATTGGACCTTGCTTCACTGAAGTGTGAGTATCCTAGAAAAGGGTTGATGCCGATTAACACTTTCGGAATGTTAAGACCTTCAACCTCAAACTTTGGAAAACTCATGCTCATATTAATCATAATAATGTGTCTCTCCGACGTTTAAAAATAATATGTTCAGAAGGAAACAGCATCACAAAATATTACGCCCTAATTCGATTAAAGCTACAAATGTTACAAATGCTGTTAGATAGAGATTGCACGGATGTAAAAAAAATATGTGAGGCTACAGCTTCTCCACAATTTGGATGAGGGCTTTCATGTACCCAACTGCGTAGGCTCGGCCTCTATGTCCCCAAGATGTGTCTTCTATCATTCTTGGCACATGGTCGTCTATCATCGGCCCGTTAAACCCAACTTCCTTGTAGGCTTTCATGGCTTCAAACATGTCTGTGTCGCCTTCGTCTATGAAGGATTCTTGGAACGTTGGAACCGTCCCCTTCACGTTTCGGAAGTGAACGTAGACTATCTTCTTCCTCTTACCGAAGTAGCGTATGGTCTCGGGTATGTTCGCTCCCATCTCGGCAAAGGTTCCTTGGCAGAATTCAATCCCGTTGTAGTCGCTGTCCACAATCCTGATCATCCGTTTGAAGGCTTCGACGCTTATGAAGATCCTCGTTGTGCCAGCCAACGGTGAAACTGGCGGGTCATCGGGATGGAGCGCCATCTTAACTCCCGCTTCTTCCGCTGCGGGAACAACCCTCTCCAAGAAGTAAGTGAAGTTGTCCCACATCTGTTCTTCGCTAAGGCTCATTGGGGGAAGGGTATCCCTGAACGCGGTAGCGCCTAAAGGAGCCTCCTTTACAAGGTCATAATCGAAACTAGTTACGAAAGCACCGCCTCTACCTGGGAAATAGTTGGATGTCCTCCAAACTCCAACCATATTCCAATCGTACCCAAATATCGGAATGCCTGCCTCGCCCATGTTCCTAAGCGTCTTACACCAGTTCTCAATCTGCTCGTCGCGTCCTTCCAGACCGCGCACCACCTTGTCATACCATCTTCGCGGCATATTCTCGATGGCTGCTAGCTTGAGCCCTGCGGACTCAACGCGGGTCCTGAGCTGCAGTAGGTCTAAAAACTCCCAGTATCCGTTTCCACGGAGTTCAGGCGTGTGAACGATTATGTCAGTTGCACCGACTTGTTTAGCAAATTTCAACACTTCGTCTGTTACTTCATGTATCGCACCCAAGGCAAGTCTCATTCTTCATCTACCTCACAAACGCTTAATTCTCGGATTATTTATAAGCGTTTATGCTTAATTGCACATTAAGGACGAGTGCTTTCAGCTTGACAGAAAGCTTCTAACTAACTTGAATTACTTCCTCATAGACTTATAATCTATAGCTTGGGTTTTTAACCAGAGCCCTTGCTATGCGTGGCCTTTTTTCCTATTTGTATGAGTCGCCGAAGCTCTCCTTGCCTTCAGCCGTAACGATACTGGTCTACGGGATGTGGATCACCTACCAAGCTCAGCTCTTTCCAATCATCATCTTGTACAGCGAAAAGCCTGTGCTTCCACCGTTTTTCGTTCCGCTTCTATTCCTAGGGGGATGGATGATTATTAACGTCCTTGGAAACTTCATCCCGTTTGTTCTATATGATAGACCTAGAGAGGGTGCTGACTGTTTACTAATCGGCTCATGTTATGCCCTTCTCCCTTCGTTAACGCTTCCGACGGTCTGGGTTATATGTAAATTCTTCTACATGAGGCTCAGTGTGGTAGCCGCTCAACTCATTATGTTAATATCGATGGGTTATTCACTATGTCTTTTAGCGACCGCTATTTCTATGGCTAAAGGGCTGAGAACTGAGAAAGCAACCTTGACATCTTTAATAATTCTTTATCTTGCCGTTGGTTTATCCCTCGTATTTTACCAGCTCTAAATTTTAGAATAATAATTCGAATTCTTGGAGTGCTCCTTTTATTAAAAAACTGAAAGAAAAGGTTTAAAAAGTTGAAAAGACTTTATATATTTACTGTTTAAAAAAAGGAGGAAGAAAATGAACGGAAAAATTTTAGCGGCAATGCCTTCGAAGACTTTCCTGAAGCCCTTTACACTGGCTCTGCTGCTACTGATCAGCGCGGTACCTGCTTCATCGCTCTCACCTTCTGTCGTCATTGCTCAATCTGAGAAGAACCCCTCCATCAGAGAAGAAAATGGTTGGAAGATTATCTCGACGGACATCATCACTGTAAAGTTTCCGGCGAACGGTACACACCCGATATTCATATGGTGGTATAACAGGGACAATGGCACCGTGTACGTTGCCCACTACATCGGGCTCGTAGAGTTCTTCAGTCCACTTGCAAAAATCTATTACAATGGAAAGGCGTGGCTCAAAGAAGAACTTGTTGAAGAGCTCCTAGAGCAAAATCTGGAGGAGATTCATGAACGTTTGGAGAGACGGATCGAGATCATTCATGAAGCAAACGAAATCACGGATAAGATGGGACGGACTATCCTACAAATAATTGCGAACGCCTCTGTCGGCAAGGATGTAAAAGGCAAGGCTGAAGAACTTAAAGAACTGGCGCTGGAATTAAAGGAACTAGCAATCCAATCAAATGCCACCAAAGCTGTTGAGAAAATCGATGAGGTCATATCGATTGCTGAACGGATCTCTTCTGGGAATGTGACCCGTGGAGACATAGCGAAGCTTATCCAAGACGTGAGTAGCTTGCATAAAGAGATAGTTCAGGAAATGCTGAGGATAGCGAGAATGATCGGGGACGAACTGAAAAAGGTCAGGATTAGGAGCGTCGAGATTATGCAACTGATAGGCAGCTACATGAAAAGGTTACACTCGGCTTTCCTTCCGTTCGGCGCTACTAGGTGGAATCTAAGTGACATCAGTCCAATAAAAGATGGAAGCGGCAAAGAGATTGGACTAACCTTCACGTTTAACCTTGCGAAGTCACAAATACCCATGTTCAAGTTCGCTGAGAACAACGTTAAGTTGGTAAACAGGTTCTACTATGTGACCGTTAATGAAACGGTGGGAGACGTAACGTATACGGTGACGAACGCCGAACTCAAAACCGACTTTATAATTAACAAATGGCTATGGAACATAGACATATTTAGAACAATGATCAATGCTGTAAACGACAAGTACAACCTGTCGCTTCAAGTTCCATCTCCTGAAAGAACTGGTTTGGCTCTGTGGGTGAACTTGGCTTCGTGCAATAGGACTCGACTGAAACAGAGTGTTGAAAGCGTTGCTGAAAGCTTAGAAGAAATGCAAGAACCTCTTCAGTCGTCACCTAGAATGATCATAAAAGCGAAAGGCTTAGAGAGGCGCTTAAACTTGGAAATAAGTAGATCTGAAGAAGAGAACATGGAACTGCCTTCCATAAAGGGACTTCTATCATTGAAATTCGCTAAAGAAAATACGACATTAGGAGGATACTTTAATTTCGTAGATGTAGCTTCCTCAATTTATCCAAACGGTACAAAGGCGTCTGTCCCAGTCAAGGCGGCATACAGAGAAAGCGGCTCTCATCTAAAGCTCTACATGGTCTATCCATACTTTGACAACGCCACGTTGGTTCACGATCCGTCGATCGGACTCGAAGTACGAGAAATCACTGAGAAACCTTCGTATTTGGTAACTGTGAACACTAACTTACAAGGAACCGAAATATCTAATGTAGGCGAAGCTACCTCAACTGCTCCAGCTATGTACTTGCTGACAACACTGTTGCCGTTGATAATGGGAGGGGTTGCTTTAACAGCAATAGCTTTGACAGCGATACTGATGATTAAACGAAAAAGATAAACTCCCTCAATTTTTTTATAAAATGGAAGAAGAAAGGAGATAAAAAATGAAGAAACTGAATGGAAAAATTTCGGCGACCGCGATTTTGGCTATGATATTGCTGCTCACAAGCATGACATTTCCAGATCACGCTTTAGCTGCAAGAGGCGTTTTAAAAGAGGATGAAGACAGTATACATTTCGATCTGACATTAACCGTTAATATTACTAGGACCGCTTTTGACATCACAAAAAAGTCGTTTGAAGACGAGAAGGAAACATGGATGAAGAAATGGCAAACGTGGAAAGCTCTATGGGAAGACAAGCGTCCACAATCAGAAAGATGGAGAGAATGGATGAGAGTGTGGGAATCATGGAAGGCCGAATGGAAAGAGGAGTGGGAGAGTAAGTGGAAGGCTGAATGGGATGAAACATGGAAGCCAGAGTGGAAAGAGAGATGGGAAGATTGGGAGGAATGGATGGAAGAGTGGACCGCGAGATGGAGAGAAATCAAGTTTGGAGAGATGGAGAAGATTCCAGAGTTCATTAGGTCTCTTTTCAGAGAGAGAATGATGAAGAAAATTGAGGACCTTTGGAACAAACATATGAATGCTTCTGTGCTGGCGAGTTCCTGGTTTACCCCTGCCTCACGATTAGGATTAAAGAGAGCTTTAGGTGAAAGCTTAAACAAGACTCTGCAGCGAATCTATAACACATCAGACGTTTACATCAAGAACTTTAACTTAAACATTGAATTGTCCACAAAGACGACTCTCATCGATGATGCATTTATGACGATGGACATCTTCAACGTTACACAGAGATTCGATCTGTGGTGTGTTGTAATACGGAACTCATCGGGCACATTCATCCGCGCTCAATATCGGCACCTTAATATAACTGAAAAGATTGATGGAGGGAAATTCGGCTATCCCGGATGGGTATTTACGCCCAGCAAAGCCATGTTCATGGACCTGTCGGTCTTCAGTGTTCCACTTGAGAAGTGGGAAAAGAAGTTCGATAGAGCCACAAATACGACCATGTTTACACTGGTTAAGAACATTAACGTAACCACGCCTTTCGGTAGTGTCGTAGTTGACCCGGAGTTAAGCTTAGTTGTGCCAGGAGATGCAAGCGGCGTCGGGGATATGATTGTGATTACGCCGATCTTGCCGACGAATATTCTACCTGTAAGAATCCTCGTACCGACTGTGGCGGTTGCTACTCTAACCCTGATGGCATACTACTTAACAAAGAGGAAGACGATGATTCAAAGAGGCCATTTCAGTCTTCTATAGGCTTTCAGAGGTTAACCAAAGTTAGACCGAGACGCCTTGAAGTCACATTCGCCTTTTTTTCAATACCTCAATAAATCGTTCAACATCTTGATAGCTCTTTTCGTAAATATGAGCACTATTCGAAAAGTCGATATATAATCCGACTTTGACCCCTAGCTTTTCAGCTATCTCTTTCTGAAGTTCTGTCATGGCAAGCATGTTCATGTGCATGGCTCTGAAGATGTCTCGGCTCCTCCATGTAGCGTGCATTATCAGCTTATCCTCTCTTATGACGCACCAGATTCTTTGGAGGCACGGCGGCGAATCGACCCACATATCCGTCTTCGGGTTCCATGTTACGGCTTGAGCTCTCCTTGAGAATCGGGCTGCTCTGAGCTTTTTTATTATATAATCTATTTGGTCTACTCCGTAAGGGGGATAATTGAAAAGCCTTTCATGATAGGTGTAATGGATCTTGCCCTCCCTCACAGCCCAGTCCAATGTTCCTTTAAAAACCTCATCAAGGTATTTTCGAAGAGATTCTCTAACTGCAACGTGAAGGTCTCCCTTATGAATTCTAGGTTCAGAGAACGGCTCCTCAACTTGAATTAATAAGCCTAAAAGCTCCTTAGCTTTCTCCCCATACTCCGTATTGACTTCCAAGCCATCTTCCCAACAGTTTATGACAGTTTCTTCCCAAGCATCTGCCACAGTCCTTGCGTTGATCAAGATGCTCGAGCTCTTAACCAATTGTGTCACCCGTATCTTGATTTAACCTTAAATGCTTAATACAATAAGGATGTAAATAAATGCTTATAACCAATCTAAAAACGGCTATAAGCATACACAATAGAAATTCTTATAGATGAACCATTGTCTTAAAGAGGATAAGTTGGCTTTGGTTGAACGTGTAACGTTCGGATATGTGGGCTGCGGCTTTATGGCTCAGAAAGTGCATATCCCCAACTTCAAGGATATACCTTGTTGCGAGTTCTTAGCCCTCGCTGAGGTGCGGGAGAATCTAGGAAGGAAGGTTCAGGCCCGATATGGGATTTCGCGTCTCTACAAGAACCATCTAGAGTTGGCTGATGATCCAGATATCGAGGCGGTCGGCGTCTCGGCGCCTTTCGCTTTGCAGGGAGAGGTTGCGCGCGACCTCCTAACCGCAGGGAAGCATGTCTTCATGGAGAAGCCTATGGCGGTATCTGTGGAGCAAGCCGAAAGGATCCTTGCCGCAAGTATGGCTTCAGGACGACGTCTCATGGTTGCGTACATGAAGCGTTACGACGCCGGCAACGAACTCGTCAAGGAGACTGTGACAAGACATCGGAGTGACGGCGAACTGGGAAGAATACTCTTAGCCCGGAACCATGGGTTCTGCGGCAACTGGATCTGCAACCTGGATACGCCTACGGAGACGACGGATGAGAAGCCGCCTGAGTCTCCAGCGCAGGGACCCAGCTGGCTGCCGAAGGAGTTTCTCCGCTCATATATAGGATATTTACAGCAGTATACGCATAACGTGAACCTGCTCAGGTGGTTCCTCGACGCCGGTGAGAACGTCAAAGTGAAGCATGTTGATCTCGATGCTGACGGGATAACTGGCCTAGTCACCTTCGATATGGCGGGTGTAAGAGCCATAATCGAGTCAGGTAGCCTCTCACATTACCGATGGGATGAGGAGACGCAGATTTACTTCCAACACGGCTGGGTCAAGACTTGGGCCCCGCCACTATTATTGAAGAATGTCCCAGCTGAAGTAGAGATCTATCGAGCGGGGAATGTCCAAGAGTTTGTGAGGCCCATTCCGAAACCGCACTGGACATGGTCGTACAAGCGCGAAGCAGAACATTTCATCGAACACGTAGCAAGCGGCGAACCCTTTCGGTCCTCAGGTGAGGATACGCTTACAGACATCAGAATTTTCGAAGACATATACCGTCTCTACTTGAAGGACCGAGGGCTGCTCTGAGTCAGAGCGGCATTCCCACTAGAGCGTTACCAAACGTTAGGCGGAGAATTATCAAAATGATACTGAAGTAGAACTGGAATAGGTATTTTGAAGAATAAAATTTCTTGGCATGATAAGATGCGTCTCAGGGTTACCTAAATTCTGTTATATAATCGAATATTTTTATTAGACATTTTTCTTTATTACTAATAAGTGGTATCGCATTGTCGGAAATAATAGGCCACGGTACATGGTACGATAAGGTTGCTTCAGAGATCATAGAGAGAGAACGCGAACTAGGTAGAAGACTAGATTTGATAAAGGTTGAGAGCGGAGTTGCGGCATCTGGAATTCCTCACATAGGCAGCCTCGCTGAGGTAACCAGAAATTACGCTGTAAGTTTAGCCATTCAAGAGCAGGGTTATAAATCCCAGTTCATGGTCTTCTCTGACAATAAGGATGGCTTGAGGAAGGTTCCCGCTGGCCTCCCAAGATCGTTGGTCAAGTATCTTGGTTATCCCGTTACGGATGTTCCTGACCCCTTCAAGTGCCATAATAGCTATGGGGATCACATGGTCTCCCTCCTTTTGGATGCCTTAGACAAATGTGGAGTGCAATACACCTTCATGTCTGCCGCTGAAGTGTACGAGAAGGGGCTCCTAAAAGAAGAGATAGAGGCTCTATTAAACAACGCTCAAAAGATCGGACAGATCATAAAGGAGGAGACTGAACAAGAAAAATATGAGAGCGCTCTGCCGTACTTCCCTGTATGCTCTTCCTGTGGCAGAATTTACACGACTAAGGCTTACAAATTCGTGCCCGAGGAAGGAAAAGTCCTATACGTATGTGAGGGCATGGAGATTAAGGGCAGATGGCTGGAAGGCTGCGGCCATAAGGGCGAAGCGGACTACGTAAGAGGCGAAGGAAAACTATCTTGGAAGGCCGGGGAGTTTGCTGCAAGGTGGCGGGCGTTTAAGATCCGTTTCGAAGCTTACGGGAAGGACATAGCTGACTCGGTCAGGGTTAACGATAGGATCTGCAGAGAGATTCTCGGATATGAGCCACCGTTGCATGTACAGTATGAGATGTTCCTAGACAAAAGTGGAAGAAAAATCTCCAAATCGGCTGGAAACGTCTTTACGCCTCAGGTTTGGTTTATGTACGGCTCGCCCCAGTCTATGTCGCTGCTCACGTTGAAGAGGTTTGTGGGGACGCGTACTCTCTCAGTCATGGACATACCGCAGTACATGAACGAACTGGACGAGTTAGAGGACGTATACTTTGGGAGAAAGAAGATCGAGGATGAGAAGGAGAAAGCGAAACTCACAGGCCTATACGAGTACTGCTGGCTGCTTAAGCCGCCTCCAGAACCGAGCATTCACATACCGTACAATCTTCTAACATATCTCGCCAAAGTTGCTCCTGAAGGATCAGAATTCGAATTCCTAATTGAGAAGCTTAGAGGCTACGGCTACATAAAGGGAGAAGTCTCGGAAGACGTTAAGAGAAGAATAGAGTACGCCCTCAACTGGGTTCAAGACTTCACTGAGATAAAGGAGACGACCGTAGAACTGAAAACAGAAGAAAAAGAAGCGATAAGACAACTCATACAAGTAATCGAATCTGGAGAAGACGCCGAGAAGATTCAGACCGCCATCTTCGAGGTTGCGAGAAGAAATAGGGTAAAGCCGAAAGACTTCTTCAAAACCCTATACATGATACTACTTGGCACAAGCTCAGGGCCAAGACTTGGACCATACATAACAGACATGGGAAGAAAAAACGTCATCGAAGCCCTAAAAAGAAGCCTAAAATGATTTTACCAGCGTTAAGATTTGGCCGAATTTCTCGCGATCCTCAAGAGATTGCCAAAGGACCTGTACATGAGGCTAGCTAGAGTTGAAGAAGTTCTCGCAACTCTTGAGGAATTAATGACAGAGAAGGCTCGGAGAGAACACGTTTATGTCGCCTTTCCACAGATTGACGATTTCCTTCCAAGTCCGTCTTAAACCAGCAAGTTTATTAGCATTAAAGGTGGAAAGCAATAGCAATAACACCGTTGGGTGTACACAAAACAATGAAGTCGAATATGGTTTTCACTGCAAGGTCGATATCCAAAAAGAGGATATACTTAACCAAGGCTATATGGCTCGGCAAGATATTGAGAGATCATCCAGAACTTGGCAAAAAAGGAGATTATGTTGATGAAGTCAAAAGAACAGTAGAAGATCCGGATTACATCGTCTCTGGATGGTTTGGCGAATACCTTGCCTTAAGATTCTGTGAAACGGCTCCTAATCGCCCCAAATACCTCTGCGTAGTTTATCGAGAAGTGAATAAAGAGGGCTTCATTGTTACAGCATTCTTTATATCGAAGCTCCATAGGTTACTTAGAAGGGGTGTGCAATGGAAAAAGCAGAGCTAATACGCAACATAGAGGTTGACTATGATCCTGAAGGAGATGTGCTCTACATAAGCTTCGGAAAGCCTCAGGAAGCCGACGACTCAGACGTAACCGAGGAAGGAGTAATAATCCGCCTCAAAGAAGGAAAAATAATTGGATTAACTATACTAAACGCCAGCAAAAGAATGCCGCAAAAATCATGAGATGATCCTCGAAAAAGAGTGGAAGAAAATCCCCAATTCGGCTGGAAACGTCTTTATGCCTCAGGATTGGTATAAGTGGGGTATGTTGTCGCTTACCTTGAAGAGGTTTGTGGGGACGCGTACTCTCTCAGTCATGGACATACCGCAGTATGTGAACGAACTGGACGAGTTAGAGAACATATACTTTGGGAGAAGATTCAGACCGCCATCTTCGAGGTTGCGAGAAGAAATGGGATAGAGCCTAAAGACTGATTCAAAACCCTATATATGATATTGCTCGGCATAAGCTCAGGGCCAAGACTTGGACCGTACTTAACGGACATGGGAAGAAAAACGTTATCGAAGCCCTAGAAAGAAGTCTAAAGTAAAAAACAATGAAACCTAAGACATCTTTTGTTTAAATTTCTCAATTATTTATCTTGAGAAACGGTCATCCTTCCAAACGTCTGCGGTATCACTGTAACCTCGACTTTCCCAGTAACCTGACTCCTTCCTTGATGTAAACTTTATCCTTGTAATCCACATGGCGCTCTTATAGGCGTATTTGTTGGGAACAACCAATCGCAGTGGAGCGCCTAGACCTTCTTCAAGAGGCTTTCCATCAAGTTTGTGGGCTAAAAGGGCGTCTTCTCCCAAAAGTGCTTCCAAGGAAAGGGAGGTTGTATATCCGTCTGCACACTCGAAGGAAACAAATTTGGCGTTTTCCCTAGGTTTCACCAAGTCTACTATATATTTGAACTGGACTCCTTCCCACCTGCAGTCTAAAACGCTCCATCCCTCAACACAGTGGAAGTCGCTAACAGATTCAACCTTTGGAATCTTCAGGATCTCGTTCCAATTCAACTTTAAGGGTTTCTCAACCTCTCCGTCTATTATTAGAACCCATTTCCTCAAATCAATTTTTGGAACAGAACCGGTGATGGTTGAATGTTCTTTCCCCCACCTTAAGATTCGCTCGATAGACCTCTGGCCTGGAGGCAATCTTCCGTCTTTGTTATCCTGCTCTTTTGACGACATCTCAGTTCAATAGAATAGGCAAAAGGTGAGACATAAGGTTTGCTTTTCACCTATAATACGAAGCCGCCCTTCTGCTCCTTAATCCTCTTCGCCGTTTACCGGGGTATTTTTTCGAGTTCTGTTAATAGATCTTCACAGAGTTTATAGGTCTTCTCAGCTCTCATTATGGCGTCTTCAGCATCGTTTTTATCAATAACTTCGTCTGGGGAGAGGAAGGCCTCTTCGCCTCCGTAGAGGCTTATCTCCCTCTTCTTGACGAGGATTTTGGATGATTCGCGTAGAAAGTCCACCTCGGCTCTGAACCATTCGGGAAATCTTTCCCGGACTTCCATCAGCATATCTGAAACATCGTGTATCTTCGGATACTCTATTCCGACTGCTTTCAGGACGGCTTTTAAAGAAAGCTCAACGCATTCTTGGCTCAGCCGCACGGCGTATGGATGATTGGCTTCGGGAAGAGCTTCCTTTGCGTCTTCCAACCTTGCCTTAGCCTGACGTAGGTACGATCTAGCAACCTTAAGCAATTGCAACTGCCTCACCAAACTTATAGTCTGGTTTTAAATCCCAATACCATTGTTCTTTATTTATGAATACTCTCCTTGCGCCCATCTTCAAAAGCTTCGTCTTGAGCTCTAATAGCGTCATCTCCAGAAAATGTTTATCATCCTTAAGTATCACCGCCTCCTCCGTCAAATCCAAGAATAGGTTTGGCAATCTCTGGGCTTCGCACTTTTTTAGGGGATAGAAACTTAAACCCGTATAAATGCCTTTTTTTCTAAGCCATCTTAATTCGTCTTGAAGAGTTTCCTCCATAGCGTATAACATTTCTATTCTTGAACTCAAACTTCCACGCAGATCTTCGGAGATAATTAATATATCAACATCGCTGTTCGTCGTAGCA
>Ga0315310_10002100_pt1 | contig 12510 bp, 25 predicted proteins | sample TDP5_MG_FD_203630 | JGI IMG/M metagenome (GOLD analysis project Ga0315310, IMG submission 203630) | Freshwater sediment microbial communities from Lake Towuti, South Sulawesi, Indonesia - TDP5 | ecosystem: Environmental > Aquatic > Freshwater > Lake > Sediment | place: Indonesia: South Sulawesi... | reverse complement strand
GTGCAGCGCCGCTTTGAGCCGGAGTGAGTTATCCACAACCTTTATATATAGATCCTATATATAGTAGTAGTAGGGCTGTGGATAAGTCGAGGAATACGCGAAAAACCGCCGAAAGGCGGTTTTTTGTTGCCACTGGATATAGGGGGTGGGGAGGGCCAGGGGACCCATGTACCCCTTACAGGTTGTGCATAGACGTGAAGGTAGTTAGTGAGCTACCGTCTGTGGATAACTTGTTGACAAACTGTGGATAACTCACGGCGGGCTGTGGACAACTTTAGCCGGACCTGTGGATAACTCGGAGTTATCCACAGGTTATCCACAACCCGTGTAAAAGATGCGTATAATGTAGCCCCGTAAAGTCGCAATTTCTGACTTTACGCCCGACGCTCGACTTTGACCTCGTAGCGCGCCTTGGGTGCCACCCCGAATTTGGTGATCACGATCGTCAACTCGCGGTAGTCAGCGCGCTGCAGCACCGGCAGCAGTTGGGCCACCAGGGTCTGGGCGGTGATATCGTAATAGTCGGGAAACAAGGGTTTGACCTCCGGTCCCACCCAGATCCGGATAGCATGGATGGTCTTGGGGGCAGCCTGGAACCTGGGGTGAATGACCATCTCGCCCTCAGCCCAGCTCAGGGGGCTGAAACTGAGGCTGCCCTGGTCGCCCAACTCCAGGATCTCATAAGGCCCTGTTAATTCTGGCACGTTGGCCTCCTATTCTTGCGACAGGGGAGGGGGGGCGGCCTGAAATTTTGCCGCACCGCCCCACGCCGCACTGAAAAGTTTCAGATGGGGGGGGTATCCTTCCCCCCCCGGCCTGACGATGGAAGATTTCATTTGAATACCCGGCGAGCGTCGCGAAACGACAACTCGCGCTTGGGTGCGGCCGACGGATCGCCTGAACACGGCTGACAGACCGGCTGAGCACGGCCGGGATATTCCATTAAAACGGCGTATGTGGTGCCCGCCGCTCGCGAGGATACAACTCGGCCAAATACCCCTCGATCCATGGCGGCCGAAAGTACCTGACGATGATGCCGTGCTCGCGCGCCATGGTCAGCAAAAGATCATCCGGCATAGCGTAGAGGAGTATTTTTTCTATCGGCTTGCCGACATGCTCCTGAAGCTCCGGCGTGTTGGGGATCAGCCGCTCGTAGAGCTCCAATCTGGAGATATCGCCGGGCTCGGGGCGGATGGCGGCCTCGATGAGCACCAGGCGATCCGGCAGGAGCACGATAGCATCGGCCCAACGGCGGAAGACGCCCAACATCCGCGCCTCCTCATCGGAGATATAGGTCCCCTCCAGCCTCGGCTGGATGCGTCCCAGCCGGACGTGGGACAGATAGGCAGCGTCGGGGTACTCCTGGGCCAGGAACTCGGCGACCATCCGCAGCTCACGCGGCTGCCATTGGCGTGGCATTTTTCCACCTCCTGCTGTAGAATTATACCATAAGGTTTGCATCCCAGCAAACCTTGACACGGCGGGCGATTTGTGATATTATCTCAATTACGGAACCGGTTCCTCCTGGGATCATCGCTGCCTCACCGGGCCCAGCATATCCCAGATCGGTTCCGTTTATGTTTCTACCGGTGGGGACCACCGGCCACTCTCATCACGGAAAGGAGAATTTTGCCATGCCTTTTATGTTTCTCCCCCCTTTAGAGGGGGACCCTGCCGGTGGGGATCACTGGCTCTCATCCATATGGAAAGGAGAATTTTGCCATGACCGCTAAGAAAGTTAAGCCAACCGTTGATCTCAGCAATTTCGAGGACCTTTTCAGCGAGATCCTGGACCGCGTCAACGCCTCGACCGGTGCCAACGCCCCGGCCGACCTGACCCTGCCTGGCAACCCCGTCTCCGTGGGCGCCCGCGTGCCCGAGGCCTCAGAGTGGGCGGGGAAAATGATCACCCGCGCCAAGGCCGCCTCGAACGACTGGCTTAAAGGCACCCTGTCGCCGCGCAAACACCCCATCCAGTCGGCCATCGCCGCCGATGGCAAGCGCAAGCAGCGCCTGGAGGAATCGGAGCGGCAGGGCAAGTGGCTCAAATCCATGGAGCGTGTCGACGTGGACCAGATGTACGTCACCGTCGAGGCCACGGGCGCCTCGGGCTACGAAAGTGGCATCGCCCGGCGGGAGGGCAAGATAGCGAGCAAGATCGAGAAGCTCCGGCCACAGGTCCTGGCCCTGGCCGAGACTATCGACAAAATGCCCCAGGACACCGACGCGCAGCGCGAGGCCAGGATGGTCGCCGCCCGCCGCGGCATGATCAAGGTCGGACAAAAAATGCGCGGTATCACGGAGAAATAGGGAGGTGTGGACATGATCTGGATTCCCGAGTATCTCACCAAAAACAAGACCGAGGTCTCCGGCTCACAGACTCTCTATATCGACCTGCCCAAGAACGAACAGATCTCGTTCCTGCAGGTCGAGGTCTCGGCGCAGGGCGTGGCCACCCCCCGCACGACGACCACCCTCATCGATGAGATCTCCAAGTACGAGGTGGTCGCCGAGGGCTCTAAGATCTTGTACAGCCTGGAGCCCGAGTTGGCCTACTACCTGGACTTCGTGACCCACTGGGGGGTCTACCCGCCCATGGACTTCAATTACACCCCCCTAGCCCGTGAGACCCACGAGTTCATCATCCCCTTCGGCCGCTGGCCGTTCGACGAGGAGTACCTGCTGGACACGGGACTCTATACCTCAGTCCAACTGCAGATCCCCTACACCCTGGACGCCTCACGATTTGCCAGCGGTACCTTCCGCCACAACGTGATCATGTGGCGGCCGCTGCACAAGCTGACGCCCCTGGGCGTGATCCGCTCCAAGACGGTACGCAAAGAGACCAGCGGGGGCGCCGTGGAAACCATCATCCACGACCTGCCGATGACCTATCCCTGGCGCTACCTAGCCTGCCGCTTCGAGGACCTGGACCAGAACCTATCCACGGACTGCACGGCCATCAAGCTCAATGTTGATGAGGGCCGGCTGATCCTGGCCGACCTGAACATCAACGAGTGGCGCGACCGGGATAAGAAGCGCTGGCCGGAAATCAGCTACTACCAGATCACTGCGGCGCTCAGCAACCAGACGATGGTCAAGGCCCACACCGACTATCCCTACCCCAGGGCGATCACCTCGCACGGGGTGCGGGCGTTGATGTGGAAACTCTACTGGGCCATCGGCGAGCAGGTGGGGCTCAACATCTATGAGCAGGATGGCACCACCGTCACTGACTCACACGCTCTCGTCCTGCAGGTGGGCGGGCCCAACCCGCATAAGTGCCTGACGCTCTACGATGGCCGCGACCAGCCCTTCCCGGCCGGCGACTACACCGAAGCCAAGGTGGAGTACGAGATGGCGGCCTACGTGACCATCATCCATACCTTCCTGCAGGAAGTCGTGGCCGGCAAGCTAGCCTAACCACTCCAAGAGAAGGGGGAATATGACATCCTGGACGTACCTGACCCGCGACCAGGTCATTACGGCGCGGCCCTGCCTAGTGCTGTCGGTGACCATCACCACCCAGGCCGATGGCCCGGGTGAGATCGTGCTCTACGACGAGCGCTCAGCCGTGGCCGGCCAGGAGCTGGCCCACCTGCTCTGTCCCAGCGGCCAGACGGTCCAGTTCCGCTGGTACGGCCTGCGCACCCAACGCGGCCTGTATGTGGATATCGTCGCGCTGGCTGACTATGTAACCGTGGAGTGGGAGCCGCTTGCTGAGGAGGCTGAATGAGCCTGGAGCGGACTTTCAAACACCCGCCGACGGGCCTGGTTGGCCTGCTGGCCTACGATCCGGCTAACAATCGCTATCAGGTCATCCACGTGGATGCCAATGGCCGGTTGCAGATCGACGTGGCCGCGTCGGAGGACCTCAACGCCAGGCTCTATGGCTGGGACGGCGACTCCTGGGAATCGCTCCAGGTTGATGGCAGCCACTACCTTAAGGTCACCCTGCCCCTGGAGGAAGCGCTTGGCGCCCGCAGCTACCAGTTCGACGGCTCGAACTGGCGCAGGAGCAACCTGCTCTTTGGATATAATGACCGGTGGGCAGAGCGGGAGATCACTACGAATGCCAACGCGGGAAGCAATGAACTGTATTGTGATGCTGTACCAGCCGGCTACATCTACATCGTGCAATTTATGCTCGGGGTCAATCTCACCAGCGCGTGTAGTTACATTCGGCTCCAGGTCACCGATGGAGTGATATATCCCATCCTGGCCCAGGCGATCTCCCCGGCAGCGGGCCAGTACGTGCTGTGGGAGGGGTCTGCCGTGCTGAAACAGGGAGATAAAGCCCTCGGAAGCTTTGGGGGCTGCACGGCGGGAGATGACATCTATATCGATGTCTGGGGCTACAAAATGAGATTGAATATGTGACCAGGGGGTGGTCGATGTTCTACACCTTCACGATAACCGTCCCCAGGAACACGCTCCAGGCCCAGCCGCTGATCACCAGCATCATCCTGGACCCCGGCGAGATCGTCAAGGTCGGGGTCGGCTTCCCCTGGGGGCTGGCCGGGCTGACCTACGTCCAGATCTGGCTGGCCGAGCACCAGCAGTGGCCCACCAACTCGGGCGCCGCCTTCGCCTGGAACGACCTCTACTACTGGTGGGACGAGTCGTTCCCCTGCGCCGGACCTGAGGAGGCCTGGTCGATCAGGTGCTGGAACCTGGACGACCGCTATGATCAGGACGTCGAGGTCTGCTTCAATATCCTGCCGTTGGAAAAGACGCTCCTGGGCAAGATCGCCGAATCGCTCTTCGGCGGGCCCCGCACCTAGAGGAGGAGCGAACCATGCCGCACGGGGCACGCAAATGGTCGAACATCGGCGCCGACAAGGTCGTCTTCGGCCTGACGGACATGGCCGAGGCTGTGGCCCGCCTGGGGTCGGTGGATACCCACAACCGCGAAGGAAACGTGATTTTCATCGAGACCTTTGCGCATGGCCTGGGGCCCTGGGAGGTGGGGGCGTGGGGCAGCGGGGCAGAGGTCATCATCAGCGCTCAAAAGTATCGTTCCAACGGGTTCTCCTGCAAGCTGGTGGCCGGCTCGGATGGTTCGAGAGCAGCGCAGATCGCCAGGGCCTTCCCCTACCCGACGTTGGGCAATTACAGTTTCGAATTCTCCGTGAACCTGGACGATAATTGCCAGTATCTGATCTGGACGCTGGCCCACCGCGACGGCGCGCACGAGCACCAGTACCAGTGCATGTACATGCCCGCCGATAAGAAGATCGTGGTGACCATCGCCGGTGGCTCCAGTGTGGATGCCATGACGGACGTTGACCTGTACACGTCCTACGGGCTGTTTCACACCATCAAGATCGTGGCCGATTTCGGCCACGAGCGGTACCTGAGACTCATCGTCAACGATAGAGAGGTCGATCTATCGGCCAACGACGAGTACGTATTTGCCAATTCCGCCTACCCGCACGTCATGGTGGCGCTGACTCTGTACGGCAACGTCGCCTCGAATGCCACTGCATTCGTGGACGACGTCATCCTCAAGCAAAACGAACCCTCTTAGAAAGGAGGACGTGTTATATGGATCGCTTCTGGGATTTGCTGCAGCAATCCGTTATCGTCCAGGGCCTGGTCACGTTAGCCCTGGTCGGTGTCACTGTCTACCTGTACGCCACCGGGCAACCGATCCCCGATACGCTGCTCAATTTCGACTACCTGGTCCTCGGCTTTTTCTTCAGCTCCAAGGTTGTGTCCGCCGTGTGGCGCTGGCTGCAGGGCTCGCATGATGCCACAAAAGGGAGGGAGCCATGATACAATCAAAGGATGGCCTGATCTCCCTCGTCCTGACCGCCGAGGATCATGCCACCCTGCTGGAGCTCCTCCGGCGCCAGATCCGCGCCATCCAGCATTGGATGGCCGCCACCTCATCCGCCGCCCGCTCTCATGAGCTGTCGAAGCTGGAGAGAATCTATAAGGAGGTCAGTCGCTGATATGGCTGTAGTCAAAATCCTCGACAAACGCGAGGTCCCCTCGGCCGACCCGGGGCGGGTCGGCCGGATGGACGCCATGATCACCTACCAGTTGGACACCTTCCGCACCTATCTGATCACCATGCCCAACGAGCTGCTGGGTGGGGCGGATGAGGAGAAAGTGATCGTCGAGCGCATCAAGGCCGACCTGGCCGAACGCGAGCGCTGGACCGGCCGGGAGCTGCAGATCTGATGCCCGATACCCTGGTCCTGGCCCTGCCGACCGGCTACCGGCCAGGCCAGGACATCATCCACCCCGACGATCCCCCCGGCGAGTGGGACTGGCTGGTCGCCCTCCTGACCGAGCCGATCCGAATATCCATCTGGGACAGCCTGATTGCCTTCGTCTCGGGCGAGCTGGATATCCTGCTATCCCCCCTCTACGAAATCCGCGACCGCATCTACTGGGCGGTGGAGGCCATCTCCGCCCTGCCTGGCCGGATCAACGCCGCCGTCTACTCCCTGCGCGATGACGCCCGCAATGCCCTCTACGCCGTGCGCGACCAGGTGCGCGATGCCCTGGCCAGCGTGCGCGACGTGATCAATAACTCCCTCACCTACTGGCTCAACCAGCTCATGTGGGCTGCCTACGCCGTGCGCGACCAGGTGCGCGATACCCTCTACTCTCTGCGCGACGTCATCAACAACTCCCTCACCTACTGGCTCGGCCAGCTCATGTGGGCTGCCTATGCCGTGCGCGACCAGGTGCGCGATACGTTAGCCAACCTGCGCGACGTGATCAACAATACCCTGGTCTACTGGCTCAGCCAGCTCATGGTCGCCGCCTACGCCGTGCGCGACCAGGTGCGCGACACCCTGGCCAACCTGCGCGACGTGATCAACAACACCCTGGTCTATTGGATCAACCAGGTTGTTGTCGCTCTGACCTCCCTCCCCGGCCGGATCGAGGAGCTCTATCACGCCAGCGAGGTCTGGTGGGATGCACAGGTCGCCAAGATGTGGAACGACCTGGTAGCGCAAACAGGCCTCGGCTGGGGAACCCTCCTGGATATTGGCACCTCCATCCTGACCGAGGTTTCTCGCGTCCTGGCCGCCGGGCCACCGCCCGAGCTGCAGGCCGCCGCCGATCGCTTCACCGCCAGCCTGGAGGCCGGACTTTCGGCCATCCAGGACGTCATGCTGGGCCAGGGCCAGGTCACCCCTGAATTGGCGCCCGAGCTGGCCGTGCGCGCGTTCCTGACCGCCTCGAGCATCGGCTTTGGGGCTCACATCCTGGCCACGGCCATCGAGCTGGCCCACCCCCTGCGCTATATTGGCCTCCACTACCTGAGCGGTTTCCTGGGCCAGATGGGCTCCTTCAATACCGTGGCCTACGCCGCCATGGGCGTCATGGTCCGCGAGGCCGTGGCCAACCCCATGGCCTACAATATCCGCTCGCGGACGCGGCCGACCATCCCCACCGCCGGCGACCTGCAGGCCATGCGCCGCAAGCACAACTTGACCGCCGCCGAGTTCGGGGCCAATATGGCCTACCAGGGCTACACCGACTTCTGGATCCAGCGCATGGAGGAGTACCTGCCGGCCGACCCGCGCCTGATGGAGATCGTGCGCATCGCCGACACCTGCCTGCCCTCCGGCTCCCCGCCGGCCGATGCGTTGCCCCTCCTGGAGCGCCTGGGCATCACCACCCGGGAGGCTCCTGATTGGTGGCTGGAAATGAAACTGGCCCTGGCCGGCTACAACTGGATCGATATCCCTCAGCTGAAGGAAGTCATCAAGAAGCGCCTGGTCCAGAGCGAATACAACCGCCTCATCGCCACCTCATCGGTCGCCTTCCGGCGCGGCTACATGGGGCGCACCCAGTACGAGGCCGAGCTGGCGGCAGCCAATCAGATCCCCGACATGATCGCCATCCGCGTCCACGCCGAGGAGATCAGCGCCCTGGTGGACGACATCGCCGACCTGGAGGCCATGTACATCGACTCCTTCAAGAAGGATATGATTACCCAGGACGAGTGCCTGGTCGCCCTGGTCAACTGCGGCATCACCCGTCGCAAGGCCGAGGTCCTGGTCAACCGCGCGGCGGTGGCCAAGGTCCCCAAGCCCACCAGGCCGGCCGCGACCGAGGAGGAGAAGGCCCTCAAGGAGCTGCAGACCAAATACTCGGAGCTCTACCGGCGGCAATACGAGGGGGACCTAATCACCGATGGCCAGTACTACGACAGCCTGGTAGCCATCGGCCTCGAGCCCCGCCTGGCGACCGTGACCGTCCAGATCGCCGTCACCAAGAAAGCCACGTCCACCAAGCGGGTGGAGATCAAGGCCGAGGAGCAGGCCGTCGCGACGCAGCGCAAGGTCTACGAGAAGCTCTATAAGGAGCAATTTCAGGCCGGCCTGCTGGATGCCGACGGCTACTATGAGCTCCTGGTGGCCCTGGGCATGAGCCGCCAGGAGGCGCAGGGCACCGTGGCCCTGGAGCTGGTCAAGCAGTACCAGCTCACCCGCCGTGCTGAGCTGAAGGCCGGTGAGAAAGAGGCCCTGGCCGTGCAGAAGGCCTCGGCCGAGCTCTACGTGCGCCGCTACCGTGCCGGCGACATCGACGCCGCAGCGCTCCTGGACCGCCTGCTGCACCTAGGCCTCTCCCCCCTCCTGGCGGAGATCACCGTGGCCCTGGAGGGGCAGAAGCGGCAGGACGACGCCGCCAAAATCCTGGCCCAGGTCATCGTGCCCGCCCTGCGCGTCCCCTTCGACCTGGCCACCACGCAACTGGCCACTGAACTGGATGCCGGCGAGATCACCCGTGCCGAGTACTATGAGCAGCTGCTGGCCACCGGCCTGGCCGAGGAAGTGGCGGCCCTCATTCTGGAGTTCTCCTGATCCACCTCTCCACAATTTCTCCATAATTTCTCCATAAAGGTTAGAGGATTCTAACCATTTCTCCACGCAACCTCCACACAATCTTCATTGACAGCGTTACAGCAATATGGTATCATTGTAACAGGTACACTCACTGAAAAAGGAGGATAAACTGACATGGGCAAAACTGTGAAGGCCGCCTGGGCCGAGTACCAGGCCGCCGTGGAGGCCGCCGAGGCCAAGTGCGAGGCCGCCGTGGCGGCCGCCGAGGCCGAGTGCGAGGCCGCCGTGGAGGCCGCCTGGGCCGAGTACCGGGCCGCCGAGGAGGCCGCCGAGGCTGAGTACCGGGCCGCCGTGCAGCCCGCCGTGGACGAGTACCGGGCCGCCGTGCAGCCCGCCGTGGACGAGTGGAAGGCCGCCGTGGCGGCCGCCGTGGCCGAGTGCGAGGCCGCCGAGGAGGCCGCCGTGGCCGAGTGCAAGGCCGCCGAGGCGGCCGCCGTGGCCGAGTGCGAGGCCGCCGTGAAGGCCGCCTGGGTCGAGTACAAGGTCGCCGAGGCAAAGGCCGTCGTGAAGGCCGCCGCCGCCGAGGAGGCCGCCGTGGAGGCCTCCTCCTCACTGAGCCAAGGAGGATGAACTGACATGGACAAAACTGTGAAGGCCGCCTGGGCTGAGTACCAGGCCGCCGTGAAGGCCGCCGTGGCCGAGTGCGAGGCCGCCGTGGAGCCCGCCTGGGCTGAGTACCAGGCCGCCGAGGAGGCCGCCGAGGCCGAGTGCGAGGCCGCCGAGGAGGCCGCCGAGGCTAAGTACCGGGCCGCCGTGCAGCCCGCCTGGGCTGAGTACCAGGCCGCCGTGCAGGCCGCCGCGGCCGAGTGCGAGGCCGCCGAGGAGGCCGCCGAGGCTAAGTACCGGGCCGCCGTGGAGGCCGCCGTGGCCGAGGCCTCCTCCTCCGAGGAGGCTTAATATGAACGATTTTGAGGCCATCGTGGAATCCTATCTGCCGGCGGCGCAGGTACTGATGCTGTCCAGGGCCCATGTGGCGGCGTGCGTCTTCAACGCCCGCCGGCTGGGCTATCGCTGCGAATCGTGCCGCTACAGCCGTGCCCCCTACAACGCTGAGCAGATCGCCCGGGCCAGGGGGGTGCTGCCCATTTACGAGCGCCGCTGCACCCGCCGCGGCGTCTATCGTACCTGTCCCGACTGGCAGGAAATTGAGATACCGGCCGAGTTCCTGGAGGTGGAGGAGGGCCAGCCATGTTGCGAGGACAGCGTGGCTGATCACCCACCCAATCCAAAATTTACCATAAACAGTATAGTCGGAAGAAGGGAGGATGAAACATGTTCCTGAGAATCGATAACGTCTGGATCAACCTGGATCACGTTGTAGCCATCGAGGCTACTGGGAGGCGCATCTCGATTCAGGTCGACTGCTCAGACGAGGAGTTCGTGTCCAAAATCTGGTTTTTCGACAATGACCGGGACCACCTGCTGAACTGGCTACGCTACGAGGCCGAGAGCATCGATGTGACGCCTTATGGCCCCGCACCTCACTGGCCACCAAAGGAAGGAGGAACGAATCATGCCGGAGATTATCCAACTGGATGAGCTGCAGGCCTACTGGCGGGAGCGGGTGACCATCGAGATGGACCGCCTCACCCTTTTAACCCTCATCGGCGCTGGGATCCTGTCACTGCAACATCCCGACTTCGTGGGGCCCTCAACCGCCGTGGTCCGTGACGCCCTGCGCCAGATGGTGCCCCTGGTCTACGAGCACGTGCCCCGCCAGATCCTGGCCGAGTGGGACCGGGTGCTGGGCACGGCCCTGACGTGAGCCAGGAGGGATCAGCTATGAGCGAGAAAAAGGTCGAGTATTTCACTGTCCCTCGCTGCCGGCGCTGCGGCATCGCCCTCCTACTGGTCAGCAGCTGCCCCAAAATCAATCCCCAGCGCCGCTATTGTAGTAACAAATGTCGCCAGGCGGCCTACCGCGCCAGGAAGAAGGGGTTACAGCGTGACGTACGGTGATTATCTATTTGTCGTCCTGGTCCTGTGGTCGCTGTCGCTCCTGGCCGGCTTTCTGGCGGGCCTTTTGACCGGTTTCTTCCTGGGTTACCTGTGGAGGGGCTGATGGATCAGCTGGAGCACTGGTATATCCTCTACTATCTGCTGGCCGCCATCAGCCTGGTGCTCGGCATCTGGTGGGGCCACGCGATCACCCTGCGCTCCTGGGTGTCGTGGTGGGGTGATGTGGCGCCGTTCCTGCGGGAGACGATCCGTGAGGTGGTCAGAGAGGAGTTGGAAGAAGGCTATGAGCAACGAGATTGAGGGGCGGCCACCGTGGGCCTGCCAGGATGATGGGATCCTGCCGCACCCCCAAACCATCTACTATCTCTGTGTATCCTGCCGGCAGGAGTTCTGGTCGGCCTGGCTGGTCAAAACGGGTGACCATGCCCCCTGCCCGCGCTGCGGCTCGATCCGGACGTTGGTCATGCTGATCCTCGCGAGCGAGCCGCCGCCGCCAGACTGGTGAGTTTTCCCCACACGCGTGGGGGTGAACCGAGGCTGTTTATCTTCACCATCTTCACCATTTTGTTTTCCCCACACGCGTGGGGGTGAACCGGGAGATGTCTCCATGGAGCAAATCAAGCGAGCGTACCAGATCCTGAAAAACGATCCGGCCTTCCGCCGCCGATGGCGGCGCGGGATCGGCCTGGGCCTGGCCATCTGGGTGGTCGGCCAGTTCGTGATCTGCACGGCGATGAGACTGCTGCGACTGTTGGGGAGGTAGCCCGCCGGCGATGAACCGAATCAATCCCAACCAGCGATGGTACCGCCTTTCCCAGGTGGATCTCCAGGAGCTCTACGATTTCATCGCCGCCCATCCGGGCCTGAATATATCCCAGCTGGCCCGGCTGCTAGGCTGGAGCTACTCCCGGCTGCAGCATCGGCTGATCGCGCTGGAGGGCCTCCAGCTGCTCCTCTATGAGGACGAGAAAGGCCGCCTCTACCCCTTCTATGGATTTGACAATAACGGGGAGGTAAAGTACAATATCGAACAAGCGTTCTAGTCGGAGAGAGACAACGATGGCTATCTGCCGCAAATGTGGAGCCCAAATCGAATACCGTGTCACGTTGAGAGGCAACAAATTGCCCGTGGACCCCGCTAAGGTGGCGGTGATCACCCGCCGCGGTACTGTGGTGTACGGCTGGATTTCCCACTTCAGCACCTGTCCCAACCGGGTGTACAGCCGTCCCCCGGAGCTGCACATCGTGCAGCGCCGCTTTGAGCCGGAGTGAGTTATCCACAACCTTTATATATAGATCCTATATATAGTAGTAGTAGGGCTGTGGATAAGTCGAGGAATACGCAAAAAACCGCCGAAAGGCGGTTTTTTGTTGCCACTAGATATAGGGGGTGCATGGGTCCCCTGGCCCTTCTCACCCCATACAGGTTGTGCACAGATGTGAAGGTAGTTAGTGAGCTACCGTCTGTGGACAACTCACGGCGGGCTGTGGACAACTTTAGCCTGACCTGTGGATAACTCCGAGTTGTCAACAGGTTATCCACAGGCGGTGTAAAAGATGCGTATAATGTAGCCCCGTAAAGTCGCAATTTCTGACTTTACGCCCGACGCTCGACTTTGACCTCGTAGCGCGCCTTGGGTGCCACCCCGAATTTGGTGATCACGATCGTCAACTC
>Ga0315310_10002096_pt1 | contig 12521 bp, 8 predicted proteins | sample TDP5_MG_FD_203630 | JGI IMG/M metagenome (GOLD analysis project Ga0315310, IMG submission 203630) | Freshwater sediment microbial communities from Lake Towuti, South Sulawesi, Indonesia - TDP5 | ecosystem: Environmental > Aquatic > Freshwater > Lake > Sediment | place: Indonesia: South Sulawesi... | reverse complement strand
GTCATGAGGCTGGGCCTTAAAGATGTTTGCGTTTGTAAGCGGCATGGGCCTTACTGTAAAATCTAGAGGACGTATAAGGGCAGCACTTTCGGATTCCCTCATAGCGACCTTCACCTATGCATAAGCGTTAAATTTATTGTCTGCTCACCAGATTCATATGGCTGAGAAATTTATCTACCATATCGTCTCCGAGACCCATTGGGATCGCGAATGGTACTTAACATTTCAACAGTTCAGGAGCCGTTTGGTACAGGTTTGCGATCGACTTCTAAGGATCCTCGATGGGGATCAAGATTTCAAGCACTTCATGCTAGATGGCCAGACCATAGTCCTTGAGGACTATCTGGAGGCCATGCCTGACGCCAGGGCCAAGATAGAACATCACGTCAGAGGCGGGCGCATCCTCATAGGCCCATGGTACGTCCTGCCCGACGAATTCCTTGAGGGCCCGGAAGCCATGGTCCGAAACCTGATGTTGGGCCACACGACCGCGTCGAGCTTTGGGGTCATAATGAAGGTTGGCTATCTCCCAGATCAGTTCGGCCACATAGGGCAGATTCCGCAGATACTGAGGGGCTTCGGCATAGATAACGCTGTGGTCTGGAGGGGGGTTGGCGAGGAAGTTGACAAGACGGAATTCAATTGGATATCGCCAGATGGGAGCTCTGTCTTGGCAATCTATCTTCCGGATGGCTACTGCAACGCAGCCAACATGCCTCTCGACCCTGTCAAGCTAGCTGCTTGGGCCAGGAACGTTGGCAATAGGCTTAAGTCCATGGCCACGACCAAGAACGTCCTCTTCATGAATGGCTGTGACCACCTTGAGGCTCAAGCCGGACTCCCTGCCTCCCTGCGTGCAGCCAATAAGGAACTCGAGGGTGCTGAGCTCGTGCACTCAACGCTCCCGATATACATCGATGCCGTCAAAGCGGGGAATCCAAAGCTGAAGAACGTCTCAGGGGAGTTCCGCTCCCCAGCCAAGGCTCATCTGCTGGTTGGCGTGTTATCGACCAGGATGTGGATAAAGCAATTTAATAATCGCTGTGAGAAGCTCCTCGAGAGGTGGGCTGAACCACTAACAGCATGGGCGTGGCTTGTGGAGAGGAAAGCGCCTCAAGACGCTACTTTCACCAAGAGGGCAGTTGCGATGAACTGGCTTGCGTGGAGATATCTGCTTCAGAATCACCCCCATGACAGCATCTGCGGTTGCAGCATCGATGAAGTGCACAGGGACATGGTGCCAAGGTTCAAATGGGTTGAGGAGATCTGCGAGACGGTCATCGAAAATAACATCAAGGTGCTTGTAGATCACATCGACATGATGCCAAGGGCGCCTGACAAGAATAAAGGGATCTCTGCCGTTATCGTCTTCAATCCATCGGCCGGCCCGCGCACGGACATCGCATATGGGAGGGTGAGGATGAAATCCGCTTCGATGGCGTTCGATATGGTCGACGAGAGGGGCGAAAAGATTTCTTTCCAGGGAATCGATCTGACTCATGAAGGGCGTGAGGTTGATTTCATATTCGTCGTAAGGGATCTGCCTGGCTATGGTTACAGGGTTTATCACGCAACCCCAGGGGACCAACCATTGTTCATGCCGTCTGAGTCCCCCGGGGATTCGATCGAGAACGAATTCTACATGATAGTTGCAGACATGGGCAAGGGAACAATTACGATCGTGAACAAAGAGGATGGATTCTCTTACGTCGACTGCAACAGATTTGTAGATGTTGGCGATGCGGGTGATGAATACAATTTCTCCCCACCAAGGGAGAATATCGCGGTGGATCGCCCGAGATCGATTATATCTACCACTTGTGAAGTTGGACCCGCGAGGGAGACGCTGAAGCTGAAAATGGTGTATGCACTTTCCGAATCCCTTACAGTGGATCGAAGTTCGAGGTCGAGAACTCTTGTCGAGATGCAAATCACAACTAGCATCTCGCTCTATCCAGGCGTGAAGCGCATCGATGTAACAACGATCGTGGAGAACACTGCCCGCGATCATTGGCTGCGCGTTCATTTTCCAACGGGAATTGAGGCCAAGAGTGTCTATTCAGAGGGCCATTTCGACGTAATGGGGCGCGCCGTCGGAACTCGGAGCCGCGAGGGCAATTGGCCTGAGCGGACAATTGGCACGTTTCCGCAGAAGAGCTTCACAGATGTTAATGACGGTACTAGGGGATTCTTGCTCGCCAACAGGGGGCTTCCGGAATGTGAGGCCTTGGTGGAGGGTGGAGGGGTCGTCCTGGCGCTTACGCTGTTGAGATGCGTAGGCTGGCTTTCCAGGGGCGACCTCTCATATCGCCGCGGTGATGCGGGACCTGGCGTGCCAACTCCGGAGGCACAGTGCTTGGGTCACCATGTATTCGAGTATGCGTTGGTCCCACACCGGGGAACATGGGAGGGTGCGTTTCAGGAGGCACATCGCCTCAACGAACCGTTGCGAGCAATTCAAGTGGAGCCAAGGAAGGGCGGACTCCCATCGGAACTCAGTTGGATCGAGGTAGAGCCCCATCAACTAATCGTGTCCTCGATTAAGCTTGCCGAACGTGGAGATGGGATCGTTGTCAGGATCTATAACCCCAGCGAGAGGGCCGTCGAAGGAAGCTGCCTGCTGGCCTTCAGAGCCCAAATGGCCTCGTTCGTCAATCTCAATGAGGAGATCATCTCCGGGATAACGATGGATCAAAAGGGCAAAGTCAAACTGGAGATGGGGCCGAAAGCCATAGTGAACGTCTTATTCGAATATTAAATGGGCTGAACGCTTAATATGAGCGCAGAACATTAGGGACCTGAATTGGAGGTTGATGGAGCGCAGCGAAGTGGAAGCGGCACGATCCTGCGTATAGCTGTTGCCCTGGCCAGCATCCGGAATGAAGAACTGCACATATACAATATCAGGAAGAAAAGGAGCCAGCCCGGACTTCGACCCCAACACTTGGAGGCCGTCATGGTTGCTGCGAAGTTGGCCAATGCGAATGTTAGAGGGGCCAAGGTCGCGTCGGATGAACTCTGGTTCGAACCAAGGGGCATAGTCGGCGGCAACATAGAGGCGGAGATAGGCACAGCAGGAAGCATCCCTATGCTTCTCCTCACAATACTTCCGATCTGCGCCTTTGCGAAGGAACCGGTGCAGTTGTTGGTCAGGAAGGGAGGCACTGACGTCAAGAACTCGCCAACGGTGAATTACATGAAATACATTCTCCTTCCAACTCTTTCCAAGATGGGCCTGCAGGCGCATTTGGAGGTGAAGAGCTTCGGATACTACCCCATAGGCATGGGGGAGGTGATCCTAAGGGTTCAGCCAACTAAAGGGCTATTCGGCCTCCGCCTTATGGAGTTCGGAGAAGTTGAGGCGGTGGGCGGCATATCCGTCTGTACTTTCTTGAAGGAAAGAAGGGTTGCGGAGCGTCAGGCCGACGCGGCCATGCAACTCCTTCGGAAAGAAGGCCATGGCGCAAAGGTTGAGATCCTCTACGACGCGTCCAATCCTGTTCAGAAGGGCAGTTCCGTCACCCTATGGGCCAAGACGACCAGCGAGGTCCTGCTCGGGGCTGATGCCATCGGGGAGCTGCGGAAGACAAGCGAGGCCGTTGGAAGGGAGGCTGCTCAGAACCTTCTTGAGGAACTGAGGGCAAAGGCCACGGTCGACGTGCATCTGGCGGACATGCTCATCCCCTATGTGGCCCTTGCGCAAGGCGGATCAGTTTACGTAACGCGTTCCCTCACCGAACACTTGGAGGCGAATATCTGGCTTGCCATGGAGCTCCTCGGCGCGAAATTTGCAACCGAGAGAGTTGGCAATCTCTTCCGAATTGAGAGACTCCGATAAAAGCCCCTGTTCTCGTTGTTAGCGTCACTGTATGAAAAAAACTTCTACAGATAGCATGAAGTAGATCTATCATGGATTAGCAAGGTATTGTTTTCACGGCCATTTGAGGAAAGGGAAATTAGTTAGTGGTGCAAGTTGGTGGAGCATGGGGCAAAATATCTACGTCATTTTTTGGTTCGACACGGAGGATTACGTGACACCTGAAGCTGATGATGCGGCAAAGAGGCTTGCGGAGATCCTCGAGGGAAACGGAGTGAAAGGGGTCTTCAAGATCGTGGGTGAAAAGTTAAGGGCCATTGAGAGGAGAGGCAGGAAGGACGTCATCTCGGCGCTGGCGAAACACGATATTGGCTATCACAGCGAATTCCACAGTAGGCATCCCGTCATCTCCGAATACCTTAAGGACCTTGATTGGAACGAGGGAGTTAGGGAATGTGAGGGCAGGGAACGAAGAGGCGTGGAGGACATTCGCAGGGTATTCCATGTTAACCCTTCCTGTTACGGTCAGCCAGGCGGAGCGTGGGTGCCACAAATTTACGGAGCTCTCCTTAATTGGGAAATACCCGTCTATTTGGATGAGACGGCCTTCATCGGACTGGAAGAGAGGCCTTTCTGGTACTGTGGCATATTGAACGTCCTCAACTTGGGTCGCAATGTCATCTCGGTGAACTTTGAACTCGGTACGCTAGGCTTCCTTGAGGGCGTTTGCAGGAGATTCAAAGACATATGTGAGAGGCTGGAAAGTGAAGGAGGGGGCGTCATCAGCATCTTCAATCACCCATGCACGCTAGTTACAGAGGAATTTTGGGACGGCGTGAATTTCAGCAACGGAAAGAATCCATCAGGGGGGCTAATGAAGCCCCGCATGAAATCAAACGATGCCATTGAAGCGGGTTACAGGGATTTCTCGGATTTCGTCCATTATGTCGTCTCATTCCCAGGCGTGAAGGTCATTACGGCAAGGGATGTGCTGGACATTTATCAAGACCCTTCTGACGGCAAGATCCTCTCGAAGGAGGAGGTGCTGAATATTTTTACTTCGACCCATGAAGGGATGACCTTCTACAGATCTGGGGAAATCACATTATCACCTGCGGAGATTTTCTGGCTCGCAGTCTCATGCCTTAGGGAGTTAGTAATCGAGACTCGCGTGCCCGACGAAGTGCGTGCCAGGAGAGTTCTTGGGCCCACAGAGGAGTTCTCCTATACGGGAAACCCGGAATCTATAAACTGGAAGGATTTTACGGAGAGCTGTGTTCAGGTAGCAAGCTATATCGAAGATAATGGGAGAATACCATCGAGGATCGAGGTCGGAAAAATAACCCTCAGTCCGACAGTCTATCTGAAAACGGCCATTAGCGCGATAAGCTACATTTCCTATGAGGGGAGGGCCCCGCCGTCCCTTGCTGTGCAAAATGGGACGCTGGAGAGTGCCGAATACATCAGCGAAGAAGGTGCTATGGATGCTTGGAAATGGATTATTTTCCCCGAGGGATTCGCTGCGCCGAAGCTTGTCAACATCGCGAGGCTCCAGGCGTGGACCTTGAAACCAGCCCTCCATTGTGGAAGTGGATAGTCTTGGCCACTCCCCATGATATAGAAGATCATCTTGACTAACTGCCATATTCATCGTGAAGGAGAGAGATTAATCTTGCGTGCGTTTTCTCTCCATGTGTTTTATACGCAATACACGTGTGGGGTGTGTTTTAGGTTTTGATTGATCGACCATTGGATTCCCCCGATCCATCTTAGCCTGATTCTGCCTTACACGTGCCGGGCGTCCAATTGTCGAATCGCGGCCTTAAGCGTTCGGGCTAAGGGTTCTGACGTTTGTCTACTTCTCAAGTTCTTAAGTGTTCGTCTGCATTCTACTCCGCCATAATCACCCGCGAAACTAATTACCTGCTTGATAATCGGAGCGCGTTGCCTCTTGGACACTACTGGTTCGCTCAGCGCCATATTACTATCAACCATCTTGGCAATCTGCAGGTCGGTCAGTCCACCGCCATTCAGTTCACGGAGCCTTCAGAGAGCTATCAAGGCGTGACGCTGGTATCGATTGGTTATCGTCTCGACAAAATTAGGAACCGCATCCAAGCTAGGGTTTTCTTTAAGTGCTCGTAGGGTCCTGATATGTAGGCATCCGCAGCAGGTTTGTTCTGTTCGCAGGCCGACTAAGGAGCCCATCTGGCTCCAAGCCATCTCCAACGTTTCCGCTAGTAGCTTCGGAGCGTCATGATGCTGGAATGTGCTCAAAGCTGTGACATACAATCTCCAGTCTTCGTCCCTGTTGCCTGGATTGTGTATGTCCTCGCGATACAGCACCTCACGAAACTGCCTAACAATCTCCTCTTGAACTTTCCTCCTGAGAGGATCCGAAAGCGAATTCATCTTCCTATTGATAGCCCAAAACGGACCATACCGAAGATTGTCCATCACTTCTTCCACTGTCTCTCCTGGCTCCTGCTTCCACTTAATTCTTGACCTCACAGCCATTCCACTCTTCAGACTATGTTTCTTTGGCCCTAGGCGAAAATTTAAATTTTATGGCTCCGATCTGGCAGTCCCCAGCCTAGACCGTAGATACTCCCTCCCTTCTTGTGATGACTTCAACAATTAGCCTATAAACCTAACTATAAACCCGCACTAGACTGTAGATACTTGGCTCGGCTATTTCTTTAGGCCATTGTTTGCCCTCAAAATCTTCTCCTCACAGCCCTATGCTAGCCTAAGAGACTAGCATAGTCTCCGCCTAGGTTCTTTATTGGCTAGCACCTAACTGGATTGCAAATGGATAGGAGTTGTATCGAAAAAACTAGGAAAAAAGTTTAACTTTGGGATTTATTAGAAATGTTTGTCTCTCGTATTTATACAGCTTGGTTGTCTTTTAAAAATAGATTGGCTAACTTGTTACTAATTATAGAAGTGAAGAAGTTGAATCTAAAAGGTTCTTTACAATTGTCGACTTGGAAATAAATACTCTTCGTCTAATCAAGCATGGTTTCTACTGGCTTACTCGACATTGGAACTTCGTGGATCATGATGTCGACCATAGGTTCATGGCTTATTTCGGCTCTTCGGATATACGGACCTTATGGGAATGCCTTTAGTATCTTGCTTCCATATAGCGTAGTGGTAGCTCTAGTTGGAGAGGGTTTGATATTGTTTATTACCTTATATTTATTGATTGTCGATTTTTTCAGAGTTCAATATACCTATCCATAAGCCCGTAATATCTACTGCTTGTCTAATGGCTTTCAACGATTGCTTTAATTGCACAAGCTGACCATGACCTATTTGGTAGCCTCTCCAAAATCACTCGCCTAGACATCCTCGGCCACACTTCCCGCAATGTCTCAATCTCGGCCTTTTTCCAAGCTGACTGAGGGAGAGATTTATCTTGCACGTATTTGGTAAGGGGAGGCGCTGTGAATGACTAGGATTCTGGTGACTGGCGCCACGGGTCAGATCGGATCCGAGCTTACATTGGAACTGAGAAGCAGATATGGCAATGAAAACGTTGTAGCAGCTGGACACAACAGGGAGCCGAGTAGGAATTTACTCGGATCAGGTGCTTTCGAATACATAGATGTGACCGACAGGGAAGGGCTTTCGGGGATTGTGAGGAAGTACGACATCGACACGATATACCATCTCGCTGCGGTACTATCGGCCACGGGTGAAAAGAATCCGCAGCTTGCTTGGAGCGTGAATATGGGCGGGCTCTATAATGTGCTCGAGGTTGCGAGGGAGAATGGAGTCGTCAAGGTCTTTTGGCCGAGCTCGATTGCCGTCTTCGGAGGGGGGGCGCCGCGCCTCAATACGCCCCAGGATGCTGTGTTGGTTCCCAGCACCATTTATGGCATCACGAAGGTGGCGGGGGAGCTATTGTGCAACTACTATTTCACACGATACAACTTGGATGTTCGAAGCGTAAGGTATCCGGGCATCATAAGTAGCGAGACACCACCAACTGGCGGCACGACCGATTATGCAACGGAGATGTTCTATGCAGCTATAAAAAGCAGGAAATATACCTGCTTCGTTATAGACTCGATCCTCCCCATGATGTATATGCCAGACTGCATCAAAGCCGCTGTGGATCTGATGGAGGCCCCACCATTCAAGATCAAGCGCCATGTGAGCTACAATGTAGCTGCGATGAGCTTCTCCGCCGCTGAATTGGCCGAGGAGATTCGAAAACATATCCCGGAGTTCGAATGCGACTACAAGCCCGATTTTAGGCAGGAAATCGCGGATTCATGGCCGATGTCGATCGATGATAGAGTAGCTCGTGAGGAATGGAATTGGAGACCCGAGTTCGATCTTAAAAAAATGACAAAGGACATGTTAGAAAAGCTGACAAGGAGATCTATTGAGAGTGGGCTTTAGAGGGTTCGTCTTAAAACCCTCTAAAGATGATGATCAAATGGTAGCCCAAACATTTGAATGAGCCGAAGAAATACTTAAGAGGACAAGCGATCATCATGAATTCTCGATGGAATGAAGGAGGGTAATTGACAATGCGAAATCCCACGGTGTTCTTACTAGAGGAATATGAAGATCTCGTGAAGAACGAGCTCGATTGGAAACTTCACGTTTTACAGGGCCCAAGCACGCCTTGGTGTACAGTCGATGGCAGAAAGGCCCTCATGTTGTGCTCCAACAATTACTTGGGCCTCAGCAACCATCCGCGATTAAAAGAGTTGGCCATTAGGGCCATCCAGACTCATGGTGCCGGTTCTGGCTCAGTTAGGGCCATCGCAGGAAATATGGAATTACATATGGAACTTGAGAAACGGTTGGCGAGATTTAAACGAGCGGAGGCTTCTTTGGTATATCAGACTGGTTTCGCGGTTAATACCGGTTTAATCCCCCAACTCGTTGGTAAGGGTGATCTCATAATCAGCGATGAGCTCAACCATGGCAGCATAATTGATGGCGTCAGGCTGTCATATGCAGAAAGGGTAGTCTATAAGCACGCGAACATGGATGACCTACAAAGGATCCTTGATGAGGCCGAAAGGCACAACCCCCCGTATAGGAGGGTTTTGATCATCACGGATGGCGTCTTCTCCATGGACGGGGACATAGCGCCACTGGATCGCGTAGCCAAACTTGGGGCTGAACACGGCGCCATGGTATATGTCGATGATGCCCATGGGGAGGGCGTCCTGGGCGAAGGCGGAAGGGGCATAGTCTCCCACTTCAATCTCGACCGTGACAGTGTTCAGGTGGAGATGGGCACATTCTCCAAGGCCTTTGGTGTAGTTGGGGGGCATGTTTCCGGTTCCGGGGACTTGATCAACTTCGCATATAACAAATCGCGAACATGGCTCCTCAGCGGATCCCATCCCCCAGCAGTTGTAGCCGCCTGCATCGCCGCAATCGATGTATTGTATGACGAGCCTCAACACGTGCAAAGGTTGTGGGAGAACACTAATTACTTCAAAGGCGCCATGAAGGATCTGGGGTTCGATATAGGAAACAGCCAAACCCCCATAACGCCGATCATTGTCGGTGAGAGTGGCGTTGCGAAAAAATTGAGCTCAAGGCTCCTCGAGGAAGGTATCTTTGCCCTGCCCATCGTCTACCCGATGGTCGCACGGGACAAGGCCCGAATAAGGACCATTATGAATGCGGCCTTAACGCACGAGGACTTGGACTTCGCCATAGGCGCCTTCGGGAAGGCTGGAAGGGAACTACATATAATATAATAGATCCACATCGGTCAGTTTATAGAGTAGTGATTATAGCGGGAGAATTATTGGGGTTGATTTGAGAGCTGATTGATAGGCAGCGACGATTATCTCCAACGCCTTTCTGCCATCTTCTCCCGTTATCGGTGGCGTTTTATTTGATAGGACGGCTTCTGCGAACCCCTCAATGAATCGATTTATGTGTTTGCCTTTTTCTTCTAACTTAATCTCTTGCCATTCGTTTGCCTTTCCTAACTCTGTGTCTTCGGAAGTGCGCATCCACAGGGGATTCGATACGATTATCTCCCCTTTGGAGCCATATATCCTGTTCCCCCTAATTGCCCCAGATCTCGGCGATTCCTCAATGCATGAGCTGGCCTCTATTACGCCTATGGCCCCATTGGTATAACGGATTATTACGTTGATGAAGTCCTCAACCTCCACAGGCGTCATGAATGTGTCACATTCGCTGTATACGCGCTTCGCCTCTAGGCCCGTTATGAACCGCATGTAGTCGATGTCGTGCACGCAGTTCATGATCAGGATCCCTCCCCCTGTTTTGTCCTTGTATTTGCGCCAATCCGACTTAATCCTCCCACTGTAGCCTCCCATCCAGTAGCTGTCTGGCTTAATGCCCATGCCCGTGATCTTGATGCCGATTACCTTGCCAATGCGACCGCCCTCGACGAGCTCCTTCGCCTTCTCGACATGAGGTAAATATCTCGATGGGAAACAGGTGGAGAGCCTTACCCCATTCTCCTTGCATTCGGCGATCATCTCGTCGGCTTTTTTGAGATCTACAGATATCGGCTTCTCAACGATTACGTGCTTTCCCGCCTTGGCAGCCTCTATGGTCAATGGGGCGTGAAGATAGTGGGGTGTCGCTATATATACGAAGTCGATGTCTGGATTTGACAAAAGCTCCTTTACATCACTTGTATGGGGAACGCCATATCTCTTCGCGATGTCCTCAGCAGCCCATTCGACGACGTCCATGGCCATGCCGATCTTGACGTTCTTCGCCTCATTGAGGGCCCGTGCGGTCAATACATTGGTTATCTCGCCACATCCGATTATGCCTACAGTGAGCTTGTCCTTCACGATTATTCAATCTCCATTATGCGGATTGTCGTCAGGCTTGAGCGATATAGCCTTTAAGTCTTTTCGCAGTCTCGATCAAAAGACTCTCCGGCAGATCATATCCTTTGATGATCTCCAACGAGACGTATCCATCGTAGTTGATGCCCTTCATTAGTTTCGCCAAATTTAGGATGTTTCTATTCTCGGGATCAAGGACCTCGTCGTGAACATGAAAATGCCTTATGCGGCCTTTGAGTAGGTTAAGTGATTGCCTGTCTATGTCCGAATGATTCCATAGAATGCCAAAGTTGGGGGTTTTAGTTCTCTTTACGACTAACATGGCGTCCTCCGAGCCCTTGATGATATCATGCAATGTCTCAAGCATCGGCGTAACCCCGAATTGCACCGCATAGTCCCCAACTTCCGTGAAGGCTTCTGCGATGCGGTCGGCGACTTCGTCATTCATTGGCAAGTTTCCTCCGGCGAAGATCCTCACGACCTTTGATTCCAGATCGCCAGCGAGCTTGATGTTTACCTTGGCATCTTCGATATTCCCCTTGCGTTTTAAGGGGTCGCTGACACCGAACTGAACCGAGGTTGCGATGCACGCCACTTCGATGCCTTTATCGCGAAATAGCAACTTCGCATTCCGCCTATCCGTCGGTGATTACCTCGAGGATATCCCGTGTTTGTGTCCCTCATCAACTCTGAGCTCAACGCCATCGTAACCACTGTCCTTGGTAGATCCGACGATCCTCTCAATCTCCCAATTGGGACATACGAATGTCATGAAACTGAGCTTCATCTCTCTCGTTCCTTTGACGTTTGCGACGTTGTTCCAGCACTTGCTATTATGCTTAGTGGTTCTACACAAGCTAAGAAGGTGCCACGAAGAGCTGTGGAATTAGTTAGGCATCATCGGTATTTATCGACTTTCGAAGGCTGAACTAAGGGCAGCGGCAGCTCTGCCTGCCTCAATCGGCCAGCCCTGCAAATGAAGGGCGCCCTCCAGGGCAGCGATCGTGAGGGTGATTTCCCTCCTCGATACCATGCCCATGCAACCTATCCTGAATGTCGACCCCCTAAGCCTGCCCATTCCATCGGAGATCACGACGCCATTTTTTTCCTTCATATGCCCCCTCAGGCGAACGTTGTCGATTCCCTCGGGGACTTTCGGCACTAAAACTGTATTCGAGCGAAAGCGCGCATCCATTGGGAAGGCCTCCAATCCAAGCGCATCCAGAGCAGAGTAGAGGGCCTGTCCACATGTCCTATGCCTCTCCAGTCTGGCCTCGTATCCCTCCTCCCTGAGCAACTTCAGTGCCTCACTCAAGGAATAGAAGAGAGGTACGGCTGGCGTAAAGGGTATCTCGCTCCTCTCGTGGTATTTACGAATTCGCGCCAGATCGAAGTAGAAGGACCTGCTCTCGGCCTTCCTCTCCTCGACCCTCCTCCAAGCCTCCTCATCAACAGAGATCAATGAAAGTCCGGGTGGGGCCGCCAAACACTTTTGGCTTGCTGTAAAACATACGTTCACACCCCAATCGTCGTTCTCGATTTCCTCCCCACAGAGGTCGGAGATCGCATCTACGACCACCAAGATGCCTTCCCTCCCACACAGCCCAGCCATTTCCTTCAGGTCCCTAGCGGTCACACCCGTCGATGTCTCATTGTGCACCAGAAAGAAAGAGTCGATGCCTTTATTAAGATCGATGGCCTGCTTCACGAGTTCGGCCGTTGGAGCCTCGCCGTAGGGGACTTCCATCCTGATGGGCCTTCCGCCCATCCTCTCCACGCTTATGGCAAGCCTCTCGGCGAATTCGCCATTCACTGGGATCAGGACTTTGCTGCCCTCGTTGACGAAGTTAGAGATTGCGCACTCTGCAGCTCCTGTTCCGGAGGCC
>Ga0315310_10002094_pt1 | contig 12539 bp, 22 predicted proteins | sample TDP5_MG_FD_203630 | JGI IMG/M metagenome (GOLD analysis project Ga0315310, IMG submission 203630) | Freshwater sediment microbial communities from Lake Towuti, South Sulawesi, Indonesia - TDP5 | ecosystem: Environmental > Aquatic > Freshwater > Lake > Sediment | place: Indonesia: South Sulawesi... | reverse complement strand
CAGGTCTCTTTGATTACTAAGCCGTAAACCCTTATGTTACGGTCCATCAGTCTGCGTAATGTGTCTAAATGTCTTTTTATATCTTGTCTAGCTTGAAATGCAACTTTAGTTTCTTCGGGATAACCAAGAGAGCGCAAACCATCTTCAAGCAAACCATAGTTGTCAGAAGTTTCACTTTCAGCTTTTATCAAAGCTTCAATCAGTTCTTCCTGCTGGATACCTGTCTTTTTGGGTCTTTTTGGGCATGTTTCGTAGTGTCTGCTGTATTCTTCTGCTGAGACTTGTTCACCGCACCAAGGACACTTAACCATTTGAGTTGCTGTATGAGTTGCTGTTTCTGCCTGAAAGACCGAGTGAAATTCAAGTCTTTCTTTGGTTTTTTTGTTTTCGTATATTAAAGCAATTGTATCAGACACTCCAAAGAAGTATTCCCCTATCTTTTCCCAATTTTGAGGATGCTCTTTAAAATCCTTCACGTTTGTCCGATAGACCTCTTCGGCTTTCTCCATGTGAACACCAATTCATCTTTATCTTTTGTCTTAATTAGTTTTATCCTACGTTTCCCAGTCGGGCTATGGTTTCAGCGTATTGTTCTCTTAGGCTTCTGGCTTCTGGGCTGTCGAGTCCGTCTAGGCAGTCATGTATCATTTTTGTGAAGGTGTAGAGGTGTAAGCCTCTTTCTGTTCTTTTTTGGTTGAACCATTCGTTGAAGTCTTTTTTGCCTTGGAAGACTTGTCTGAGTTCTTCTCGGTATTGTTCTTGGATTTTTCGGCATCTTTTGTATGCTTCTCCCGTTAGACCTATGGTTGGAGCGAGGGCTTGTGCGACCCTATTGATAAAGATTATCTGGTCGGATGTTAATTCTTCTTCAGTTTTGGCTGGTTGAGTTTGGATGGTGAGTTTTGCATAGTTTTTGAGTAATGGTTTATTTTGTTTGGGGAGGTAGAGTAGTCCGCAGATCGGGCATTTAAACAGGTTGCCTTCCCGAATTAATGGTGAGCCACAGGTTGGGCAGGGCATTTTTAATCAGAAAAAAAGAGTGGGGATTCTCTATTTTAAAGTTGCGATTATGGACGAGCAAATTGTAGCAGTGCGAGGAGAATAGAGAGGACTATGCCTGCTAGAAGATACCAGAGGCGGTTATCTAAGGTTTTAAGGCGGTCAAAGACATCTGTAAATTTATGGTCAAAACTTTTCTCCATCTGGTCAAGTTTCGTTTCTACTTTAACAAGCCGTTCTAGTAAGCTATCGGGATTGTCTTTTCGCTTTGACACCTTTCATTCCTTTATGTAGGCGGTGGCGCTGAGCCTAAGGCTTCTTTTAAGGCGAATCCTATGATTCCACAGAGCCAGAAGAACATGGCAAATGGAACTCGATATTCTTGTGGCACGAAGTCGGGGATGGATGCGCCTGCTGTTCCCAGAGCTAAGAAAAACGCTGACAGCGCAAGCACAAGGGCTTGCATATTGTTTGATAGACCCAAGTTTTCACCCAGAAAATATTAAAGTTTTCTGGTTTTAAGGTTTGCTGTAGCTTTATCTTTGCGCCCATGCTGCACCAGATATTGTTCCATCCTTATTTTGACCGCTATTGTCTTTTGCTACTGTTCCTTTGCCTTCATTTAATGGATACCATGCGACTAGGTTTTGGGGGTCTGGTGTTGCAGCAAGCATGTCTGCTTTAACTTCATCTGCGCTCAGGGTTTTTTCCCAGACTCTTATTTCATCGAGCCATACATTTTCTCTGAGAGGATGAATAAATTGAGCTACGTATTCATCAGTTGCACCATAAAGGGACCTAGTAGTCGGTAGCGTTCCTTTTGGGATATCTGAGCGGTCTCTATTTAGAACTCCATCAACGTAAGTTTGTATTCGGATGTTGGGGTCGGCGTCAATTAAGACTGTGGCAATGTGTGTCCATTTTGTAAAGGTAATGTCAAAAGAAATTAAGTATGCTGCAACGGTAGTCTGATAAAAGATAAGTCTTTGAGGATAGGTAGGTCCCCAGCCCCAATATATCCCATACCCGTCACTTAAGGGTATGTTGAAGGCGCCGTTGTAGAGGATGCACTCTGAGGGCGAGGCATACGCTGATGTTTCTCGGTTGCTTTTTATCCAGAAAGCATAGGTTACTCCTGTGTTTTTAGCTGTCCAGAGAGGACATTGCACTAATTGTGGAGTTTCTGGGAGACCTGCAAATTTAAGCGCCCATTCTTCCTCTTCGCTTATAGCAGTGGTTGAGGGAATTAACCCTGCGCTGCCATACAGCATTGTTGATTTGCCGATTAAATGTCTTAGTGCTTGGTTTGTTTTCCAGTGGATACCCACTTAAACACTCACACTAATTGTGTAGGTGACTGTAGCTGATGAGCCGTTGGCGATGGCGAAGGTTAAGAGGCTTCTTTCTACGAGGAAAAACCATAAGCCAGTTATGTCATTGCATATTAGACCTACTTCATTTACTGTGATAGATGCGCCACTGTTGTTTGTAAAAGTTCTCGCTATAGTGAATTGCCTCGATGAGCCTATAGTTGATGGTGTGCCTACACTTGTTGCACCGTGTGAAAGTTGCCCCGCACCTATTCCTTCAGCGATTGATGTTACAAGCGCAAAGTCTCCAATTGCTACGGCTGTGGTTCCAGTCCCAACACGGATACCATGAGTCGTGATGGCTGCCCCCGCATCAGCCCTAAACCGTTCTATCAAAGATGTGGTTCTCGGTGTTCCGCCTGTATCAACCATCGCTGTAGATGCCGCAGAGAAACATACTCGCATCCAGTCAATTACTGCTCTAACATAACTTTTGCATTTTCTTTTCCGTATTCGTTGAAGGACTTTGCCGTTTTGGTCTCTTATCACGACATCGACATAGATTTGAAACTTCATCTATGACACCGCAACGCTGATTTCTAATGTTGGTGTGAGATTTTGAGCATCATGTGAGGCAACAATCGGTGTGTCTAGGGTAGGCGAGGGAAATTTGGGTCCAGCATTCATCACACCGCTTTCGCCTATTTCAAAGACCGTTTCTCCCTTAACGAAGTAGGAGAGAGTTGCTGGTGAGACTTCTTGACTCACTCTGATACTTCCCCTCTAATTCTAAGCTTTCCAGACTCGTAGGTATAGTGTGCCTGTGCCGGTGGCTGTTTTGTAGTGGATTTCTGTTATGCCTTTGCCTGTCATGGCTAGGCTGCCTTTTGCGAAGATTTTGAGGCTGTCGCTGTCTGTTACTCTGTTGAATTCTACGATGTGGTCTTGGGTTTCGGCTACGAGTAGGAATTGTTTTGGGTCTGCGGTTTGTATTTTGTAGGTTTGGTCTGTTGTTGTTGAGGCTAGTGCCGCTCGTTCACTTGGCTCATATTGTTCTTCAACCCTGAGTGGTGCTGGCGGTGGGGGGTATGGGACTGGTAGTTCTGCGCCCATTGATGGAATTATTTTGGACAGTTGGTCGGCGTGTTTTGAGGATTGGAGGTCGGGGGGTTCTGGTTTGAAGGGTTCTTTGATTGGGGGTTTCACTAGGACAGGTGTGGGTTTGGCTCGTTGAAGTTCCTGTTCAGTGCTCAACCTAGTCTGCTCCGCCTGATTCGCCTCTTTGTCGTCTGTTTGCCGCCAGTAGACTTAGTGTGCTTTCTTTTTCGGGTGATTCTACCAGTATTGCTTGTCCGTTTGCCATGATGTGCAGGTATGGTCGTGGGGGCGTTCCTTCGTATGGTATGACTTCGTATTCCATGATTTCAAAGTAGTAGTTTTGGGTTCCTGCTTGTTTGATTGAGAGGTTCATTGAGGGGTCGTAGCTCCAGCGGTCTATTCCAACGGGGTTGGTTAAGCCTGCTCTTGTCGTGTCTATTGTGTCATCGTAGTCTTTGCTGAAGAGGGGTTCGGTTCCCCAATACATGTTGACTGTTTGCGCTTGGTCTATGGCGACATATTGGAGGTGGACGATTCGATTCTTTTTCATTTCACCGTGTAGTTGTTCATAGGTAGCGGCGGTTGTTACATATAGGATTACTTTGGCTGTTTGGGCGCCTGAGATTGCTATTTTTGGTCGGTTGTTCCGTGCTGTGATGACCTGATAGAATTTGTCTCCGATTTTTATGACGTAGCCTGGTTTCAGTGCGGGGTAGTGGACTTTGTAGGTTGTGTATGGCGTAAAAACGCTCATAACTCAATTCCTCCTGTTTTTCTTTTTCTTCTAAACGGTTATTCTGTCGTCTCTGGTTAAAAAGATTTTGGAGAATAAAAAAAGAAAAGGCTAGATTGGGAGTGTAGCAGAGTAGCGTCCTGATGCAACTATCATGTATTGTGCTGTTATGACGGCGGGTTTAGTGATTTTCACTTGGACTGTTGGTTCGTAGGAGATGGCTTTGCCATTTGCTTGCCAGTAGTTGAAGCCGTAGGTTACGAGGAGGTCTGGGGTCTTTGGGACAGCGCTGAATTTGTGTATGCCAGGTTTCATGGTGAGGGTTTTGGGTGTGGTTACTTCTATTTGGTCATCTACGAGCATTACTGTTCTGATGGGGTTTGCTCTTAAGGTTACTTCTATGGTTTCTGGTTGTGCTTTGACTCGTGATAAGAGCCATCCTAATCCGAGTATTCCTGCGACTCCGCCTATAACTGCAACGGCTTTCTTATTCAAACCAATCGCCTAAGCATATATTAATTGTTTTAGTCTTAAATCTTTTGACTAGTGGGAAGGTGGGAAAGACTTATAAGGGTTCAAAGGACTTATTTTATATCGTAAGTTGACTTATAGTAGGGGGTGAATGTTTGAGAAGAGTGAAGTTGTCTCTGAAGTGGAGACTTATTATCTTTGATTGCTGTTGCTTGGGCGTTGGTGGTTTATGGTGGTTATCAAGTACTTGCATTTAGTTTTGCAACGGCTTAGAAACAGCTTGTTAGCAGACGCTCTTTCCATTTTTTTGTCTAAATGGTATTGGGTGATAGTGCTTAGCGGTCTGCTTGTGTTCTTTCTTCCTGTGTTGATTATGGTGGGAATTTTGTATATTCCAGAGCAGTTTTGGTATATGAAAGCTTTTTGCCTTTTTGTGATTATTATAGGCTCTGGGATTGTTGGTGGTTTGAGGGATTACCATGAGGAATCTCCTTAAGTGAGGCTTTAGGACCAAGAGTACTTGTAAAGACTTAAATTAAGAAAAATAGAAAATAGGGAATTACGCCACTTTAGGGTGGTTGGGCAATAAGCGTTGAGATGGGTCCTCGAACCTCGTAGAACGCCACGATAGAATGTGCGGTGCACTGAGGTCTGGCTGAAAAACGAAGGGTGTCAAAACACGCTTGCACATGAGACCACGACTTAAGGGCGCAAACCCCGACATGGATGCTTGTCTGCGGTTGCGGTTAAGTGGGTTGCTGGCGAGCCTCCAAGGGCATGGCTTAAAATCGCTTGGCTATCCAACCACCCGCCTTGGTAGAGCATGGATGAGGAATGACTTAGAGTGCCCTTATTTCTTCGCAGATTTCGTCTTTTCTAACTTTGTATTCATCTCTTTTTGCTTGTAGCTGCTGAATTTGGTCGTCTGTTAGTGTTACTGTTTGTCCAATGATTGTTGTGCTTCTACTGGTTATGGTTGTGTCTAAACCTTGAATACGAGAGATGAGATTGCTGAGTTCTATAATTAAATCAGCGTAGGTTGACAATCTTTCACCTCCTTATCGGATTCTCATATTGCTCACATACCTGTCACTCACTTCAACATTTTTATGATAAAACAACAGATTTCCATGCCGTTCCATTATAAACGTAAAGAGTATTTGTAGCAGGGTCGAAATAACAGTCATTAGCTGATGGACTTGCGGGTGCTGTATTTGGCAACCTAAAAACACCTGCAAGGTTGTCCAAAACTTTGCCTGAGCGCATAGTGATGTCACCTGCACGAGGAATATCAATTCTACCATTTGTTAAAAGCGCACAATCCCTATAGTCGCTTCCATCCCAACTTCTAAATCTGAAATAAGCACTTGAACTCCAATAAGTCTGCATAAAACTGTCAAGTGAGTAAGTCGTAAGCCCGTAATAGAGGTTTATACCACTGACCATAAGGTTTGCCAAACTACCAGCGTCATTCTTAATCCTCAACCAATTTTCTTCTGCACGTTCAATATAGGTTTCACCAAAATGTGCTTTGTAAGAACCAAATTCAAGGTCCTCAAACACTGGATTACCAACAACATTCCTCACAGTGGCAGCAGGTTCATTGAACCTGATACGTCTAATATCAGAACGATACCAGACTTGACCTGTAAGATAAGTGGGGTCGGCTATTAAACCAGTCCAATAAATGCGTTCTGGAGATATATATTTACAGTTAACTGAACCTGCAAAGTCAGCGCCAAGAAACCTACTTGTTGGACTTCCAATATCATAAATGCCTGAAGTTTCTGGGAGAATCGTTCGCATTATAGCGGTTCCAAGCATTTCTCTTGAGCCGTTCCTCAGAAAGGCATTTAGAAATCTTGCATCGGCTAATTGACCTGAAGTTATTTTTTCTGCATTCAAGTTCGTGAGTAAGCTACCGTCCCAGAGATAGTCGCCTACCTGAGGGTGACTAAGACCGAGTTTTGCACCGTTAATAATAGGTACGACATAATCGCCACCAAGGAAAACTAATGAATCTACGGGTGGGTCTAAGGTTGGTTCATCGTAGGCAAAAAGACCCTTATCAACACCTGCAACTGATTTGTAGATTCCAAAAAGAGGTCCAGAAACAAAAATTAAGTAATCGTTAATACTGTCTTTGAAATGGATAAAAGGCATTTGAACATCTGGAAAAATAGGAGTAGAGGCAAGGGTTTTGGCGCCTAAAATTAAGCGTGTCAAACCACTTTCGGTGGCTTCATGGACGGTTCGAAGCCAGCCTCTATCAAGGGCGCCGAGGCTATACAATCCTGTAACTGCTGGCAGCCAATCGCTTTCAGGCGTGAGGATGGCTCTTACGGACTTAGGTTGTTACAACCCGAAGTTTTCCATTAGCATCCACAGCGATTGTTCGCAGTGTGTTAGTTGGGTCTCTGCCCTGCACTTCAACAGGCCCCGAGACCACAGCAGTTATGGCATCTTGAATCTTCTTTATGCCGTCAGTGTAGATGATTTGTTCGAGTAGTTTTTCTTCCCTATCACGTCTCGACAAATTTTCACCAATAGACTATCTTTTTGTTGTTATTTTAACTGTTGCTGTTTTACCTATTTCTGTCTTTACTTCAACCCGCCAGATTGTTGGTTTTTTTTCGGTTCCGAACTGTCTTGTTTGGCGGTTATCAAGTATTATGGCGTTTGGTAGGGACGTTTTATTTGTCATGACTTTAACTTCATCTGGACCAGAGTTGTAGACTTCAACTATGAACCATTTATAAGGGAAGGCTAAAAGTTCTCTACGGTCATCCGTGATAGTAAATTCGTGTTCTTCTTCAATGCCTTCAGGAGTCCAGATTTCCAGAGCCATTTAGGATTTCCTCATGTAAGCGAGAAAAGCTAGAAAGCCAAAGAATGATAAGAGTCCAACTATGGCGATGATGGGTAGTTGATTTGGTTCTCGCCGAATTACTACTTCTTTTAGATATGGTGTCCCAAGAGGGACAATTGTTGGTTTTTGTTTAAATGTATCGTCTAGTCGTCTTGCTGTTTCATAGGTGAATACTGGGACTTCTTCTGGTTCAAAGAGGCTCATTAGAGACGGCTTCCCATATTTCCATAGCTTACGAAATTTATAAGATTATGGTTAAGATATAGGGCTGTTTCTTCTTCACCTTTACTTTCTGCTTCATTTCTGTAGCGTTCAAATGTTTTTTTTACAGCGTTTATGCCATAGCCGAAGGTTTCTCCATTTACTAGGTGTAGTGGTAGTTGAAGCATTGCTTTGAAGAAGGGTTCTGCTAGTTTATCGTATGCAGGATTGCTTCTTTCTTCCTCAGTGAGGAATATGAAGGCTTCTTTGTATCCTGCTACGGCTTTCGCACCATAATTTACTAGGCATGGGGCAAGTTCTCGTCCTGCATTGCAGGTTGCTAGATATACTAGGCGACCTTTGAACCATGTTGGGTTTTGGCGTGTTAGTTTTTTGTTGATTGCTTCATCGTAACTTTCTATTCCTATGAGGATGTTGCTGTCTACGCTGAGTGTTTTGAAGCCTCCGTGTCCATTGGCTATAATGAAGTGTGGGTTGTATTTGATTAGGGCTTGGCGTAAAATTTCTAAAGTCGGTGTTTTCTGGAAGATGATTTGGTGTCCTCTTTTGGTGGCATATTCGCTGAATAGTTTTAGCCAGTGGTATCCGAATCTCGTTGGAGTGTCTGATGGGTTGGAGACAACGAGAATGGACGCCACATTAGTTTGCTTCCTTACTTGGCTGCCCATTTCCAAAGTTTGATGCCTACGATTGGAAGCACTATTGGTAGGACTATATAGCCTGCGACTAGACCTAGTGTGAAGGAACTGAGTTCAAAGGGACTTGGGGACAGTTTTAGTTTTTTGCCATAGTGTTTAACTAAGGCATCGGTTCTTTGGTATAGGATTGGCACTTTATTTTTTCCTCCGTTTTTCATATTCTTTTTCAGCGTTGATAAGACTTTTGCCTAAAGCCGTGCCTTTGCACTTTTCCTGTTCTACGTCTTCGTGGCTCATTACCTTGTCGAATGAGGCTACCTTTGCCTTTTTCTCCTTTGGCAACCCTTATTTCCTCCTAATAAGGACTATTGGGATTAATACGCCTGCGGCTGTTATAAATACCCATGCTATCATCGGTAAGCCTAGTGGTCCCGGTGCAAGTAGTGGATTTGTGATTTCACGTATAACCCATAATTGGGCGATGGTGCTAACAAATCCGAGGATTGATGGGACAAGCACGGCTATTGCGAGCCAAGGGACATAGGCGGGCAGAACTTTCAGTGTGATGATTCCTCTGACTTCGGTTGAAGTCACGTTTACTTGAGCGTCTAATAGTTTCAAGCCGTGTTTAAGCCAATTGTATTGTTGGAGTCGTTTAAGGGTCGCTTCTTTTGTAGCTTCAGGATTGGCAGAAGCATATTTCACTTTGAAGCCGATTCTGTGAATGCCACTGCTCAGGGCTTTGTCAGGTTCATATAGCAGGGGCAACTTTTTTTCGCCTTGCCTCAATGATTTTTGGGATTGTTACCACACCGACTATTGTAACCGTTCCAAGACCAATCCACAGTGCATTTTCTTGTATGAACGCTATTAATTTCTCCAGCCATGTTTCGGGTGTGGGCTTAATATCTGGTGGTTTCCCTACGAATTGTGCCTCAATTTCAATGAGAATATTGTCAAATCCGCAGGTGCCGAATCCGGGTGTGTTTTTGTGGACTTCGAGTTTAAGGGTGTTTGTGCCGTTTCTGATTTTTCCATAGATGTTCGTATCAAATGTTGCTGTTGTGCAGTCTCCGAGCCAGTCTCTTGATACAGTGGCTAGACCATTAACTGAAATTCGGAAGCCTACTGATGGAGCAGCAAAGGGTTGAATTGCATGTAAGTTTCCCTTGAGGCTAATTTGGTTTAGGGTTGTTGCTTTTTCATCCCATTTTATGTCGATGGATTTCTCCTCAGAAGTATAGGTTTCCCAAGGGTTCCATCCTGTAAAAAGAGAGGGGGAAAAAAGGATTCTATATGTTTTTGTGGTGATTTCTTGAAGTCTTTGTCCTCTTAGTTTTTTGGGCATAGCCACAGTTTCATAAAGCAGTGCCATTAGGCTTTTCTCCACAACCAGACGATTAGACCTGCAAGACCTACGGTTCCGATTCCTCCAGCGGCAATCATCCAGATTGGTATTAGGCTGACATCTATGGTTGTGTCTTCCTTAATTGTGCGTGTGCCTGTTTTGGTCCAGTAGCCGTTTTTTGAGACTATTATTGTTCGGATTCCACCTTCAATTGTAAGAGTTACTGTGCCAGCTACTCCTGTTGTTCCCACTGCACCATTGATTTGGACTGTTGCACCTTCGATTGGTTTACCTGTTAAGAACTCAGTGACTTTCACGGTTACTAGCCAAGGACCTACTTCAGCTACTACAACTCTGACAGATTTAACTTCACTGACAGCATAGGTTTCATAGAGGAGAGGCACTCTTTAGCGCCTCATTTGGACTTGCACGAATCCTAGTTTGACACAGCCTGTATATGTCGCATCTCCGTCCCATTCATACCGAAAGTTGTTTGTTCCAGCATCAACAAGTGTGTATGTATAGACCGCTTCTCCATAAGGATTTGTTGTTACATCAGCAACTTTTGTCCAACCACCGACGCCCAGTTGTCTCATGAGGCGCACTGTTTTGTTTGCTAGTCCAGGCTTATAAGCAACGGAAGCATCATAGAGAACGGAGTGAGCAGTGATTTTTGCGCCGATGTATGCTGTTTTTCCTGCAACATCAGCCCCTGCTTCATCTGTTAATTTTAGGGGGTCCCAGCCACTGGGTTTTTTTTCTGCCGTAACTGTTTTGGTTTCGCTTTGACTAAGGGGATATAGGATGGGCATTTTAGGGTCTCCTTTAAGCACTAGGGAAAGAGGGGTGCTAAGTTGTTTAGGCTTAGCGGTCTAGTCGGATTTCTTCTAGGGTCACTGGCATTACGGCGAAGGCGAGTATCCATGCTTCGAATAGGGCTACGCTTGCTCCGTGCTTTGAGACACCTTGTATCCTGAAGGATTCGTCTCCTCTGAATGTGAATGCTTCTATGTTGCCTGCGTATGCTCCTTCACGTTCCTCGAAGAAATAGACTGGTCTCACGAACCAGTCGCCGATGTATTTTGTTCCTGCGCCTTCCCACCATTTGAGCGCAGAAAAGATTGGGTCGCTGTTCAGGATACCCCACGGGAAGATGGCTACGTTTGACTTCAAGGTAAAGTCGGTTGCGGTTGTGCCGGGTAGGTCGTAGAGGGTTCGGTTCAGGTGGACTGGTTTTAGGAGTTCGATTTTGGTGTTTATTCGGTTCGCTTGGAAGATTCTTGTGGCTTCAGCTTTTGCATTTGCGTAGGCTTTTTCCATGACTGCCCAGTAGTCGTCTCGGCGTTTTGGGTAGAAATATGGTGGCACTTTGGTTCACCTATATTTCCTTGATTCCTTCTGGATAGACCCGTGCAGTTAAGCCTTCACTGTGGCTACCAAGTGGGACTTCCTCAAAGGTATACATTGCTCTTTTCCGTAGTTCATCTAGGATGAGAATGCTTGCTCCTGTGGCTAGTGAGGCTGCGCCGAAGGCAAGTGCTCCTCGTTTCATGTCCTCGCTGAGTCGTGTCCAGAAGCCGGGTTTGGCAAAGTGCAGTCCGATTGGAACGATTCCCCCGACAACGCCGACTACTCCGCTCCATTTGAGGGGGATTTGGTCGCTGATTCTCTGTCCTTTAGCGGCGAACTCGATGACGATTGGGACGAATACGCCTCCCATTCCGCCAGCGATTATCATGTTTTCTGGCATGAGTTTCACCTTTCACGAGAGAAATTGCATTTATTTGCTTATATCAGTTGCCTAATTTGTTGTATGCTTTTGTTTCTCTAAAGTCTTCCATCTGCTTAGAATTATTTTTCTTTGTTCTTTTGTGCGTTTTAAGTGAGTGATTGGATATTCTGATAATTCTTTGACCAGGTGTTGGTCTGCTGGTTTGTTGGCAATTTTGTGCCATGCGATTTCGTGGACTGGTCGAACCCAGTAGCAGACGGCTTTATTGATTAGGCGAGTCTGATGGTCTTTTGGGTTGAGTAGTAGTTTTCGATAGGTCATGTCTTGGTTTATTCGTGGGAAGCGGAAGCAGTCAACATTGCTTGTAGCGATTATTTCTTTCATCTTTTGGAGAAATTCAGCGTGGAATCTTTCATCTGCATCACAGTGGAGAACCCAGTTACATTCTGGGGGTAGCCTGCTCTGAGCATAGTTTCTTTCTTCTGCGAAACTTCCGCTGAAGGGTCTGGTTACTACGTGGTCGGGTAGTCGGCTTGCATTCTGTATTGTTTTGTCGTTTGAGCCGCCGTCAAGTAGTAAGAGCCAGTCAACATAGGGGCGTATGTGGAGTAGACAGTCTTTTATCAGGTCTTCTTCGTTTAAGGTTAGGACTACTGCGGCTACTTTAATAGTGCTTCCAGCCGAGGCATAGTTTACAGTCTGCTGAAGGATAGGTTTCACTCTCCCTTTTTTTGTTGAGCCAATTTTTAAATCCGTCTTTGAGGACGTGACCGTAACTAAAGTCAAAATTGTAACAACATCTAACTATATCGCCATATGCATTAATTACGAGGGGTTGTTCAAACATGGGGCAGGGTCTATCATTTGTAGGTGTTCCATATAGAAGGTGTACGACTGGCACTTGGTCGTTCCAGTTCATCAACTCGAAGTCTGAGACGACATCGACTTTGGCTGTCCAGAATTTTCTAAAGTCAGCTAATTCATGTATGTTTTGTTTGATTCGGACGAAACTAACGCTGATTTCTGGCTCAAGTTTACAGGCAAGTATTTGCATGAAGTTTAGGACATTTTGATAGACTCGGTCTCTGTCTAAGCCAACCATTATTGATTCATAAACTT
>Ga0315310_10002093_pt1 | contig 12543 bp, 3 predicted proteins | sample TDP5_MG_FD_203630 | JGI IMG/M metagenome (GOLD analysis project Ga0315310, IMG submission 203630) | Freshwater sediment microbial communities from Lake Towuti, South Sulawesi, Indonesia - TDP5 | ecosystem: Environmental > Aquatic > Freshwater > Lake > Sediment | place: Indonesia: South Sulawesi... | reverse complement strand
TCAATGGGGTGCCGCGAGCGCCCCTTAACATTTTGGAAAAGAGCAGGGATGTCAAGGCGTTTTTTAGATTGCAGGGTCTCTGATTTATCGGGTAAAAACAGTCCGATAAAATTTTAACCCAAACCTTTTATATGAGATAATGTAAAAATTTAATGCTAAGAGAGGAGGCAAAAAGTGAGGAGTGGGGAAATTTTAAAGCAGGGGGTCTTCTTCGCCCTAATTATTTCGATGGTATCTTCATTCATCATCATACCCACTTTCTCTGGGCCCCAAATTTGGACGGAGGATTGGCAAGGAGAAAACAGGACCGACTTTGAGCCCAATGAAAATGTTTACATCAGGGGCTCAGGTTTTAACCCAAATGCTCAAATCGGCATCACAATAAAGCGCCCCCCAGATAATGCGGTTGAAAATTATTTGACATCCAGCTATGAAAATGGATGGTTCCTCTACATTTACACCCTCGATGGCATGCTGGGGACCTACTACGTCACCGCTACCGATGGCATAAATTCTGCGCCCACGACCTTCGAGGATTCCCTAAAGCACCTTGAGGGCTACGATAAAGCAGCGGGGAGATGGGAGAGGGGGCTGCTGGATGGGTGGAAGGAACTCGATTGGGTGCCCTATCGCATCAAATTTGCAAGTCTCGATAAGGGGATATCGAGTTTCAACTTTAAGGTCTGCCACAATAACCTGCTTAATAGCAAAGACGGCGTCGATAAGCTGATGAATTTCCGCGTTGGTAGTGAAAACGGAGGCCCGGTGAATGGCTCGGTCACCGCCTCGGGTCCATTTTACAAGACCCCTGGAAAGAATTGTGACCGGGACATATATTACTCGCTCGTGGTTACCTTTAACACTCCATCCTCGGGATTGGACTGGTACGTCTACTGGGAAGCTCATGTAGCATTTGGCGCAAGCCAGTGGCCGGGGGCTAAGCTGCACGCGTATACAGAAAATTTAACCGGATCTCAGGATGTCCCGATAAGAGTCCCCCCAACTCCCGTAGGAAGCATCTCTGGAGCGAAGTGGAACGATTTAAACTCCAATGGTACCTGGGATCTCGGTGAACCCGGGCTATCCGGCTGGACGATTCAACTTCACTTCTATGACCCCGTTGAAAACATATGGATCAATTTAGATAATGAGAATACGGGTGCGGGAGGAAGTTATACCTTTAGTAAATTGGTGGCTGGTAATTACAGCCTAACTGAGGTCCCGAAGGAGAATTGGATGCAGACATATCCGTCCCCGCCCGGAATTCATTCCATCACTTTATTGGAAGGAGAGAATAAAACCGGCGTAAATTTCGGGAACGTCTTGGCCGTGCACGATGTTGAGGTTTCGGTGTCGCCAAGTTCTCAGGGCGGTTTAAATGGGGTGACGCTCTATTACTCCGTGACCGTAGCCAACACAGGAAATGTTTCGGACACTTATGATTTGAGGGTGAGCGATGACCTGGGATGGAGCCCGAGCGTTTCCCCGACCTCGCTCGCGGTTCCAGCAGGCGAGAACAGGTCAGCGACCCTCAGCGTTACCATCCCAAGCAATGCAATAGGTGGTACTCAGGACACAATAACCGTTACCGCCAGCTCGCAGGCGGATAATACGGTGAGCGACTCATTCGCATGTGTTGCGAGGGTACTTGTCGCTAGAGGTGTCGATGTTTCGATCTCGCCTCCTTACCGAAGCGGGGTCCCTGGGGAAAACCTCATCTATGCTGTCACGGTCGCGAACACCGGCAACGTTTCGGATACTTATGATTTGACCGTCAGCGAAAATCTGGACTGGGGCCCGAGCATCTCTCCAATCTCGGTAACTGTTTTGCCCTTCAGCTCGGTCAATGCCACGCTCAGCGTGATTGTGCCCCTGAGCGGAATCGGCTGCACAGAGGATAACATAACAGTAACAGCCAATTCGCGGTCAGATAACACGGTGAGCGACTCAGGCTCATGTATCGCCCACGCAGAAATCGTCCGAGGAGTCGATGTCTCTATCTCACCCGATTATCAGAGCGGCTTGAACGGAGCAACGCTGAGCTATACTGTCACTATTACGAACGCGGGGAATGTTCCCGACAATTATGATTTGAGCGTGGGTGATAACTTAAGCTGGTCCCCAAGTATTTCCCCAAGCTCTTTATCCCTCGCCCCAGGCGCTTCTGATAACGCTTCGATAAGCGTAACTATACCTTTAAATGCGACGGGCTGCACGGGAGACCTAATAACTGTCACCGCCCGATCAAGGTCAGATAACGCGATTGTGGGCAGCGATGGCTGTATTGCCCACGTAACTATCGTTCGGGGTGTTAGGGTTTCGGTATCGCCCAGTTACCAAAGCGGTTTGAACGGGGAAACGCTGGATTATATCATCACTGTTTCGAACACGGGCAACGTTGAGGATACCTACTCCTTAACAGCTACCGACGATGCGGGATGGTCGCCAAGTGTCTCGCCAACTTCTCTTACCGTGCCTCCGTGGGGGAACAGGACCGCAACGCTAAGCGTGACCGTGCCTTCGAATGCCATAGGCTGCACCAACGATAACATAACACTCACAGCGACTGGAACTGGAGTCAGCGACTCAGACGGCTGCATCGCCCACGCTACGATCGTTCGAGGAGTCGATGTCTCTATCTCACCCGATTACCAGAGCGGCTTGAACGGAGCAACGCTAACCTACACGGTGACTGTCGCAAATACTGGTAACGTCTCCGACACCTACAACTTGACCGCAAATGATGGCGCAGGTTGGGCACCGACCCTTTCCCCGACATCGCTTATTGTGCCGCCTTGGGAGAACAGGATATCCACCCTAACCGTGACTTTGCCTTCAAACGCGTTTGGCTGCACCGTGGATAATGTGACGGTCGCCGCGACTGGAACTGGAGTAAGCGATTCAGCCTCATGCATAGCCCACGTCACCATCGTTCGAGCCGTTGAGGTCTCGATCTCTCCGAGCTATCAAACCGGCCTGCCGGGGACGACTCTTAACTATACCGTAACCGTCGTCAATGAGGGTAATGTCTCCGATACATATGGCTTGGTCGCAGGTGAAAATTTGGACTGGGGCCCGACGGTCTCCCCGACCTCACTGACGGTGCCTCCATGGGAAAACAGGACGGCTACCTTAAGCGTCACAGTCCCGGAGAACGCCGAAGGCTGTACTCGGGATAACATTTGGGTTGTCGCCACTTCGCAGGCAAACCCAGCTATAAAGGACAATGACAGCTCCACCGCCCATGCTGGCTACGTCATCCGAGGGGTCGACATCTCGGTATCGCCCAACCAACAGAGTGGCAAGCCCGGCGCCGTGCTAAGCTACACGGTAACCGCCGTTAACACGGGCAATGTCGAGGACAACTACATCTTGAACGTAGCCGATAATGAGAACTGGAGCTTAGCAGTTTCTCCAACCTCGCTCGTGATCCCCCCAGGCGGTTCTGATAACGCATTGCTCACAGCCAGCATACCCGGAAAAGCTCGTGGGTCCACTAAGGATAACATAAAGGTGAATGCTGTTTCAGCCGAGGATCCCGAGGTGAGCGCCAGCGGCGAGGGGATAGCGAGCGTGGAGAACGTGAGGGGGGTTCTAGTCGAGATAACTCCCAGCTACAAGGGTGGCTTGGGGGGTACAATCCTAGTTTATTCCTGCAGGATCACGAACACGGGGAATGTCGAGGACACGTATGATATAACATTCTGGGACAATGAGAACTGGAACGTGGCGTTTACCATTGAGGCGATTCACCTTCCACCGTATTCTTGGGCAGAGACCACCCCCCTGAAGGTCACTGTGGCAGAAAATGCGGCCCCATGTACCGAAGATAACATAACCATCAGGGCTGTCTCAAGGGAGGATAACACGATCGAGAACAGAGATAGCTGCATAGCTCATAGGGATTGGGCGGAGCTTACCTTGATCACCAAGTATTTGGTCAACGTGAATTTGAACTTCTACAATGAGAACGGATCGAAGATTGCCCTGAGATTTTACGATTTCTCGGACGTTTTCGAGGGCGAGAATATCATCCTCGAGAATCTGACACCTCCAACTCAGGTCATCTTTAACGATAATGTTCCTCATCCCCTCGGCAAGGGTACAAAGAAAGTAGCCCTCGTGGCCTTAAGTGATAACGGGTCAATCACGCAAACTGTGCAGACCTTCATCGTGCGCAGGGACGATCTCTGGAGGAGACTGATAGAGATCAGAGCGGAGTGGCCCTATGCTACCACGGAGGAAAGAGACGCCCTGTGGAGGGAGATCCTGGACATACGAGCCCAGTGGCCATATGCGCTGCCATGAGTGGACCAGAAAAATTTAAAGTTGCTTGACAAGATTTTTTAACCACTTTCATCTTTGGGCAATCAGAAAAAATATAATGTGGATATAAAGGCGTTTTTCCCGACTGTAATTTTTGACATTTGGCATAAACCTAAAACTTTTTATACGAAGTTATGCAGCGCTAACATAGGAGTTCAACCCTAAGAAGGAGGCCAAAGGTGAGGATGGAGGAAATTTTAAGGCGGGGATTCCTTTTCGCTCTAATCATTTCGATGGTATCCTCATTTATCGTCATACCCGCCTTCTCAGGTCTAAGTTTCCACCTCGAGGGCTACGATAAGTTAACAGTGAGATGGGAGAGGGGTTTACTCGAGGGATGGAGGGAGCTCGATTGGGTACCTTATCGCATCAAATTTGCAGACCTCCCTGGAGGGACCTCAAATTTCAACTTAAACATTTACCACAATAACTTGTACGCGGGTAAGCTCGGAATCGATAATCTAGAAAATTTCCGAGTTGGGGATGAAAACGGAAATCCCGTAAATGGGTCGGTCACCGCCTCAGGCCCATTTTACATAACTCCTGGAAAGAACAGCGATAGGGACATATACTATTCGCTTTCGGTCACTTTTAACACCCCATCCTCAGGATTGAGCTGGTTCGTCTACTGGGATGCCCACCTTGCAATTGGGTCAAGCGGGTGGCCGGGGGCTAGGTTGCATGCTTATTCAGACATAACAGGAAACCAGGATGTCCCGTTAAGGGTAGCCATATATGGCGTGAAAGTTTCGATTTCACCTAGCTACCAGAGCGGCCTGAGCGGCACGACGCTCATGTACGTAGTGACGGTATCCAACACAGGCAACATCATCGACAACTACGACTTGGCGGTGAGCGATGAGCTTGGATGGGGCCCGATCGTTTCCCCTACCACTCTTTCAGTTCCAGCGCTCGAGAACAGGACTGCCACGCTCAGCGTGACCATTCCGGAAAACGCGTTGGGCTGCATCATGGACAACATTACCGTGGTGGCGACCTCGCAAGCTGATAACACGGTCAGCGACTCGGACTCGAGCATCGCCCACGTTACATTCGTCGTCCGAGGGGTTAACGTCTCTATCTCGCCTGGTTACCAGAGCGGCTTTAACGGCGAGAATCTCGCCTACACGGTGACCGTAACCAACACCGGCAATGTTCCTGACAATTACGATCTGGTGGTGAGCGATAACGCCGGCTGGGGCCCGATCGTTTCCCCGACCACCCTTGAGGTCCCTGCCGGCGAAAATAGGACGTCAACCCTAAGCGTGACCATTCCGGAAAATGCGCTCGGTTGCACCCAAGACAACATTACCGTGGTGGCGACCTCGCAAGCTGATAACACGGTCAGCGACTCGGACTCATCCATCGCCCATGTGACAATAGTCGTCCGAGGGGTCGACATCTCGATCTCGCCCGAAACCCAGTCTGGTATTCCGCCTGTAACGCTTCACTATACCGTGACAGTAGCCAACACCGGCAACGTTTGGGACAACTACGTCCTGACTTTGGATAACACCCAGCCCTGGGTTCAGTCCCTCGACAACGGGTGGCTCTACGTTCCACCTGGCGAGAACAGGGCCACGACGCTTCATGTAAGCATACCAGCTGAAGTGCCATTTTGCACTTGGGACTACGTTACGGTCACAGCCACCTCATCAGGGGACCCATCGGTAAAGGACAACGCCGTAGCCGGGGCGCACTCCATACTCATACGCAGCGTCGATGTCTCGATCTCGCCCGATTACCAGAGCGGTCTGAACGGCGAGACGCTTACCTACACCGTGACCATCACGAACACAGGTAATGCCCCAGACACGTATGATTTGGTCGCTGCCGATAACTCGGGTTGGTCCCCAAGTGTCTCTCCACCGTCGATAACTCTTGCACCAGGGTCTTCGGATAATGCCACGCTCAGCGTTACTGTACCAATGAATGCAATAGGCTCTACCCAGGACAACATTACCGTGGCCGCTACCTCTCAGGCTGATAATACGGTGAGCGACTCCGCCTCATGCATCGCCCATGCAACCATCGTTAGAGGTGTCGAGGTCACGATTTTGCCCGATTACCAGAGCGGTCTGAACGGCGAGACGCTTACCTACACCGTTACCATTTCCAACACGGGCAACGTTGAGGATACCTATTCCCTAGCCGCTTCGGACAGCGCAGGCTGGTCTCCGGCTGTTTCTCCCAGCTCGCTTACCGTGCCTCCGTGGGAGAACAGGACCGCGACACTGAGCGTGACCGTGCCTCCGAATGCCATAGGTTGCACCAATGATAACATAACGGTTACAGCAACGGGAACTGGGGTCAGCGACTCAGACAGCGGCATCGCCCATGCCACGATAGTCAGGGCTATCGAGATTTCGATATCGCCCGTAAGATACAAGGCCTTGTCTGGGGCGACGCTTCCATATGTCGTAACAATAAGGAACGCGGGAAATGTCGATGATAACTATGACCTGACGGTAGGCGACAACTTGGGCTGGGGGCCGGTGCTCTCGGAGAATTCGACCTCAGTTCCGGCATTTGAGAACAGGTCGGTGGCGCTAACGGTTACCATACCAGAAAACGTGGACCCCTGCACGGAGGACAACATAGTCGTAACCGCAACTTCAAGGTCGGATAATACCGTAACTGCCACCGAAACTGGCGTCGCGCACAGGACGGCGCCGAAGTTGGAATTCGTCACCAAGTTCGAAATTCAAGTGGAAATTGACCTCTACTTGCACACGGGCACAAAGATAGTCCTAGCGTTCTACACATTCGATAATGTTTACGAGAACGAGAATGTTATTTGGAGCGGCACTACCCCGACATGGATTAACTTCCTTGAGAATGTTGGACATCCTGAGAATAAGTCGATAAGAAGCGTCCGGCTCTTCTTGGACGATAATGAAGGTAACAGAATTTCTACCCTATCGGCTTTTATCGTTCGTCGAGATGACCTTTGGAGGAGACTGATGCAAATCAGAGCGGAGTGGCCCTATGCTAGCCCAGAGGGAAGAGATGCCTTATGGAAGGAGATCCTAGACATACGGACCCAGTGGCCATATGCGCTGCCATAAGAGGGTCAAAAAGAGTTTAAGTTGCTAAACAAGATTTTTTAACCACTTTCGTCTTTGGATAATAGAGATAACTAAAAAGAGGCGTCGGTGTGATCAAGAGTTTTAGACATCGGGCAACGTTTATTTTATTAACATTGGCCATCGCATCTTTCCCTATTTTTGTTTCCACACCAGTTCATTCATCGACGGCTATCTCCCACCCTGGAGGCCGGATATTCGAAGTCGCTCAAGCTGAGGTCTTCGCTCTCCGTTATAGACTTAGGTGGGACGAAGTTGGCGTGAATGGGTACTATGGCATTGATATCTATTGGGACTGCCCCGGAAATCGTCCATATGAGAACTTCACCGTCCTGTACACCCGTGCTTACTTCGATAACGATAATGATAACCTGCCAGATCCTGGAGTTGACCCGATAGATAACACTACGGACCTCTCCCAGGAGTCTGTGATCGATGGCGCGATGTGGATATTCACGGTAAGTAACGAGACGAGCGATCCTAGAGATGGGTACTTCAACGTCGACATATACATGCGGGCTGCGAGCGGTGATGGGACCCCCCACATTCCCACGGATAACCATCCGATTTGGCATTCCATGGACTCTTTCTTAATTGCGGAGTCCGATATCATCTCAGTACCAGCTGGCGCAATCACGATACGCGTAACGGGCCGAGGTATCGATGTCTCTATTTTACCGGAGGAGAAGAGCGGATTGCCTGGGGAAGTACTCAGGTATCTCGTTCATGTTGTCAATATGGGTAATATGCCCGAAAATTGCTCCCTAACCGTCAGCGATAATTCTGGTTGGAATCCGATACTCGCGTCTGCTTCGCTATCAGTGAATCCAAGTGAGAATAAGACAGTAGAATTAAGCGTCACCGTCCCTGATAATGCAGCCCTCTATGATGAGGACGTTATTCGCGTCACCGTAATTGGGGCAGGGATGGAAGCCTCGGCCAGCTGTTTGGCGATCGTTAGTCCATCCCGGGGCTTTGACGTATCGATTTCCCCAAATCGTATGAGCGGCTCGCCTGGGGAGACATTGATTTATTCTATAACAGTTAGGAATACCGGGAATGTTGCTGATGACTACAGTTTAACCGTCAGCGGCAATACGAACTGGAATCTCGCGCTTTCAGAAAATCTGCTTATGGGTGTCCCGCCTAGTGGGGATGGATCATCAACACTCAGCGTCACGATACCTAGCGATGCAGGCGAAGGCGATTTAACTACCGCAACAGTTAGCGTAACTTCGGTGGGAGATCCGGCGATGGTGAAAAGTGCAGTTTGTGAAGCGGTCGTAACCGTAACCGAAGAAAAGGGGTATTCGTCTGCGCTCTTGGTCGCGATCTCCTTAGTTGTGATAGCGGCGGCGATATTTGCAGCGGTTTACCTTCTGAGAAAATCTAGGAAGGTGGGCCAGCGGGGTTCTCATGGAAGAAATTGTCGAGGTCGGAATCGTCGATGGAATGGGTGCACCGATATCTTTATTTATCATTCATCCAAACTTAACTAACGGAGGCGGAGAATGAGGGCTAAGAATTTGAGAGGCATGTTGCTGGTTTCGGCGCTATTTCTATCATTGCTCGCCCCTGCGTTGATCGTCGGTACGATTTCAGTCGACATGGTGCAGGCGCAGACGAATCACGTGGTCATAAGCGAGTTCGCGACAAGAGGGCCTACCGGAGCATTTGATGAGTTCGTAGAATTGTATAACCCAACCGATAGTAATATCAACATCCAAGGCTGGAAACTGGAGTACGCCTTGGCAGCTTGGGCTACTAGGGCAACCATCAGCCCTGCGGACAACAAAATCATCCCCTCACACGGATTTTACCTACTCGCAAACCCGGCAGGATACGCTGGGGCTGTAACGCCTGATAAACAGTGGGATGACACTACGGGTTTTGCGGACGAAAACAGGTCCATCCGCATCGTCGATTCGCTTGGCACCGTCGTCGACATGGTGGGATATGGTCCTACCGCGAATTATTATGAGGGATCACCTGGACCAGCTCACTTGACCTCTCCAAAGAGCGTTGAGCGCAAGCCGGGATACCTCGACCCGCTGGGGGGCAATGGAACGGACACGGACAACAATGCCGCGGACTTCATTGTCAGAGATACGAGAGAACCGCAGAACACATCTAGCCCCAGTGAACCATCGCTTGGAGTTTCGGTGTCGATCTCGCCGAGCGAGAATAGCGGCTTTCCCGAGGCAACGCTAACCTACACCGTCATCATTAAAAACACCAGCGAGGTCGTGGATAACTACACCCTAACCGTCAGCGACAATATTTCGCCTAGCTGGAATCCGACCCTCGATAACGAGAATTTCTACAACGTCGGCCCAGGCGAGAACGTGCAGACGACGCTCCGCGTCACTATTCCAGTTGATGCCAAGCACGGCGCCGAGGACACCATAACCGTCACCGCTACCTCCCAAGAGAACGAGAACATCAGGGACAACGAAACCTGCAAGGCCATAAATTACGTCATACCCCCACCCAAACACTACAAGGAATACCCCACCGATGACCAAGCTGTGATGGAAAACCGGGGCAACCTGAGCGAAAATTACGAAAACGATCTCCCATGTGGCAGATATCATGAGAATGATGGCCCCAGAGAAAGGTCCTTCCTCAAGTTCGATATATCGTCGATTCCACTGGGGGCGATGATCGAGAACGCTTATTTGGGGCTTTACCACCACTTTGGAGTCTTTACCGAAGGAAAATGGTGTTGGGTTGAAGTCTGGACGGTCGAGAACGACAATTGGACGGAGAATGAGATAGATTGGAGCAATCAGCCACCCAAAGTGGAAAACCTCTACCACGAGTACGTCAATTACCCGGGGTATTCTATTGACCCCTGGCTCGGCGCGATCCATTGCTGGCCGGGCATCCCTGTCAAATCGTACATTGAGAACGAGATCGCTGATGGAGCGGCGAGCTTCGTCCTATATTCGCCTCAAGAGGATCTTGCCCCTTCAGAAAACACTGATGTGAACTTCACCGCCAAGGACTACGTGGATTACCCAGCGCAGTGGCCCTATCTGGAGGTGTGGTACTACGAGAATGTGCCTCCAGTTTTGTTCTCCGTGTCCATTTCTCCGAATTCTCAGCCTGGCCAGCTTGGGGAGAATCTTGAGTATACCGTCACGGTCAAGAATCGAGGCACCATCAATGACAATTACGATCTGGTGGTGGGCGATAACGCCGGCTGGGGCCCGACGCTCTCGGACAACATTGATAACGTTCCACCTGGTGAGAACAAGACAGTCACGCTTAGCGTCACCATACCTGAGAATGCAGAACTCGCCACGCTCGACAAAATAACCGTGACCGCGACCTCGCAGGCGGACAACAGGATAAGCGGTTCCGCCGAAGCAATTGCAGCCGGTCCCGAAGTCTGGAGTGTTGCATCTTATTCTCCCCGCATAAGAGATTATGGTGTGGCTGTGACGGGCGCGGGCGAGAACATCTATATCGCGAATAGTAACGTATCAATACCACTTTCTGAACGTTTTATGTGCTATAATTCTGTCGAGGATACATGGCAATGCCTTGCGGTTCCATCGGGGCCGCGGTGGAAACCAGCGAAAACGGGCACCCCTATGTGGGGATCGTTCAAGAACGGTTCCTGCATGGCATGGGACAATGGAGATTACATCTACGCCCTTTTCGGCGGTAGCTACGAAGATACGGGTGAGAATACTCGCTACTATTTTTACCGATACAGCATCTCGGGCGACAGCTGGGAGAATTTAGAGAATACCCCTAGCGGTCAAGGCCCTGGAGATGCAATAACTTGGGTACCTGGAAGTGTGCTGGGGACTCAGACAGACTGGATTTATGCTGTAGTCGGCGCCAAGTGGGGATCAGGATACAATCAGACGACCTTCCGTCGCTATAATATCGATGGGAACAGCTGGGAGACGCTGCCGTACAATCCGAGTTGGTCTGGGGAGGGGTCGGATGATGGCTCCTCGCTTGTGTGGGCTGGTGGCGATTACCTCTACGCGCTGCAAGGGGAATGGCACGAGACCGATGGATCTCAGGATAGGGCTTTCGCGCGCTTCCATCTCACCGACAATACTTGGGGTGATCTGCCCGATATCCCTGAGGAAGGCGGCGTCGGTGACGGGGGATCGTTGGTCTGGTCGGGCGGCAGCTATTCCGATAATATTTACGCTTTTGCCGGCGGCTCTGCATTAGAGGCCCCTGGAGAGAACTTTTTCGTCTACAGCATCTCAGGAAATAGTTGGACGAAACTGTCTGACCTACCAAATGGCATCACAGGTCAAAATGGCCCCCGCCTCGGCTTCGCGAGGGGCAGCGATGGCAAGATATACTGCTGGAGAGGTTATTCTGGGGACCCCGTCCTCTGGGCATATCTACCTAAGTCACCGCCCGGGGTTTCGGTTTCGATCTCACCGAGCTACCAGAGTTGGGCACCTGGGAAAACTCTAACCTACACCGTCACGGTCACGAGTGCCAGGGCTGAAAACGATAACTTTGACCTGGAGGTAATCGATAACGAAAACTGGGGCCCATCACTTTCGGAGAATAGGTTTGAAAACGTTCCCCCCGGTGAGAACAGGCAGACCACGCTGAGCGTTACCATACCCGGGGGCGCAGCGCACGACACGAGGGACAACATAACCGTTATCGCAACTTCCCAGGGAGACAACACAGTCAAGGACAACGCGAGCTGCATCGCGCGTGCGGTGACGCTTGCCTGGGAGGGAACTGCGACGTTCAAGCTGGAGAACCTGTACAAGGTCAACCTGTACAAGGACGACCTCTGGCTTTACGATGGGAAGAAGCTCGTCGTGAAGTTCTACAAATATGATAACTCGTTCGAGAACGAGAACATCATCCACGATAACTTCGCCCTGCCCTGGCATGTTGTTCCGGAGAACGAGAACGTCGCGCATCCGAGCGGCATCGGCGTGAAGAAGGCGAAGCTATGGCTGGTGGACAGCGAGAACAACGAGATATCCAAGATAAAGGGCTGGGAAACGATAAGGGACGACCTCTGGAAGAGGCTTTTGGGAATCAGGGGAATATGGCCATCCTCCGACCCACCTACAAGGGATGCACTCTGGAAGGAGCTCCTGGCCATACGGGGCCAATGGCCGGGCGC
>Ga0315310_10002092_pt1 | contig 12543 bp, 8 predicted proteins | sample TDP5_MG_FD_203630 | JGI IMG/M metagenome (GOLD analysis project Ga0315310, IMG submission 203630) | Freshwater sediment microbial communities from Lake Towuti, South Sulawesi, Indonesia - TDP5 | ecosystem: Environmental > Aquatic > Freshwater > Lake > Sediment | place: Indonesia: South Sulawesi... | reverse complement strand
TTGATGTTTGAGTGCTCGTTGTTGTGGAGCTTGTGTACAGAATCGACTTGGTCTCAGTGATCGTCGAGGCGGTAGTCGACCAAGCGCTCTCCGTCGATGTTGTCACGGCAGTCGTCATCGATACGGTTGTGGAAGGTATGGTTGTCGTTGCGCAAACAGTGGGTGCTGCCATTGTCGAGGTAGACGCATGGCTGACCCAATTCACCGTCGTCGTCTTTGTGTCGCCTCCGCCAGCCATCCAAGCTGGCTGGAACAGCCTTCCAAGCCTATTGGCCTGTGCCTCAGCGAAGACTATCGTGTCAACGGAATGTATGTCAATCCCATATGGCTGGCTTCCTGAGCTAGGAGTTGGATACTCATAGAAGTTTCCGGTGCCGGGAACAAATTTGCCTATCTTCGCTGTCGCGAATTCGGTGAACCAGACGTTGTAGTCCTTGTCAACCACTATCTCGCTGGGATTGGATCCACTTGTCGGTATTTGCCAACTCGTCGTCTGATTCTGCCAGGGGTCAAGTCTGCAAATGGACGAAGTGCCAGTTGAGGTGAACCATATGAATCCGTCCTTATCTACAGTTATGCCGTTCGGACTGAGCGGAACGGAATACATTGTGAATTCGCCTCCGGCTCCCCCTCCTTTGAAGGGGTTGAAGCGCCCGACTTGGTTTGATCCTGGGGCGGTGAACCATACTATTCCATCATTGTCCACTGCTATGTGCTGCGGGCTCTGGGAGCCTGCGGGAAGCGGATACTCAGTCATTCTCCAACCAACACCAGCAACATACGTCAACTTTCCGATCCTGTTCGTCAAGAACTCTGTGAAATATACAATCAGTCTTGCCCGATCGATTGCGATGTCGTGTGGTTCGGATGCCGCTGTAACGGTCGCCCATTCGACAAACTCTCCTGTGATCGGATTAAGCCTTCCGATCTTGCTACGCGCGGCCTCTGTGAACCAAACAAATGTACCGGTGTCTGTAGCTATTTCAGGTCCTAGAGCGATACCCCAAGGGTTGGCGCCGTCTGTTGGGATTATCCACTCTGTGAACTTCCCTGCTCCCCAGTCCACAACTCCAATCCGGTTGCTCATCTGCGCCGTGTAATATGCTCGATTGTTTGAAACATCACATGCGACCTCCCACGGACGAGCTGGGTTAGGCCCGTACCAGTACTCTGTGATTACCGCTGCGGTCACTGGGGTTAACAGCAAGCCAATCAGGAATGCCGCTGAGGCCGCTAGGCTCAGTCCCCTTACCCACAGTCTTGCCCTTGGGCGCCTTAGCTTAGCGGCAACAAACAACACTAGAAGCATGCATATGTTGAAGCCTACAAAACCGATTATTGTATCCAACTCAAATTCCTCCTGAAATCCTAATTCTTCTGCGAACCATTCCCAACAGAACCGCGACTGGTGAAATGTACAATGCACCAACCAAGCCACTTGCCACAACGCCAGTGATAATGATCATCAGCTGCGACCCTTGAGGATAGAGTTGGTAAACCGCTGCCACAAAGCGAAGCACCCCAATGAGCGGATAGATGAAGACTCTTGTGGCTGTCTGGAGGATAGGGCTTGCTGCAGTTAATTCTGCGACCTTCGGACTGAATGAGTAGTAGAAGGCGTTGAAGATGCGCATGAACTGGGCGCCGGCGAAAGTTGACATAACTGTGCGATCCCTGAACTCCCTGAGAAACTGAACCTGAGGAGCCAACTCCGAACCATAAGCAGCAGACGCGACAATGCATGCTCTTGCAGCAGGAGTCGTCGTCACTGTCATTGTCGTTGAGGTCGTGGTGGTCAGAATTACTTGCGATGTCAAAGCTGCACTGTAGGTCGTCGTGGTTGTCGTCGTTGTCATGTATGTTGACGTTGTGCCCACGGTTGTGGTGGTTGTGATTGTCGGTGAGTAGCTCGTGGAGGTGTAGGTCGTACTCGTACTCGTTGTTGTGGTTGTTGTGTAGAATTCCGTTGATGTCGAGGTCGTGCTCACAGTTGTTGTGGACGGAGTCGTCGAGGTCGTGGTGCTTACTGATGTGCTCGTCGAAGTTGTGGTCAAAACACTGGTTGATGTTGTTGTCTTAGTCCAAGTGCTCGTTGTTGATGTCTGGAGAATGCTAACGGTGTCAACCAAGGTCGTTGTGAAGTTTCCGGCGGGGATGCTACTTTTCGTCATGTTGACGATTGAACGGAAGGCGGAGGTGTTGGTTGATACTGTAGTTGCCGTTGTGGTGACGGTTGTCGCGGAGCTTGTGGTAGTGCTTACTGAGGAGATGAATCCTACAGTTATGGTCGTTGTCCACGGACCCGACGGTATGATGATCTTTCCAATCTTGTTTCCAACCTCCTCAGTGAAGAAAACATCCATCTTTCCCGCATAGCTTGGATCTACACCCGGTCCCACCACTCCCCCGAAGAGTCTCAATGTCACAGCCAACCCATGCGGCTTCGATGCAGTAGTAGGAACCACGAATTCCTGAAACACGTTCAAGCCAGGTATGTACTTTCCAATTCTGTTCGACGCACTTTCAGTGAACCATAAGCTGTTGTCCGTGTCATTTGCAATGTACAAGGGTTCATTGCCCGGTGAGTGCACCGGAAGAGGCACCTCAGTTATCACTCCTGTCCAAGGATTGAGTTTCGCTATTCTATCTCCAAGCTTCTGAGTGAACCAAACGAAGCCATCATCAGTTATCGTGATTCCCCACGGAGTTCCCCTAGTTGAATACTCTACTATTTCTCCGGTCTCCCCGTTGAGTCTGCCTATCTTGTCGGATCCCGACATGGTGAACCAAACATAGGTCTGCACCTCACCAGTAGATGTGTGCCAGTAGTTTGGATCCACTGCTATATCGGTTGGATAGCTGTTCGGTGTGGGTAGCGAGTACTCGATGAATCTCCATTTGCCGCCTCCAACAAAAAACAGCCTGCCAATCTTGTTGGCTTGATATTCAGTGAACCAGACGCTCCCATTATAAGGATCTATTGCCAAATTCATCGGCCCACTACTTGGGGTTGGAACACTGAACTCGTCAACTCTACCGAAGACGTATCTGTATGATGGAAGAATCCATATGCTATCCCTATCGCCTATGTCTAGTCGACCGATCTTGTTCCGTACGAACTCTGTGAAGAACACGTATCCTTCCCTGCCGGCACTTCCTCTTCTGAGGGTTTGGTTGCCCAGTGCAACGTCTCGAGGTTCAGCAGTCGACCCGTCCGCTCCGGGCAAACTGAATTCTCTATACGTATAATTCAAGGAAGAGACGCCGCTCACAGGATCTCTTATCAGGCATTGCCCTGTACCCATGAATCCTATCCTCCCAGGGTGCTTCTCAGCAAAGACCACAAAGCTAGCGTTTCTGGCTACCGCTATGCCGAATGGAGCCCTGACGGGATCTGACGGCAGAGCTCTTTCAATAATGATCGTGGCGACAGCTCTTTCCGGAATGAGCATCGCAAGGAGAAGCACAAACGAGATAAGGAAGAGTAATCGTCTCAGCGTGCGCTTTCCGGCTATTCGGCTTAAGAATCGACCTGTTAGCATCAACACGGCGAAGAAGGCGATATTGAAGCCCATAAGGTACCAAACTGGCTCCAAACGTATCACAGAAGTAAGGTTATAGCTTCATATAGGCTATATAATGTTAACGACATCTCCCATGTAATTTTCATGGCGCCTTTATAGAAGATTAGTCGCCAACTTGCAATCGCCCCCTTGACGGGCTGAGAATCGTCGGAGAACCATTGGAACGGAACGGGTGGTCCTTCCACTGAGGTCGCTCGAAAAACCTCGACTCGTTTGAACAGGGACGGAAGCATCTTGAAAGCTTCCCTGCCTCACCAACTCGCTTGAGGAGAGAGTTCCATCGGAAACGAAGGTGACGTTCACCAACTTTAAATACAGTCAAAATGATTGCATTCCTCACTGGGATCAAAGATGAACAGACATTTTCTCATCGCAATGTTGGCACTTTTCAGCTTAGTTGTTGTTGCAAACAGCTCCGTCACTAGGGTTGTGCAGGCGCAACCCTTCACGGCTGTGTGGTTTGAAGTCTTCGACAGCTTAACTGCTTCTGATGATTTCGGAGGCTCGCTATCTGATCATTGGACAACTTATAGGGGAAGCCCCCAGATCACTTCTGGGGGAGGTAGAGGCTCGGTCCTCAGTATGACTCACCCACTCACAGGAGGAGAGCTAGGCGCCTTCAAAGATGCGGCTTCGACTGCACTATACCTATCAAACCCGGCGACAACGAACTTCGCCGACGGAATGATCGAGTTTGACATTTACTTCGAAACAACGCGAGAAAGTGGGGCGAGCGCTATGCTCACCTTTCGAATGCAAAGCGACGACACCTACTACGCCCTCCGACTCACGAGTACAAGAGATTGGAGATGCTACTTTGCCAAGTATTTCGGAAGCGGAAACTGGCGGATCATTGGCACACAATCGGACCTCGGCGTCTTCCTGACGGAAACTTGGTCCCATGTCATAGTCACCTTGGGCGGTCCAAGATTCCAATGCTACAAGGACGGAGTACTCATATGCGCGGCTGAAGACGAGACTTGGCAAAGAGGAAGCTGGGGCGGGATAGGATTTCAAAACAACTACTACGGCGCTTCCTTCTACATCGACAACTTCAGAATCCCCGAGGGATTTCAGTGGACCACTTACAGAGGATCTCCAGGCCGAAACACTTCCTCAGGTAGGTCGGCTCCATCGATGTTCTTCGACCATCCAAGCGAGCATGGTGATGGCGCTCCATTCGCAGATGTCAACTCCTACTCAGCGTACATCTCCAGACCGGACCTGAGATGCTTCACAAACGGCGTCATAGAGTTCGACATATTCTTCAACAACCCTGGAGGGCAGAAAGCCTTCTTCACATTCAGGATGCAGAGCGACAACCAATACTATGCTCTCAGGTTGACAAGCACAAATGACTGGGAATCCTACTTCCTCAAGCAGAACGGGTGGGGCAGCTGGGAGATCATAGGCACCCAATCAGCGAAAGGAGTCATACCTCTCCAAGCTTGGACCCACATCAAGATAGTGATCAACGGCGGACTATTCGAATGCTACAGAGACGGCTACTTGATCTGCTCAGCCTTCGACCAAACATGGTCAATTGGGACCTGGGGCGGCATCGGGTTCTACAGCGCGTATAACAAGGGGCTATTCTACATAGACAACCTCAAGATCTGCCTCACAAAGTAGAGTCGAGCAAGCAATACAATCACTGAATCTTGAAACTTTCTTGCCGATCTCCCTAACCTTTCTTTCTATTTAGATCTTAAGCGCAGCACGCAAGTCGTTGCCACTCTCAAGGCTCTCACCATCATCTATGACTATGAGGGACTCGCCCTTGTTGATAGCGGCGCTGTTCCTAGGAAGAGCACTCCGAATTAGGGGAGCATGTCCTGAAACGGTGACTAGATAGGCTTCTATGAGAAGGTGCTGAAAAGGGAGCAGCTGATTCAATCCATCATGAGGCCATGTTCGTCAACGCCTTAAGCCTAACGGCAAATTGCTTCACAGTCTCGAATCCATCGATTACAGCCTCTGGCGGCAAGAGATTTTCGTAGAAGTTTTGATGTAGATAGTTGGCCGCTAGGAATAGCTTACTTATGTCAGGGTCCTTCATTTCCTCGCGCAGTTTGATGACGAAGCTCCATAGGTCTGCATGTGTCTTAAGCTCGATGCTTCTTGCGGCTGCTACGGCCTTGACAATTTCCGCGGCCGCCCCCCACAGCTTCTCGCTGGCTTGCACATAATCTTTCGCGCCAAGCAGCTTATCGGCATCTTCGAGGTATTTCTCATGCAGCGAAAGATAATGCTTGACTCTCTCGTCCATAAGTGATCTCAAGCAAGTCTGACCATCCAACCTCTTAAGGCTTCGGTTTTGGCTCTTCGACCTCTTTCTCAACTCCGTTGACACTTTAGATATTGACTCTCGTCCACGCGCTGTCTATTTTATATAAGTTTCAGGTACGCACTTTCATTGGGACGATTGTTGAGTGAGAAGAGAAATCGTTCGTGGATTCCGAGCGATCTGGCTGAGCTTCTTCTGGTGGCTGGGGTACTTCTCGCTTTTGGCTTCTGGGAGCACTTTCCGATGATAGTGCCTAACCACTACACGGACATAGCAAGCATCTTTTGGAGGGAGGGCATAGGGAAGGGCCGCCACGGAATCCCTTACTACGACTATGTTTTCGAATACCCTGTGATTGTCGGCTTCTTCACGTATATCTCCTCATTCTTCGGCCGGGCGATGTCAGATGACTTCGGCATCTCCATGGCGTACTATTCCTTAGCGATGAACCTTGTGCTCAGCGCATTTGCGCTGGGAACGGTCGTCGTCCTCTACAAGCTTTGCGAATTGGTAGGAGCTGATAAGAAGAGGATGCTCCCCTATTTTCTTGTGACGCCTACCTTCATTATGTTCACGATCTACAACTGGGACATACTCGCGATTTTCTTCTCAACCCTCTCGGTCTACTTCTATCTTCGTGGACAGAAGCATCATTCCGCGATAAGTCTAGGATTAGGAATCGCTTCGAAGATCTATCCAGCGGTTCTTGGGCCAATCTATCTTCTTGAGGAGAAGACTTGGAAGGAGAGGTTTGTCTTCTTCGCTCTCGCGGCAAGCGTCTTCGCCATCCTGAACGCGCCTTTCGTGGTCTTGAGGTACGACGTATGGTTTGGGACCTGGCGGCATCACATGACGTGGGGGATCGAAAACTCGTGGCTGATCTATCTCTTCAACCAGATGGACGTGAACGCGCATTACGCAAGCTTGGCTGTCTTGCTGTATCTGGTCTACAAAGGAATAGCTGGGACGAGCAATAAGGCCTACCCCTCACAAGCCTCCAGAATCCTTGAACGATCATTCCTGATGAACCTAGCGTGGCTTGTGAGCTCGTATGTCTGCCCGCCCCAGATGGCATTGATGCTTCTGCCTTTTCTCGTCTTGATGCCTCTTGCACCTCTCTGGCTGTTCTACTTGGCTGAGATCTTTAACGCGCTCATCATAGTTCTATGGTTCACTCCTCAGCTGAATTTGGGAAATCCTCTGGTGGCAAGTAGCCCAGTGCAGCTATTCTCAGCGATGAGGCAGTTGATATGGCTGTTATTCTTCCTGAGAGTGCTCTATCCTGGGAAACTGAGAGTCTGGACCGAAGATCTCTTCGCAAGGATCAGGTAGCTACTTACTGGCTGAACCTTCAAATCTCTTATACCTGCTCCAATCCACTATACAGAATCGTTAGTCGTGATAGAGGCGTCATCGCTTGAAGTATGAGCACATTCTAGTCGTTCTCCTCTCGCTATGTCTTCTGTTGACACCTTCCCGTGCGCAGGAGACGGGTCTATCAGTAAGATGGATTTGGAACGAAGGATACACAATTCCTCAAGGAAAGGACATGTCATCAGTCAGCATCTCTCTTTCCAATGAGGGAAAAAGGCAGCTGAGGCTTGAGTTCGTTGGGTTGCACTTCGCCTGGATGCCTGAGGACACATATGTCTATGGAGGAGGAAGCGAGAAGGCCAGTATCCTCGTCCCCGGCCAGAGCATAACCTACACAATCGCCTTCGGCATTCCTAAGGACATCGCAGCCGGATCCTACAAGTCGTACGCCGCGATTATCTACCATGTAGCAAACGATAGCGCATGGACAAAGATCTCAACTGCCTATTTCCCACCGCAGAACCTAGAGATCGCGCCTATAGTGGTTGTGACCGTCACATCAACAACAACCGTTGGACAACCTGCCGACTGGACAGTGGACTTCGCACTCCTGGTTGCGTTCACGGTTGTCGGGCTAGCCTTGCTCGCAACTCTTCGATCAGCGAGAAGACGGAGGGAAGAGCGAATCGCCAAGACGTGACAGCAGGATCGGGATCTCGGAGGTGAGGACTGATCAAGTACGATTTGAGCCGGGCTAGCAAGAGCCTCCATATCGACCTTAACTTGAAGGATCCCTACGACAAAGCTCTCGTTTACCTGCTCATTGTCAGCCTTGCACTAAGACTCGTCTGGTTAGACGTTCCAAAGGGCAGCCTGATATTCGACGAGAGGTAGCGGCAAGCGCTATCCGTCACTGGTATTATGTAAATGCTGCCCGGAACATCTTAGGTTTGCCCCAAAGCCTCGGAGGAGAAGGGAAGCCTCCCTACCCTGATGCGCCGCGAGGAGTCGATCCCAACCGTGAGCATCCGCCACTTGCCAAACTCATGATCACGCTTTCAATGTGGCTCATTGGAAATAATGAATACGGATTTAGGCTTCCAAGCGTGCTGTTCGGAACGCTATCCATACTTGTTTTTTATCTTCTGCTGAAGAGAGTGAGCGGCGACAAACTGCTCTCGCTGATAGCAACATTTCTTTTCAGCTTCGATAACCTTGTGTTTGTGCACAGCCGAATAGCAACTTTGGACATATTCGTTCTCTTCTTCTTGATCCTCGGATTCTATTGGTACTTTGGAAAGAAGATGGTGCTGAGTGGAGTTGCATTTGCTCTCTCAACGCTATGCAAGATCGGTGGACTATACGGTGTCCTAGCCGTCGGCATCTTCCATCTGGGCAAAGGTTTCCTCGTCAAGAGAGAGGACCTAGAACAACGATCTTTGATGCGGAGGCTGCAAGATCTCGAGCGTCTCGTCATCGCGTACGGTCTCAGTTTTGTAGGACTGCTCTTCGTGATGGATAGGCTCTGGGTCGGCTACCCCAGCCCGATAGATCACATAACCTTCATCCTCAACTACACCCGGGCCCTAGTGGCACCTTTCCCGACAGGTATCCAGAGCTATCCGTGGCAGTGGCTACTCAACCAAGTCCAAATCCCATACCTCAAGGTTGACGTGAACAAGATAGTTGACGGCGCGGTCGTAGGAACCTACACATCGATTCACTTCAACGGAGCCATGAACCCGCTCATAGTCTACCTAACGCTACCTTCAATCTTGTATGCGGCATATCTATTCTTCTCAAGGAGAGATGACCTCTCGTTGTTCACGATCGCATGGTTTGCCGGAACCTATCTTCCCTTCGTTCCAATGGCTCTTCTATGGAACAGAATAATGTACCTATTCTACTTCCTCAATACGATCCCAAGCGTATGCATAGCCATAACTTCAATGGCTTTAGATCAGAAGCCGCCGAAGATAATTATGGGGTTGTATCTCCTCGGCGTTGTCGGCATGTTCGTGATGATGTTTCCATTCAAAGCGGTGCCATGAAGAGTCAGGGTAGCTGGAAAGCGATTTTTCGTCAACTCTCTGAGCGATCTGATTTGCACCTAATGCCTCGCTTAGAGGCGTATATCAATTACTCTTCTTCTGACGAGCGCGTACATGACGATGATGCTGAAGACGAGCTCTACTGCTAGATATGAGCCATTGTAGATCGCGGAGTAGACGGCGGGATTCATTCCTGCTGGTGCGTACATCCAGAAGAATATCACTCCAGAAAGGAAGTGGCAGACGAATCTGCCTGCAATCCCTGCAACAACGCCCGCGATTGGATATCTCTTGAAGAAGCCTGCCACGCCCAAAGCGCCAAACGCAAGCGGATAGTCAAGCAAGAACTGAATGGGATGCACTATGAACGGTTGACGCAACGTCCGCACCAAACCATAGACGCCTCCCTCGACCATACCCATCTTGGGCCCCCTCCTGAGGGCGAACCATAGAATCGGGACCATACTCACGGCGGTCACCGAGCCGCCCTGCGGCATGCGGAAAGGCACGACCAGGCTCAAAGCGTATGCGAGGGCTACAACGGTAACCATCTCAGCCATAATCTTCGTCTGAATCTTCATTCAACCCACCTTAAGGAGCAGGTTGAGCTGACCGAGAACTACCCTTCTGCTCCCTTCGCCAGCATTGCCTGGATCAGGTTCAAAGGGTCGGCGAGTACGGGACTCGCCCTCTCAGCCGGGTCTACCCAGCTCCCCGGGGATTGTGGTCAACAAAGATTCCTATAAGATTTTGCATAGACCCATCTCATTCCGGCTTATACCACTCTTGCCTTTTATAGACAAGGACACATAGAGGCATTTGGCGAAAATCTCACATACCTAAGATCGGACTCATCAGAAGGTTTCCTTGAATAGTACGGAAAGCAAGAGGGTAGAACATGAAATCGTTGCTATTGGAAGCGTCTAGGCTTGGGCTTGCGACCGATCTCTACGAACTCACCATGGCTGCTGCATATTTTGACAACAATGAGCGTCACAGGGCGACCTTTGAATTGTTTGTGAGAACCTACCCGAAAGAAAGATGCTATCTCATAGCAGCAGGTCTTGAGCAAGCTATTCATTACATATTGAACATCGAATTCGATGAGGATTCCATCAGATTCCTGAGAGCTCACCCGGCCCTCAAAACTGTGAGCAATGAGTTTTTTGAGTATTTGAGAAGCTTCAGATTCACAGGCGATGTTTTCGCCGTACCGGAGGGCACTGTGGTCTTCACGGACGAGCCGATAGTAAGGGTCATGGCGCCAATACTTGAGGCGCAACTTCTGGAGACGTATCTTCTGTCGACCATTAACTTTCAGACACTCATTGCAACGAAAGGGTCGCGCGTAGTCGAGGCGGCCAAGGGGAGAGGCGTGGTTGAGTTTGGAGCAAGAAGGGCTCACGGGCCCCAAGCCGCGCTGCTTGCGGCCCGCGCCGCTTATATAGCCGGCTGCATCGGGACATCAAACGTTGTTGCTGGCTACGAGCTTGGAATACCAACCTACGGGACCATTGCCCATTCATTTATCATGAACTATGACACTGAACGAGAGGCATTTGAGAAATACTGCAAGGTCTTTCCTTCTGAGCCTGCTATTCTAGTCGACACATATGATACAATCGCAGGAACGAGAAGGGCTATAGAGATCGGCAAGAAACCTTCGATGGTCAGGCTTGACAGCGGCGACATACACAAGCTTAGCATGAAAGTAAGGAGTATTCTGGATCGTGCTGGCTTGTCTGATACGAAGATCTTTGTAAGCGGAGATATGAACGAGTACAAGATCAACAACCTAATCTCAAGAGGAGCACCGATCGACGCATTTGGAGTTGGAACCGAGCTTGTTACGTCTCGAGATGATCCAGCACTGCCAGGGATCTACAAGCTTGTTGCCATCGAGAGAGATGGGAGATGGGTTCCACGTGTAAAGACGAGTGCTGGCAAGAGAACTCTTCCCGGTCCAAAGCAGATCTTCCGGAAATACTCGGATCATGGAAAGCTTCGATGGGATCTTCTAGGTATGGCTGATGAAGAGCCACCTTCGAGAAGTGTTGCGCTGCTCGAGAAGATAGTCGATGGGGGACGTCTCGTGTATCAGTTTCCAAGAATTGAGGAGGTTCGAAGGAGGGCGCTCGCCGAGGTTGGATCACTACCATCGACGGCGAAGAAGCTAAGAGGTTGCAAGGCACCTAAAGTCCGTCTGAGTTCAAGACTGAAATCTATTGCTCAGTCGCTTTACGTTGAACATGGCGCTTCATGAGGGAGAGCGGTATGGCGCTTCACGATAGACTCGAACGGGCGACCGTTGGTAGGTTCCACTACGTTTTTCTAGGCACCGCTGCACTCGCTTGGGCTTTCAACGCAATCTCAGTGATGATCCTCTCGTTCGTACTACCTTCAATACTCAAGGAATGGGGCCTGTCAATTCAGACAGGAGGCCTCCTAGGGACTGTATACTATGTCGGCATGTTCATAGGCGCCTCCTCATTTGGAGTGCTGGCCGACCGAATAGGCCGAAAGCCAGCTGTCCAGCTTACGGTCGCTATCTATGCAACCATGACAGGCCTCTGCTCGCTCGCTTGGGACCCAATTTCCATGGGAGTTCTGAGGTTTCTTGGCGGAACTGGGACGGGGGGAATAATGCCTGTCCTGAGTACATGGCTCTCGGAGTATATGCCAAAATCAGATAGGGGCAAGTTCGTAGCGGTCTTAGAGAGCTCTTGGTCGTTCGGTGCACTATTTATCAGCGCACTTTCTTGGTTTGTTATACCGGCTTATGGTTGGAGATCCACCTTCCTTGTCTCGTTTCTCTCCTTGCTTTTCATCTTTCTGATTCAACGGTTCTTGCCAGAATCGATTCGCTACTTGGAAGTAAGACAAAGAACAGACGAAGCATTGTTGATCCTCAGGACACACGGTTTTGATGCTTCTACCCCATCTCAAAAGTGGCAGCAAAAAGAGAGCCGAGAGAGCAGGGGACTTCTCTTGGCCGAACTTTGGTCTCATCCTCTGAGAAGAAGAACCTTGATGCTTTGGGTTCTATGGTTCTGCATTGCGTACTCCTATCACGGCATATTCGTTTGGCTTCCAACCATACTCTATGCAGAAGGCTTTGCTCTAGTCAGGGCTCTGTGGTACTCGATGCTGATCACGTCTCTGCAGATACCTGGATATCTCAGTGCTGCCTTTCTGATAGAGAAGACTGGACGTAAATACACGCTCGCGTTGTACATGACATTGGCAGGGCTGGCCAGCTATTTCTTCGGCAATGCGCGAACGGAATGGAGCATTCTACTGTGGGGGG
>Ga0315310_10002091_pt1 | contig 12544 bp, 15 predicted proteins | sample TDP5_MG_FD_203630 | JGI IMG/M metagenome (GOLD analysis project Ga0315310, IMG submission 203630) | Freshwater sediment microbial communities from Lake Towuti, South Sulawesi, Indonesia - TDP5 | ecosystem: Environmental > Aquatic > Freshwater > Lake > Sediment | place: Indonesia: South Sulawesi... | reverse complement strand
GACAGAATCGCCATGAGGAAGAGAAGCAGGACTGCTTGGCTCGCCACGGCCACAGCCGCGCTGATCATGGCGGGCACCATGGTCGCCGGGTTCTCCCTCCACTTCCAGTAGGAGAGGGTGAGCAGCGTCGAGAAATCAGGCCTTGTAGGGGGGATGAGACCCCGCTCATCGGCTTCACCTCCAACCGACGACAAGCTTGCACTCCGGGCAGAAGCCAAGTTACTCCACCATCCAGTCCAATCGATCTTTGCGGGCCAGAGCCCCGCGATCCATCCCAAGTGTTATATCTGCTGTTCTATTATTCGTTATGGGCGCTGTCATGTTTGCGACCGCGACGGGTGGACTGGAACCCGTCATCCCGCGGAAAAAAACAGGGCGCAGGGGGGTCCCTTGAATGATCGTTGGCGTTCCAATGATGATTTCCTACGGCTTGCTAACCATGCAGTTTCTCCTATTGATCTTTGATTACTACCTTGCCGCGAGGCTTCTTTTGGGCGATCTTGAATGAGAAAGCGCGGGTAGACCACGGATAACTTTAAGTGAAGTTTCCTCGTCCCTACCTCTGGGGTCTACGCCCGATCAATTGTCGATCGAAATGAATAGCACCGGATGGAGCGGGGTCGGTTCTTGAAGGCATCTCTCGTCATTCTTGGTGGACTTCTGGCCGTCGCGGGAATCTGGGCATCAGCCTATACCCGCCAAGAGACGGTGTACGCTCCTGACGGTACGGTTTTGGGTACCCGGCTCGTTCAGCCCTACGATGAGCACGCCTTCACCCTCCTCCTCCTGGGCGCGGTGGTGGTCGTGATAGGCGCAGTGGTGGATGGCTCATCGCATCCTCAGCAGGTCCAGTTCGCCCCTCCTCCCGACTACGCGCCCACCGAGATCTCGATCGAGCGTCACCCGGTCAAGATGAAGGTCATGGTAAGGTGCCCGTCATGCGGAACGCTAAACGACGAAGATGAAGAGCTCTGCGCAAGCTGCGGAGCTGCACTGAAGACTCCAGTTGGCACACCGCCAGCCTCTGCGCGGGCGCCAGAGAAGGGGCCGGCCGCCCAGAAGCCCGGTCGGCAAGGGAAGAGTTAAGTCAAGGAGAGCCGGCGCAGGGTCGAGCCGTGACCGCTCGATGCCCCATGAGCCCGGTAGCATCGTCGTCGGGAACGCCGAGAACCTCGACAAGCTCCTTTCGAGCGATACCCCAGTCTTGGTCGACTTCTGGGCGGAGTGGTGCACCCCCTGTAGGTACATGGAGCCGGTTTTGAAGGCGCTCGCTGGCAGTTTCTCTGGTAGGGTCGTCTTCGTGCAGCTGAACGTCGATGAGAGCCCTGCGATAGCCCTGAGGTACGACGTGAGAGCCATCCCCACCTTTATACTGTTCAGGGACGGAAAACAGGTGAAGAGGCTCTTGGGAGCAGTTGGCAGGGAGCCCTTGGAAGCAGCGTTGAGGGAAGCGTTGGGGTAGCTGGGAAGCCCATTCGTTCTTCTTCGTCGCTGGCAGCCTTCAGCTCAGCCGGCGAGCTCTGCGCAAGGCCCTATTCTGTTCAGGAGAACCCTCTTCCTGTCCCCCGGGATCGAGGCGTTTCGAACGCTCTCAAGAAGCCTGCACTTCAGCTCAGAGAGGTATCTCTCTCTGCACGATTGCTCCAGCTCCTGCTCAAGCATGGCCGGGTCGGTGAAGCTGGGGCTCACGCCGTACAAGGCCTGAGCCGTGAGGGCCAGGAACCTCACGGTCATTTTTCCCACACCCTTGACCGCTAGGAGCTGCTCAAAATTCTCCAGTGTTTGTTGCTTCAGGCGTTCTATCAGCCTCCAGTCAATCTTCGACGGCAAGAGTTTTGGCGGAGGGGTCGTAGGTCCTTCGGAGGGAACCCAGTCCAGAAGGCTGGTCTGTTCCTTCTCCTTCATGGGGCGCCTGAACCTCCTGAGCTTCGCGGGGCTCTCCTTGACCAGGTCCACGCATGCCTTTCGGCTCTCGGCGCTTTCCTTGGCGGTCATGTCCAGCACCCACTCCACCAAGACGTCGCTGACGATTCCCTTGTGAGGGGTGTCCACGTAGCTCCTCGTCTCCGTTATTCTGCGACAGGACCAGTGGTATCGCCGTGCCATTCCGCTGATGGGGTTCCTGCCCTGCTGAACAACAGACCAGTTTCCATGAAGGGAGACCGCCATAACGTGTTGGTAGAGGCTGAAGTTGTCCTGGATCGCTGCTGAATCCACCTTGGCGGTCATTCTGCTGCTGTACTTGAGCACCTGTAGCTGTTTGCTGCTCAGGTTGAAGACGTAGGCTACCTGATCGAGCTCAGCTGGGACCTTGAAGGCCCTGAGGCTCTTGCCTCCTACTATGACGACGCCGTCGTCATAGCCAAGGACCTCCTTGAGAATCGCTGTCAGCACTGTCGTCGATCCGCTGCCCATCTTCTCCAGGCCCAGGATCTTGGCGAGGCAGTCGAACCAGTAGGCGTCGGAAAGGCTCTCAACCAGAGCGTCGGGGCCATAGATTTGCAGGAAGGACCTGATCATCGGCCCCATGTTCTGTCTCGCGGATTCGTAGTACCAGGGAGAGAGGCGGCCGCCGAAGGCAAGCTCAAGATCCCTCTGGCCCGTCCTGTACACACCCGGTCCCCCTGGAGGCTGAGCCTCCGGAAATCGGACCCGCTCGGCCCACCGGGAATATAAGGGTGGAGCGAAACTAAATTCGAGCAAAAGATCCACTTCTTTTTGGAGCCGTTGCATGGAAGGGGACCTGCAACTCTCCAGGCATTGACTTGAGGTGACTGTAAAGGAGGCTGCTCTGCCGGTCAACTATGTCTTCGATAGAAGGCTGTCAGAAGAGTTTTGAGCGGTTCGCCCTTCTCCTCCTCCAGCTGGTAGCTGACCCTGGCCAGGGGCTTGATCTCGGACAGCCTGTCTCCGAGGCCGGTGATGATGTCGTAGACTATTGAGTCGCAGGGAACAACCCTAGCGGTCTCCACCAGGTCCTTGATCTGCTGTTCATCATACCCTACAGCCGGCAGGACCTTCCCCATCCAGGGGTAGCTCCGATACAGATCTCTGATCGATCCCTGTGCGTATCGCCTGGGATCAACTATGCTCTTGGCCGAGAATTTCTTGGCAGCCATGTACGCAGCGGAGTATGGCCTTCCTCCGTGGGTGACGGTTGGCCCGTCTTCGACTACGAGAACTCTTCTCCCCTTGATGAGGGAAGGTTTGTCCACCTTAAGCGGCATGGAGGCCCGGATGACCCTGGCCGCGGGGTTGATGCCGCCGATGTTGTCAGCGATCTTCTTTGCGTTGGCTCTCGAGGCTGCGTTCGACTTGTTGATCACTACGACGTTCGCCAACAGGACGTTCAGCTCGCCCGGATAGCTGCCCACCTCTTGGCCCGGCCTTGTGGCGTCGGCTACGGTGATGTAGAGGTCAGGCCTGATGAACGAAACATCGTTGTTTCCGCCATCCCAAATCACGATGTCCGCGTTTCTCTCTGCTCTCTCCAGAACCCTTGCGTAGTCGACCCCGGCATAAGTCTCGGCTCCAGACTCGACCAACGTCAGGTATTCCCCTCTCTCCTCAATCGTGAGCGAATCGTTCCCCAGAACATCCGCCGCCGTCTCGAAGTGCAGCACGTTCTTGGCCAAGAGATCACCGTACGCCATGGGGTGACGGATCACGACCGCTTTGACTCCGATTTCCGACAAGACCCTCACCGCGTATCTTGTGACCGTGCTCTTTCCGACGCCGGTTCGAACGCCGCATATGGCCACAACGGGCCTGCTGGAGACCAGCATCGTCTTTGACGGCGAGGCCAGCTGCACATGTGCCCCGTAGCTCAGGATCGCGCTCTCCATCTCCATGGCTTTCTGATATGTCAGGTCGCTGAAAGCCAGAAGAACCTCCTCCACTCCGTTGTCTTTTACAAGATCCTTGAGCTCGCTGATGTCGACGATGGGAATCCCCTCAGGGTACATCCTTCCCGCGAGTTCGGGCGGGTACCTGCGCCCAGCCTGCCTAGGGATCTGTGTGAAGACAAAGGCGATCACCTCGTAGTCGGGGTTATCCCTGAACAAGGTGTTGAAATTGTGGAAGTCCCTGCCTCCGGCGCCTAGAATGGCTATCTTTTTTCGAGTCAAGGGTGCCACCACTAGAACGCGGCATGCGAACTGCTGCCCTCGATAAAAAGATTGGCGGAACCAAGACCCTTCTGGAAACGGTTTATATGTCTCTCAGGAATTGGTCCGGGGAGACGGACCAGGCAGGTTAACGGCTTTGTCAGAGAAGAGAGATCTGAGCCTAAGGGTGGCGGAGGCCAAGCAGAGGGACATAGGCCGAAAGATAGCGCGGGTAGACAGCTTGGCTGTCAGAGAGTTAGATCTGAAGCCCGGGGACATCATAACGATATCGGGGAAGAAGAACACGCTTGCTATCGTCTGGCCGCCCTACGCCGACGACGACGGCAACGGCATAGTTCGGATCGATGCAGAGATCAGGAGGAACGCTGGGGTGACCGTGGGAGACTTTGTCAAGATATCGAGGGGCAGCGTCAAACCTGCGTCAAGGATTGTTCTCTCTCCATTCGAGCCTCTTCCATTCATAGGAGACTTTGGAAGAGTTGTGAAGGTCCAGCTGATGAACCAGCCGGTTTCCAAGGGTGACGTGGTTATTGTGCCTGTTCTGGGGATGGGCTTGGAGCTGAAGGTCGTGGGGACCAATCCTTCCCCGGGCGTTGTTGTAACTGAGAACACCAAGATCGAGGTGAGTGCGACACCCGTCAAGAGGGAGGAAGAGGTTGGGGGAGTGACGTACGAAGACATCGGCGGACTTACTGAAGAGCTCCAGCGAATCAGGGAGATGGTGGAGCTGCCGATGAAACATCCTGAGCTCTTCAAGCACCTCGGAATTGAGCCGCCGAGGGGCCTCCTTCTCTACGGGCCGCCGGGAACCGGAAAAACCCTGATAGCCAAAGCCTTGGCGAGCGAGACCGGAGCCACCTTCCTCATGATTAACGGGCCTGAGATAATGAGCAAGTTCTACGGCGAGTCCGAAGCCAGGCTCAGAGAGGTATTCCAGGAAGCGGAGAAGAACGCTCCGGCCATCATCTTCATCGATGAGCTCGACGCCATAGCGCCCAGGAGAGGCGAGGTGACAGGTGAGGTGGAACGAAGAGTGGTTTCGCAGCTCCTCACCTTGATGGATGGGATGACCTCCCGGGGAAACGTTGTCGTGATAGGAGCCACTAACAGGATCGAGGGTGTCGATCCCGCACTTCGAAGGCCGGGAAGGTTTGACAGGGAGATAAGGGTCGGTGTGCCCACAAGGGAGGGCAGAAGAGAGGTACTCACCATACACACTCGAGGCATGCCTCTGACGCAAGATGTGAACCTCGATGAACTGGCGGACATAACTCACGGCTTCGTCGGCGCTGACCTTGCTTCGCTAGCCAGGGAGGCAGCCATGAACGCCCTTCGCAGAGTCATGCCAAAGATAGATCTCGAGAAGGACGTCGTTCCCACCAAAGTGTTGGAGCAGATAAAGGTGACAAGGGACGACTTCGCCGACGCTCTCAGGATGGTTCAGCCTGCGGCGCTAAGGGAGATAGTGCTCACAATCCCCGATGTCAAGTGGGAGGATGTGGGCGGCCTAGAAAACATAAAACAGGAGTTGAGGGAAGCTGTTGAGTGGCCTCTTAAACACGCTGACCTATTCAAGAGGCTGGGTATCAGGCCTCCGAGAGGGCTACTTCTATACGGCGCGCCTGGAACAGGCAAGACGCTGCTCGCAAAGGCAGTTGCTACTGAAAGCGAAGCCAACTTCATCTCCGTGAGAGGACCTGAGGTCCTGAGCAAGTGGGTCGGCGAGTCGGAGAAAGCGGTGCGAGAGATATTCCGAAAGGCCAGGGAAACCGCGCCGTGCATAATCTTCTTTGACGAGCTGGACTCGATAGCGCCTCGAAGGGGGACACACAGCGATTCCGGCGTCACTGACAGGATAGTGAACCAGCTTCTCACGGAGATCGATGGCTTGCAGAGTCTCAAGGGCGTGGTTGTGATAGGGGCCACCAACAGGCCGGACATCCTCGACCCGGGCATGATGAGGCCAGGAAGATTCGACAGGGTGTTGTACGTCCCTCCGCCCGATGAGAAGGCTCGGCTAGCGATATTCAAGATACACACAAAGGAGATGCCTCTAGCAGACGACGTTCAGCTGGAGGACCTTTCAACCCGCACAGAAGGCTACACAGGAGCAGACATAGAAGCTGTGTGCAGAGAAGCAGCGTTGAACGCAGCAAGAGAGAACATCAACACAGAGAAGGTTGCCCTGAAGCATTTCGAGCATGCGTTGACGAAGATCCGGCCAAGCCTAACCGGCGAGGATCTCATGGACTACGAGAGAACGATTAAAGATTTCAAGAAGACGACTGCCTACATAGGCTAGGGTGAATTCATGGCGCCCACGGCGGAATCGTGCCTGGGCGCGGGCGGGCTTACTCAGTAATGCTCGCGATCTTCAGACCTTCATCAACCGCCTCGACGTCAAGATCAATGAGCTCCTTCTTCTTCCCGGCTAGGATGTAGGGGATCGCTTCGTTCACCACGGTGTCTCTTGACACAACGTTCGTTAGCTTGAGGTACGCCCCAAGGGCCACCATGTTCGCAACATTGATGTTCCCCAGTTTGTTGGCAACATCCGTCGCCGGAACGGCGGCTGCCTTCACGCCTGACCTCTGCGGCTTCCGACCGATCAATGAGCTGTTATAGATGATCAGGCCTCCCTTCTTCACGCTGGGCTCGAACTTGTCCATGGAGGGAAGGTTCATTGCGATCAGGACGTCAGGCTCGTCCACCACGGGAGAGCTGATCTCGCCGTCCGATATGGTGACGTGGCAGTTCGATGTGCCTCCCCTAGACTCCGGGCCGTACGACGGTATCCAAGTTATGTGCCTCCCCTCTCTTATGGCTGCATACGCTATAGTGTCGCCCAGAGCCAAGACACCCTGGCCGCCAAACCCAGCTATCAGTATCCTGTGGAGCTCCAGCTTCTTCCTGGAACTCATCTAGGGCAGTCCGCTCCTGTCTTTGTAGACCCCGAGAGGGAAGTGCTTCGTCATCTCATCCTCCACCCACTTCATCGACTCCCGGGGACGCATCTTCCAGTTGGTCGGGCAGTTGGAGAGAACCTCTACCAAGGAGAAGCCCCTGTCCTCCATCTGCACGCGAAGGGACTTCTTGATGGCCTTCTCCGTCTTGATGATGTCCTTGGGGCCGCTCACCGAAACCCTCTCGATGTACACCGGCCCGTCGAGCTGAGAGAGCATCTCCGACACCCTTAGCGGTCCGCCGATATCCTTCGTCGCCCTGCCGAAAGGTGTGGTTGTCGTCACCTGTCCTGGAAGTGTGGTCGGCGCCATCTGGCCTCCAGTCATTCCGTAGATGGCGTTGTTGACGAACACCACGGATATGTTCTCGCCACGGTTCGCAGCGTGAACTATCTCCGCCGTGCCGATTGCGGCCAGGTCTCCGTCCCCCTGATAGCTTATGACTACCAGGTCGGGCCTCAGACGCTTCACTCCCGTGCCGACAGCTGGTGCTCTTCCGTGCGCAGCCTGTATCTGATCGCAGTCAAGATAGTGATAGAGGAAAACCCCGCATCCAACCGGGTTTATCACAACTGCCCTCTCTCTTATTCCCAGCTCGTCAATGGCCTGGGCAAGTATCCGAAGGATTATTCCGTGTCCACATCCTGGACAATAATGGGTGCTCTTATCGAATAGGGACGACGGCCGCGCGTAGACACTTTCAGCCTCCTCAACTTCGATGCTCATCTTTCACCACCGACTATCTTGGCCATCTCCTCTAGGATCTCCGTTCCTGAGGGGAGCTTGCCGCCATATCGGCCGTAGAAATACACGGGAGCCCGTCCGTTCACAGCAAGCCTAACGTCCTCCACCATCTGACCCGTGTTCAACTCCACGGTGAGGAATGCCTTGGCATGCTCAGCCAGCTCGGCGATCCTCCTGCGCGGGAAAGGCCACAGAGACACAGGCCTGATCATTCCGACCTTCATGCCTCTTGCCCGCGCCCTGTCCACCGTGTCCTTCAATATCCTTGAGACGATGCCGAAGGCGACCCCTATCAGTTCGGCGTCGTCTGCTCTGTACTCCTCGTACCTCACTTGTTCTTCCTCCATCCTCTTGTACTTTTGCACAAGGTGGGCGACGTGCCCCTCCATCTCGGTAAAATCGAGGAAGATCGAGGTCACGATGTGTGGCTCTCTTCCCTTGGCTCCGGTAAGAGACCAAGAGGAGTTGTCAATCTTGACTGTCTTCCTCTCAGGGAAGACCACGTCTTCCTTCATTTGCCCAAGGTAGGCGTCGGTGAGGATGAGAACGGGGTTCCTGTACATCTCTGCCAGCTCGAAGGCGTCCATGGTGAGACTCGCCATCTCTTGAACGGAGTTGGGGGCGAGCACGATCATCTTGTAGCCGCCGTGCCCACCTCCCCTAGTCGCTTGGAAGTAGTCGCTCTGCTCCGGGCCAATATTCCCGAGACCAGGCCCGGCTCTGTTGACGTTGACAATTACAGCCGGCAGCTCCGCCCCGGCTAGATAGGAGATGCCCTCCTGCTTGAGGCTTATCCCCGGGCTTGACGACGCCGTCATTACCCTCGATCCCGTGCAAGCCGCTCCATAGACCATGTTGATCGCCGCCAACTCGCTCTCGGCTTGTAGGAACACCTTCAGCTTCCCAGGATACTCCCTCGCAAGGGTCTCGGGGATCTCGCTGGAGGGCGTTATCGGATACCCGAAGAAGGCCTCACACCCAGCCCTGATCGCAGCCTGAGCGATCGCCTCGTTGCCCTTTATGTAGGTCTTGGTCGTCGACTCAGATCACCCCTTTCTTAAGCTTGTAGACTTCGAGAGCACAGTCAGGGCAGGTCCTAAAGCACAGGCCGCAGGCGGTGCACTCTTCTTCATTGTCGACAAACACAGCTGGGTGGTATCCTTGGACGTTAATGTGCTGTGACATAACCAATAGGCTGAAAGGGCACGCCGAAGTACACAGACCACAGCCCTTGCACGCATCCTCGAGAACCACGACTTTTCCCTTGGGCCCGCGAGCTTGTCCTGGCCACGATCGATCGGGCGAAGATCTCTCCCGAGATACAATCGACGGCACCGACGCATCTCTCCTGAGCACAGGATCGGTCACCGCCATGGAATCCCCGTTGCTCCGAACAGGGTGAAGAAATGGTGAGATCAAAATGATCCTCCCAAAACTAGCTTGGAACCACCTACACAAAATACTTTTCCCTCAGGGGTTGAGGATCGATCAATCGAAAGAGATATAACAACTCCCTAGGAAAACTGTGCCGGTGATACAGATTGGATGTGTTGGACGCGATCAAGACTAGAAGAAGCATCAGAGAATTCACGGGCGAGAGGATCCCGGACGAAGACATCGAGAAGATACTCGACGTAGCTAGGTACGCCCCGTCTCCCGAGAACATGCAGATGGCGAGGTACGTGGTCATCAGAGACGATCAGGAGATGAAGGATCTCATAGCTGAGGCGGCTGTGGAGACCGCAAAGCAGGTTTTCGGGTCGGCTGCCTACGAACTCACGCAGGGCCGCCTTTGGTACCTCCCGGACAAGAACAGACCCAAGGAATTTGAGGATATAAGGGATGGCAGCCTCTTCGAGTACCCAAAATACGCTGACACCGTGATAGTTGCCTGCGGCTCCGAGTCGTTTCACGACGCACACTACAACTATCCCCAATACCTCTTCGGCTCAGTTGTGGTCGCCATGGGCATCCTTCAGATGTGGCTTGTCGCCCACGCGATGGGGTACGGATGCGGCTACATGGCCCTCTCAATAATAAACCCCAGGCACAGAGAGATGATCTGCGACCGGCTCGGAATCCCCAGGAGCTGGGAGCCCATCTCCATACTGTCCATCGGCGTTCCAAAAGAGAAGAGGATGCTGGGCCCCTCTCGGTTCCCAATGGAAGGACTTGCCTACAGTGAGAGATGGGGCCTCCCGTACAGGAGGCTGGCTTTCAGGACGGAGGGCTCAGGATGAACCTAGAGTTCGACACAAACGTCCAGAGGAAGCTCGAGGAGATAGCTCAAGAATGCAACCTGCCCATTGAACAAGCATGCCAAATCATACTCAGCCAGTTCGCAAAGGTCGACGGCGGTCGCGTATACGTTGGAAGTGAGAAAGACGGGAGCCTGATGTTCGTGGTTCAATGGCCGTTCCTCACAGGCTTTGAGAAGAAGACACCCGAAGAGCTCCAAAAGATGGGGGTGAAGTGAGATGGCGAAGTACAGAAAGGCGCCCAGCGGCGAATGGATCGGCTACCCAGGGCTGAAGATGGACGACATAGACCATGAGTCGTTCAAAACGTTCGCCCGCCTCACGGCTGAAGCGATGGTCGAAGACAGAATGGGAAGGGTAATCGTCCGGATGGACCAAGGGACATACAGCAGGTTCCTTGATGCCGTGAAGAAGAGGTTCGGCAACATCAAGGCATCAAGCGTCGAGAAGGCTGCGCTTGACGCGGTGAAGGAATGGATGGAGGGGGGAGGAACAAAGTGAGCGCAGCGGGAATCAGAAAGTTCATGGAAGCCGTGACTATGAAAGCCAATCGAGACGAAGAGACCAAGAAGACGATGAGGGAATGGGTTGGAAGATACCACGGGAAAATCATTCAATTTGAAACCGACCCGGAGAACTTCTACCTCGCAGTGCAGAACAACAGGATGGAGGTGAGACCCGGGAACAACCCGAGCCCCGACCTCACAATAAGAGCTCCTTCAAAAGTCATCGTGGATGTCTTCACAGGCAGAAGAAGATTTGGCGACGCCATGAGGAGCTGGGACCTCCTCCTGATAGGGGCCGGTCACGAAGCCTTCCAGCTTAGCCGCGTGATAATGGCCGTGATGCTGGCAGCCTAGAGGAGGGAGATGAGATGGAGATAAACAAGATCGCCGTCATAGGGGCGGGAGCGATGGGGAGCGGCATAGCCTACTGGAGCTCCTTCAACGGCTTCAACGTCTCGGTGACCGAGCAGAACGACGAGCTTCTCAAACGCGGCATGCAGAAGATTAAGGACAACGTCATCACAGGAGTCAACAAGGGCAAGATCACTCCCAAACAGGCAGAGGAGATCATGGCCAAGATCAAGGGAACGGTGAACCTGGCGGAAGCTGTCAAGGACGCGGACATCGTCATCGAGGCTGTCTTCGAGAACATGGACCTGAAGAAGGAGATCTTCAGAAAGCTCGATGCCTCAGCGCCCAAGCACGCGGTGCTCGCGACCAACACATCCGCATTAGGCATAACAGAGATCGCCTCCATGACCAAGCGACCTGAGAAAGTCGTCGGCATGCACTTCTTCAACCCCGTGCCCGCGATGAAACTCGTTGAGATCGTCAGAGGCAACAAGACAAGCGACGAGACCGTAAAGATCGTAGACGACCTTGCTCATGCGCTGAAAAAGGAGACCGTCACATGCAGAGACTCACCGGGATTCATAGTCAACAGGATACTCGGACCGATCCTGAACGAGGCTGTACTACTGCTCCAGGAGGGCATCGCCTCACGGGAAGACATAGACAAGGCCATGACGCTGGGAACAAACTTCCCGATGGGACCTCTTAGGTTGGCAGACTTCGTGGGATTGGATGTCGCATTGGAGGTCTCCAGGACGCTCGAGAAAGGGTTCGGGGAGAAGTTCAAGCCTCCCCTACTGCTGGTAGAGAAGGTGAAGAGGGGAGAGCTAGGGATAAAGACGAGGAAAGGCTTCTACGAGTACTGAGATTCGGGAGTCGAGCCCGCAACGCGACCTGACACATCGCTTGGCTGACGGGTCTAGATCGATCGGAATGCCACACCATAGATTGACTTCTAACACCGGCTTGGTGTCGACTCGCTGAACCAAGGCATAGACTTTTTAACATGCGCGATTGCGGCGAGATTTGATCGATCCTCAATCGATTCGCGTTTCAGGTGGCATAGGTGGACGAGCTGGAACGGATCAGGCAGAAGAAATTGAGAGAGATGATGGATGTGGCGAAGGCCAATGAGCACAAGCAGGGCTGGCCAGACGCGCCTGTTGAAGTCACGGATGCATCCTTCGATGAGTTCACCCAGAAATATCCGTTGGTCGTGGTGGATTGCTGGGCTGCGTGGTGCGCTCCATGCCACATGGTCACCCCGATCGTGGAGGAGTTGGCTCGGGACTACAAGGGGAAGATCGTTTTCGGCAAGATGGACGTGGATCTGAACGGCGTGACCGCAATGCGCTACGGAATAATGAGTATCCCAACACTCCTAATCTTCAAGAACGGACAGCTCGTTGAGAAAGTAATTGGAGCCATGCCAAGACCAAGTTTGGAACCGAGGATAACGCGGTATCTCTAGGCTGACAGAAACTCCAGGCATTCTCTCCCACACGAGACTGTAAGTTTAGTTTCCATGGGTCCAGATCGATCCATGTGATCTCGTTGCCTCAAGCCCGATCCACCGTTATTCGAAAGATTTTAAG
>Ga0315310_10002090_pt1 | contig 12546 bp, 15 predicted proteins | sample TDP5_MG_FD_203630 | JGI IMG/M metagenome (GOLD analysis project Ga0315310, IMG submission 203630) | Freshwater sediment microbial communities from Lake Towuti, South Sulawesi, Indonesia - TDP5 | ecosystem: Environmental > Aquatic > Freshwater > Lake > Sediment | place: Indonesia: South Sulawesi... | reverse complement strand
GAGCTTGACTGAAAGAAAGAGTAGTGAAACACAGAGGCTTGTCAAGGCTATAGTGGTTCTCATTCGCAATACTACTTGGAGATGTGGAAGGTTAGAAAGGCTTGTAGTTAAACACCTTCATAAAAGAAGCGCAAGCTTTGGCAAGCCGCAGATGCCCGTAAAAGATATGCTTCAAAGCTTCAAGTTAACTGGAAAGAAAAAGAATGAGTTTTTAGATGCTATAAGAAGGTTGGAGAGAAGGAATATAATAAGAATCTTAAATATCGTAAACTAGAGCTTTCTTTTTGAACCCTTTTCAGGATTTCTCAAGGAGCTTCTTTGCGTTTTCAATCCATCTTTCAGTGATTTTCGGCGAAATCTTCAGTTTTGCCGCCAAATCATTCGGTGAAGCCTTGGCTAAATCTTCAACGCTATTTATGCCCAAAGCTTTCAATTGTTCTGACCGCTTTTCTCCAATACCCTTCACTCCTGTAAGCTCCGTCATTGGAGGTATGGGTGCAGGTATCGCTTCCACGACGATTTCGGGTTTTTCCTCTTTCGCAGCCTCCGTGGCTGCTGGTGGTGCTGGTACTGGTGCCGGTGCTTCGATTGTTATTACTCTGGGTTTTGGTCTCTGGGTGTAGCCAAGGCCTATGAAGAGAAGACCCAGCACGGCTGTTGTTACAATCCATAACTCCTTGAGGTCTGGTGGATAGGCAAGCACTATGAACGTCAGAATGAAAAGTATTATTGCTACTGTATAGAGGGCGTAATCTGAACGCATATTGTTTTCTCCCTATCCCATCTATGTGCTGTGAAAGAGTTTAAATAATTTTCTGAATTTTTCAGGCAAAAAGACGGAAATTTGGTATTTTTGTGGTTATCTTCTGTTTGATTCAGCCTCATTCTACTTTAGTAGTTCCTCTTCCGGCGGCGGCTGTCTTATTAATCCCTGTTTCATTAGCACTTTTAGGGATTCTCTAACGTTTTGGATTATCGCCACCGCTCTTTCATACAGCTCTTGTCTGCTCAGCTTGACTCTTGCTACTCCTTGGTCCATGGATTTTAATGCACACGCCACCGCTTCCCTTGGAAAGACTTCCCATTCCTCCATTCTCGGTAGAATATCCTCTTCATGCATTCCACGCTCTTCTGCGAATTTTGCGAGTTCTTGGGCTGCCGCTATGCACATGTCGTCTGTTACCGTTTTTGCCTTCACATCCAATACTCCTCGGAAAATGGCTGGAAAGCCTAGGCTGTTGTTGACTTGGTTTGGAAAGTCGCTTCGGCCAGTGGCTACTATGCGGGCTCCCGCTTCTTTGGCTTCCCAAGGCCATATCTCAGGTATCGGATTTGCACAGGCGAAGATTATTGAGTTGTCAGCCATCGTGGCTACCCATTCCTTCTTTATCGTGCCCGGTCCTGGTTTTGATGCGGCTACGACGGCGTCTGCATCTTTGAAGGCTTCTGCTATATCGCCTCTTCTGCCTTCCGCATTTGTTTTATTTGCCAGTTCGAATTTCCACGGGTCTTCCTCTTTTGTTATGTCTTTTCTGCCTGGATAGATTATGCCTTTAGTGTCTACCATTATTAAATTGCCTGGTTTCATTCCCCATCTTATCAGGACGTAGGCTGTTCGGATGTTGGCTGAACCCGCGCCAATCAAGGTTATTAGACTTTCTTTGGGTTTCTTGCCAACTATTTTGAAGGCGTTAACCAAGCCAGCCAATATCACTGTTGCCGTTCCTTGTTGGTCGTCGTGCCAAACTGGAATTTGCACGCGTTCTCTTGCCTTTTCCAGAACGTAGAAGCACTTCGGTTTTTCTATGTCCTCTAGGTTTATGCCTCCGAAGGACGGTTCAATAAGTTCGCATGCGCGGATGATTTCTTCCGGGTCTTTGGTTTTTAGGCATATTGGAAACGCATCTACGCCGCCTAAATATTTGAATAGGAGGGCTTTTCCTTCCATTACTGGCATGGCTGCCTCTGGACCTATGTCGCCTAAACCCAACACGCGGGTGCCATCTGAAACTATGGCTACGTAGTTCCAGCGGTTTGTAAGTTCAAAGGACTTGTCCGGATTCGCCTGAATTTCCTTGCACGGAGCAGCTACGCCAGGCGTGTACCATATCGCAAAATCTTTAGGACTAGTTATGGCGCATTTTGGCATAACCTGGACTTTTCCTTCATAAAACTTGTGCATTGGTGAAGCCAATTGTGATGGTTTCTTGGCTTTCGCCAACAACTCCTCCACTGTTGGTTTCCTTTCCTCTTTTTTGGATTGGGACATTAGAGTTTTCTCCTTTGATGAGATGTTGATGTTTTGGACATTACAGTTTTAAAGATTGCGGTAACCTCAAAGAAACAGCATGAGGCAAGTTGCCTCTTAGCATTAACCGACAGCCTCACAATTTACTTGAAGCATCTGTTGGCTCAACTAGCACGAAAAACCTTTTAACTGCTGCCAGATGGTGGGGCTCTATTATGAGCACAGGCTCCTTCAAGTCAATGTATTGTAAAAGTTTGGTGTAAAAGTTTGGTTACGCTTTCTGTAGTTCCATGGGTGTGAACTATTCTTTTGTCAAACTCGAATAGGTAACCACATACTTCATCATCTTTGAAGGCTACCCAAACCCGAGTCTTATCGCTCATGTATCTCAGATCGTAGATGGTAAAAATGTGTAAAATTTTATCTCTGTTAAGAAAATTAAGAAGCTTTTTTCGTCTGCTTTTTCGAGAGGAACTGCTCTCCATTTATTCCGCATCGTGCTCGCCATAGCTACATGATTGTGAAAGAATTACTCTTCGAACGATTATATCAACCTTTAAATCGGCTGAAGTTCAACTCATCTCCAAAGGTAGACATTCATGGAAAGCAAGGAAGAACCGCTTGATTTGTATGATTATCCTTCCTATTATGAGATTGCCTTCAGCTTTAGAGACATAGGCAGAGAAGTGGACTTTTTCGAGCAATGCATTGAGAAGTTTTCTAAAGTTAAGGTCAAGGAGGTTCTTGACATCGGGTGTGGACCGAGCCCCTACATGTTGGAACTAGCCAAGCGTGGCTATGCTTTTACTGGTCTGGATTTGAGTAAAGCGATGCTTGAGTATTCTTTGGAAAAGGCAAGGAAAGCTGGAATAAAAATAAGCACCATCAATGCGGATATGCGCAGCTTCAAAACTAAGGAAAAGTTTGATTTTGTCTTCTGCATGCTGGGCTCGATTGCAATCGAATCAAACAGGGATTTTCTTTCGCATTTAGACTCGGTCGCAGGTTGCTTGAGAAATGGTGGCTTATATTTAATTGATGCTTCCATTGATTTTGACTGGACTGGGTTGGGTAGAGAAAAGTGGACGGTAATAAAGAATGGGTTAACAGTGAATGTGGAATGGGAAGGTATCCCCATAAACCTTGTCGAACAGAAAATTATCGACAAAGTCATCGTTGAAGTTATAGAAGACGGGAAAACAAAGATTTTCAAAACAGATAAAGTAGACAAAATAATTTTTCCACAAGAATTCTTGGAGCTTGTTGGAAAGAATGGGAAATTTGAATTTCTAGGCTGGTATAACAACTTCAACTTAGCAGAACCACTAGAAAACGCAAAGAAAATAAACAGACCTACGACATTGCTCAGAAGAAAATAACTGGAAATTTTTCGGAAGTGGAAAGCTGTTAGTATCTTCTTTGTCTGTATCCGCCTCTTCTCTCTCTTCCGCCGAAGTCTCTTCTTCCTCGCCCTCTGAATGGACGTCTCTGCTGCTCATACACTTTGCTGGACATGTTGTTTTCGGTGTTCACTTCGCCCGCTAGTGCTTCCTTTGCGGCTTCTAGGGTGCCGTACCTGCCAACGTTCAAGCGCATGTTACCTCTAAAGAGGCTTACGTAGCCGTTTCCTATGCTTATGGTTTCGCCTTCGTTCACCTTTTCGATGTTGTCGTCCCACAGAGTAAGGTAGACGCAACCTGTTTCGTCGCCGACCAAAGCGTCACAGACTCTGTGCGGTGCTCCGTCTCTTCCAGCGGCTATGTTTCTAACCTCAGTCTTTGAGACTACCTTTGCCGTGACGTTCACGGCTCTGGAATCCGGCGTTAATTCGCCTACTTTCACGTCTACGGGTTGTCTGCTTCCCGAAAAACCTTCGACAGCCAAACTATTCAACACCTTACATTTGACAAAACACATAACATTTGCATTGACACTTAAGTGTTTTGGTCGTCGATTCTTCTATTTTCTCGGCAGGCTCATGGTTTTCTAAAAACATATATGGCCCAACCCAGTGTCTCCCTCCGCCAACGAAGATAGATTTCTTTTTCTCGGTTGATTTTTTCCAATAGCTCTGAGACATCTGGGTCTTCAGGGTGAGCCCTTGTATACTCATCTACTGCCCACCAGTGGAGCGTTTCATAATGGTCCCAATCGTCATGGTTGCTTACAAGCGTGTAAAGGCAGGCCAACCCTTCCTCTTCCCCAACTTTCACATTATCGTAGTGGGTGCCATACTCATCTCTCCGAAATCCATCCGCCTTCAAATACTCTTCACCTGGTTCTTTCAGCCAAAATGGCTCTCCCACCATTATTAATCCGCCTGGTTTTGTCATCTTCTTTAGGGCTTGTATTGTTCCACGGTAGCCGCCATACACCCAGCTTGCGCCTATGCACATGGCTAAATCGAAAGACTCATAGGATTCAGGTACGTAGTCTGCACCGTCTATTTCTATGAATTTGATGTCGGAGTTCGGAACGCGATTCCGATGTTTTTCTAGGCAGTCTCGAATGCAATAAGACGATATGTCTACACCCACGCCTGAAACGTCATATACCTCTGCTAACCTGACTAGAAATTCCCCTTTTCCACAAGCTATGTCTAAAACGCGTGCTCCTTGTTTTAGTCTGAGGAGTCTACATAATCTCTCGAACTTCTCCTCGTTCATCGGATTGCATAACAAGTGCCTCTTAAGGCAAATATCATAATATCTCCATTTATCCATGAAACTACACCTGATTAATCTAAATGCTCTGTTTACGTATGTAATAAGACTATTCGCGGACGAAAAAGGAAGTTTGCGGGAGGTATTCCGCTTTCAAGGATTTTGGTTGTTTGCATAGTCCTTAAGTTTTGGACCCTTACCTTTCACTTGATATGGCAGCTTGTTTTTTCTGAAAACAACAAGTCTATCTTTAAACTCTGCTAGATAAGCCAAAACAAGCCTTTTGCCCTTGTCGGTTAAGGCGTAAACAGGTATTGCCACGCCCAACTGCAGCAATGCCTTACTGCCTATTTCTGTTCGAAGCATTCTCGAAGCACTTGCACATGCAACATCCGCCTTGGCTATGTGCTCCACATGCGTCTTGTCCACGCAGGTGTTGCAGACAGAAAATACCAAAACATCTAACCCAGCACTAGCCTCAAATCTTCTAATTTCACTTATGGCCTTCGCTTGGAAGCCAGCAACGCTCACGGCAACACGTTTAAAGCCTAAATCGAAAGCCCGTTTAACACCTTCAACTTGGTCAATCCGTGCGCTAGCCTTATCCAAAACAACCCCGCTGTTCGCTTCAATTTGTTTAATAATCTCTTGGATAGGCGAAGTCTTGATTACGCCCGTTAAACGCGCGCCCATGGATTGCACAAGCTCGCCGTTTGCTGTTATAACCGTTCCGGCTCCCTCACAAACAACAACCGCACAGTCAACGAGCCCCCTCTCAAGCCAAACCCGCATCATCTCAGAAGCCCCATAAGCCACAATTGGCTCAGCGTCAAAAAAGCGGTTTCCACAGCAGAAGCCAAACCCGGCAATCTTCATTTCCACGCTTCTCCGCACAGCTTCAGCATCAATCCTTTTGGTTCCGTACAAAGCCTCATGTAGGGGGCAGTACTCAACCGTGGGCTTGGTTAAAACCTCCACGCCCTTTTCTGAAATCCGAACACGGGCTCCACAACAATAGATTTCGTGCCCGCCCTTAACACGCATAGCCAAAACTCTCGCATAAAAGATAAAGCAACGAAGCGAATTGGGCTATTTTTGTTGTTCCTTATTCACCATCTCGTTAATCTGCTGCTCCATCATATGACCGCGACAATAGACTAATACCTTCTTGACCCCAGCAGCCTTCATAGCCGCGTTCTTGACATCCATAGCCAGCTTGAAAGCGATGGGACAGAAGGGGCTTGAAGGGATAAAATCAACCTTAACAACGCCCGGTTCTTCCTCTTTAACGCTTTTAATCATGTGCATCTCGGCGAAGGTCAGACCGGTTTCAGGGTCGACAACCTTGCCAACAGCTTCACGCACTTTATCTTCCAATTCTGTCAAGCTCTTTCCACATCCACTTGTCTTTTCATGAATAATGGCTGATGCGTCATATAAACTATTGCGGTAAAACTACAGATTTTGTCTGCTTCTCTTAAGATACATGCGCCAACTCAAAGCCATAGTCCTAGGATGCGAAGCCTTCACCTCATCCAACCGCGAAACGGCAGTGTTGTGCGGCGCCTTCAAGACTACTTCTGGATTCGTAAAGGCTTCCTCGCTGATTCTCCTCATAGCCTCGACGAATCGGTCAATTTCCTCCTTCTCAAAAGTTTCCGTAGGCTCAATCATCAACGCCTCATCAACAATAAGTGGAAAATAAATTGTCGGCGCATGCAATCCATAATCAAGCAAGCGCTTAGCAATGTTTAAGGCTGAAACCCCTGCCTCAGTCTTTAGAGGCTTGGCGCTGAAGACACACTCATGCTTTCTTGGTTTCTCACTGTTGTAGGGAAGCACCAAACCCCTGACTTCTTTAAGCTTCTTCATCAGGTAGTTAGCGTTCAAAACCGAAACCTCAGCCACCTCCTTTAATCCCTCAGAGCCCAAACCCAAAATGTAAGCGTAAGCCTTTAACAAAACCGCGACGTTTCCGTAAAAGCTCCGAATTTTTCCAAGGCTTTGCGGCTTGTCATAGTCTAAACGGTAACGGGCACCATCAAATGCTATACGGGGAACAGGCAAAAACCTGGCTAATTCCTCAGAAACGCCAACTGGTCCGGCTCCTGGACCACCTCCACCGTGAGGCGTGCTAAAGGTTTTGTGGATGTTTATGTGGACTATGTCGAAGCCCATGTCGCCTGGTCGAGCCTTACCCAATATGGGGTTTAGGTTTGCACCGTCGTAATAGAGTAACCCACCAGCCTCATGGACTGTTTTGGCTATTTCCTCGATGTTCTTCTCGAAGATTCCGAGGGTGTTAGGATTCGTAAGCATCAAACCCGCTGTTCTTTCAGAAACGGCCGCCTTCAGAGCCTCCAAATCGATGCAACCATCTTCGTCCGACGGAACAACCACCACGTTAAAACCAGCCATGGCTGCGCTTGCGGGGTTTGTGCCGTGGGCTGAATCAGGAACAACAACTTCACTTCGCCTTTCGCAGTCTCCGTTCATTTTGTGATGCGCTCGCATGAGCAAGGTTCCCAAAAGCTCGCCGTGGGCACCTGCAGCCGGGTGCAGACAAACCTCATGAGTGCCCGTTATCTCAGCAAGCCAACGCTCAAGCCTGTAAAGAACTTCAAGGACGCCCTGCATGGTGCCTTCATCCTGATAGGGATGAAGCATGCCTATGGTTGGCAAACTGGCGAGCTGTTCATTTATCTTTGGGTTGTACTTCATGGTGCAGCTTCCAAGGGGATACAAGCCAGAGTCAACCCCATAGTTCGTCTGAGACAAGCGAATGAAATGGCGGGCAACTTCAATCTCTGAAAGCTCGGGAAGCCTAGGCCGGCTTGTGCGCTGCATGTTCTTTGGTGTGAGAGCGTTCAAATCTCCGACAGCATGTTTAATTTCTTCCTCCACTTTCGGTAGAACGTGTCCTCTCCGCCCATTCCTTCCAAGGTTAAAAATCACGGGCTCATCCCAGCTTGCCTGCTTAAGCATCTCATTCCCACCTTCCAGCCAAAATTTCACGCAAAGCTTCAGCGAGGCGCTCAATTTCTCCCTTTGAATGGACCTCGGTCACACAATAAAGGGCTGTTTCGCCGAGCTCTGGAAACTCCTTTGAAACGTCTTTGCCGCCGTGAATCTTACGCCGCAAAAGTTTTTTGTGAACTTCTTTAACGCTCAATCCGGCTTCGTCAAAATTAACTGTGAACTCCTTAAAGTGGGCAGATTTGAAAATCGGGGCCTCTAAACCGTCTATTTTTGAAAGCAAATGCGTAGCATAATTAGCCTTGTACATGATTGTTTCTCCGAGCTCACGCAGGCCTTGAGGCCCAAGCAGAGCCATGTAAACAGCTGAAGCTACAGCGCACAGGGCCTCGTTGGAACAGATGTTGGATGTCGCCTTCTCTCGTCTGATGTGTTGCTCCCGAGTCTGCAAACTCATGCAAAAACCTTGTCTACCGCCATCCACGGTCGTTGTCAACCCAATTATGCGACCTGGCATCTGCCTAATCAAACTCATGTCATCACGGCAAGCGAAAACTCCCAAAAGGGGACCGCCAAAGTTCATGGCGTTTCCAAGAGGTTGGGCTTCTCCAACCACGATGTCTGCTCCATATTCGCCTGGTGATTTTAAAACTCCCAGCGAAGTCGGGTCAACGCCTACCATGAAGAGGGCATCATGGGTATGCGCCTCTTTGCTGATCTCGTCAACTTGTGTTTCAATAAATCCTAGATAGGAGGGATTTTCGATGTAGACAGCCGCTGTTTTGTCAGAAATCTTATTTTTTAAATCTTCAAGGCTAATTTGCCCTGTTTCCCTTTCGTAGACCATCTGTTCAATCTTTATCCCAGCGGGCTCAGAGTAAACCTGCAGTGTGGTTGCCCTCTCTGGATGAATAATTCTGGGAATCAAAATCTTTCTTCGCCCAGTTATGCGGGCTGCCATGCGGGCGGCTTCGCCCAGAGCTGAAGCCCAGTCATACACGGAACAGTTGGCGGCTTCCATGCCCGTTAGCTCGCAAATCATGCTCTGATATTCGAAAAGGGCCTGAAGCATGCCCTGCGAAATTTCGGGCTGGTAGGGCGTGTAGGAAGTGAGGAGTTCGCTGCGTTGAACAATCTCCTTCACAACCGCTGGCACATAATGGGGCCAGCATCCTGCACCCAGAAAAACTGGCATGTCGTTGCATGTCCTATTTTTTGAAAGTAAGGCTTCAACGTGCTTCTTAACTTCGAATTCCGATAAAGCCTCTGAAAGATTCAAAAGCTTTTTCAAGCGATATTTTTCAGGAATATCTGCATACAGCTCATCAATGCTTCTTATGCCTATTTCCCGCATCATCTCTTGTTTGATTTCTGGCTGGGAATTCGGTATGTAGGGGTGATTATGCTTGCCCAAGGGTTTCACCGCTAAGAATTAACACTAAACTGTAGTAGCTTCTTTAAGCTTTTTCAAACGCTGTTAAAATTTTCAGCTCTCCAAAAGAACATCTAAAACAGACTTCAGCAGGGCTTTTGTGCTTTCTCTAACTGATTGATGTTCAAAGGCCTGTAACCATCCTTTCTCGGTTAAAACATCGGAAATAACCTGCGCCGAAGCCGCCTCAACATTTCTAAATTTGGCAAGAGCAAGGATTGCGGATGTTTCCATATCCACGGCTAAAACGCCGCCATCCCTAAACCTGCGGAATTTGCCGCGGGTTTCCCTATAGACTCCATCAGTGGACCAAACAGGACCGACAAAATGTCTAATTTCCCTCTCATTTAGATGCTTAACCAGGTTGTTTCTCAATCGTGCAGAAGATTCAACCTTCACTTCTGGTGGAAGATAATGGTGAGAGGTTCCTTCATCACGGATTGCCTCGGTTACAACAACTATGTCGCCTGGTTGGAGAAAACTCTGCAAGCCTCCAGCCAAGCCAACTTCAAAAATTGTTTTTGCACCACAAGCAACGACTTCTTCCAATGTCATTACAGCTGCAGACGCTCCTATCCAGAAACGGCCAACGCCAATTTCTACACCGTTGTATTGTCCAACACAGAACGGTTGGCTTTCGCCATAGATCCACCAGTCAACAAGCCTCCCGTCAACTAGGTTCTTTGCGCACTCATATGTGCTCCTTTGATAAGTTATTAAGAGTCGTTGAGGAAGTTTTAGGCGATGTGCGGGAATTTTCCTATTTTCAGCCACATAGCGGATAAAATCAGATGGGGTGATGATGGGTTCATCTTCATTCAAAGCTGGTCACATCAAGCATTTAGCCTGTTAAAATTGTATTCCTTTTGTTGTAACCATTTCCTTCGGATGCTTAACGTCTACAATTTCGTTCACAAATTCTGCCCGGTCCACGAGTTCCTTTGGGGCGAACCTTCCCGTTAAAACCACATCGGTCTTCTTTGGAATCTTGTCTAGGAAGTCCAAAACCTCTTTAACGTCCAGAAGTTTGCAGTACAAAGCCAAATTAATCTCGTCTAGAACTAGGAGATGCGGCTTTTTCTCCTTGACAGCTTTTTCAGCGAATTTCAACGCTTTGCGAGCTAGCCTTTTGTCTCTTTCGCCTAAATTGCTTAGGCCGTGCCATCCTTTCCGGCCGAACTGATAAATTTCATAGTAGGGCGCGAGCATTTTCTGAATCTTGTATTCGCCGGTGTTTTTCCACCACTTCAGGAACTGAATTACAATGACCTTGCGTCTATGTCCAATAGAGCGAAGCGCCAAACCCAAAGCGTTTGCAGTTTTCCCCGCCCCTGTCCCTGTGTAAAGGTAAATGTAGCCCATTCTGTTCTCTCCTTTACATGTCGTTACCTTGTTGTTTAAAGTTATAGCTTTTAATGCGTTATGGAGACCATGGGTTAATCGATGCCCCACCATCAACAATGACAACAGCCCCGGTCATGTAGGCTGACTCATCAGAGGCAAGGAAAACAGCTACCTTGGCTACATCTTCTGGTTGTCCCCATCTTTTGAGAGGAGTGCTTTCCTTCAACTTCTCTTTGACCTCATCTGACAGGGCTGAGACCCAGCCAGTGTCTATGTATCCTGGTTGGATTGCGTTCACCCGTATGTGTGGTGCCAGGGCTCTAGCCAGGCCTCTTGTCAACGGGATGCCGGCCGACTTCGTTAGCATGTAACTTAATCCTCCACCGGCCCAATCGGCTACGATGTTGATTACATTGCCGCTCTTCTGTTTTAGCATATGTTTGGAAGCCATTCGGGAGCATAAAAGCATCCCTCTAACGTTAACGTCCATCATCCGCTGCCAACCTTTCCAATCGGGGTTGTCCAACGAAAACTCCATAGCTGAGAAGTCAGCAGCATTATTAACAAGTATGTCTAACCGACCAAAGTTTTCAATGCACTGGTTGACCATATCTCTAACTTCTCTGATGTTTGACACATCAGCTTTAACAGCGAGGGCTTTTCTCCCCATAGACTTTATTTTCGAAACAACTTCCCGAGCCATATCCTCTGACATGATGCAATTAATAACCACGTTCGCCCTTTCCTCAGCAAAAGCCAAGGCGATGGCTCTTCCAATTCCACGACTCGAACCAGTTACTAAAGCAACTTTCCCATTCAACCTCAATTAAATCGCCCCAATTTTATGAACAACTCAAACTAGAGTTATAAGTCTTAAATAGTATGGTATCTCATGTTTTTGTGGAGAACCAATAAATGAAGTATGATTACGAGGAGTTGCTGAAAAGGGCGCGTTCTCAAATTCCAGAAGTTGTTTCAAAGCGTGAAAGGCTAGAGCTGCCTAGGTTGCACCACGCAGTTATTGGCATGCGCACAATAATCTACGACTTCAAAGAAGTCGCCGACGCTTTGAACCGTGACCCCCAGCACATATTGAAGTTTTTGACGCGGGAAATGGCCACAGCTGCGACTATGCAAGAGCCAAGGGCGATTTTTAAGGGAAAATTTTCGTCAGAAACTTTAGGGAGACTCTTACAGAGGTACATGGAAAGTTTTGTTGTGTGTCCAGTTTGTAAGCGTCCAGACACAAAGATTGTAAAGGAGAAGCGCCTATCGTTTCTAATATGTGAGGCGTGTGGAGCAAAGTCATCCGTGCAACAACTCTAACGAGCGTCTAGAATTGGAAGTCTACATGAACATTAAAAAAATTGGCAACAACGTGCTTTTAGCCATATGCGACACTGAAATTCTCGGAAAAACTTTACGAGAAGGAAAAATCGTTTTCAACGTCAAAGAAGAGTTTTATAAAGGCGCAAAAGTAAGCACGGAAGAAGCCGTTGCCTTGATAGCGAACTCTACAATAGTGAATATGATAGGCAAGAACATTGTTCAAAAGGCGATAGAAAAGGGGTATGTACACCCGGAAGCAGTGCTGAACATCGAAGGCGTACCGCACGCCCAAATAGTGAAGATATGACGCTGGAACACGCAGAGGGATAAGCATACTTTTAAAGAAGATATGCACTTGTTTTAAGGAGATGCATTCGAGGTGCTTGATTGGGTAAAAAGAAGGTTCTAAGCGAGGAAGAATTGAGTGAGATGGTCCTTCCATCCGCAAACGATGTTTTAGGCGTAGCCGTCAAGTTGCTTGGTTTTGACCGTGTTTTGGTCAAGTGTCAAGACGGGCACGAACGCCTGTGTCGCATACGGGGTAAGATGAAACG
>Ga0315310_10002089_pt1 | contig 12551 bp, 7 predicted proteins | sample TDP5_MG_FD_203630 | JGI IMG/M metagenome (GOLD analysis project Ga0315310, IMG submission 203630) | Freshwater sediment microbial communities from Lake Towuti, South Sulawesi, Indonesia - TDP5 | ecosystem: Environmental > Aquatic > Freshwater > Lake > Sediment | place: Indonesia: South Sulawesi... | reverse complement strand
CTGAATTCGGAGTGCTAGTTCTTGAGCTTGCTGTCTTTTCTTTACCAGCTCTTTCTCCTGCTGAGCAATCTCACTGAGTTTAGCCCGGGCTAAAGCAAACTCCCGCTCCAGAGTAGCCATCATTTTGGATTTGGCTTCTAGCTCTTCAACTTTACTTTGCCACAGTTTCTGCTCGACTACTAATCCCCCTTTGGTTCTTTCTATCGCCTGCTCCAAATTCGCTTTACGCTCAGTAGCGGTAATTAGCGCCGCTAATTTACCATTTAACTCTTCACTTTCTTTTTTCACTTTTTGTAGCTGGACATATCCCCCCTCCACCTCAGCACGCTCCCGGAGCACCCTCTCATACTCTTCGATTTTAGCGTTATGCTTGGTAAACTGGCTCTGCCAGCGACTTAATTCCTCCTTTGCTTGTGCGGTAACCTTCTTCAGTTCAGTCAATTGCTCCTGCTTGAAGTCTAAAGCCTTCTTAGTTTCCCTTAAAGAGGTAACTTGACACTCCTGATTTTTGACCTCCTTCTCCAACTCCGCCAATACCTTTCTCATCTCCAGAAGTTCAGCTTCATATCTCCCCTTTGACTCAATTTCCCGCTGCATCTCCTCTATCGTAATCTGAAGTGCCATTTGCTGCTGCTCTCTCATCCTGGCACAGCTTTTTGCCCGTTCCTCAAATTCATCATAGAAGGAAAGCCCCAGAATATCAGCCAGGACTTTTTTGCGCTCTGCCGGAGGTTTAATCGTAAACTCATCGGCATGTCCCTGGCGCAAGAAAGCGCTGTTTGTAAAGGTAAGGTAGTCCATATGCAAGGTGCGAATGATTTTTTCTTGCGTTTCCCCCAAGCTATTGCCACTGATGGATTTAAAACCTGGGTGAGTAGCCAGTTGAAAATCCAGGATTGTCTGCCCGCGGTGTTCCAGCCTTGTTTTAGAGTGTTTGCGGATTACCCGATATTCATCCTTGCCCACCCTGAAATCGAACTCCACTTCCATCTCTCTTTGCCCTAAGTGGATAAGCTCATCATCGCTTTTAGCCCGAGATTTCCCCCACAGTGCCCAGGTGATAGCGTCAATCAGTGCTGACTTGCCATTACCATTATCTCCACAAAGGCAAGCCAGATGAATGCCATCGAGGTGGAGTGGGGACACATTATCCCGATAGCACATAAAGTTGCGCAGGAATAGCTTGCTGGGAATCATCCCTGTAAAACCCCTTTTGCTCTCATATAATTTAGAAGCCGTTTAATCGACTTCCTTAAGGAAAAGTCATCCTCTCTCCATATCCCAGTAGACGCACTTCGATGCCGGTACCCTCAAGGTTACGTACAAAGTAATCAGGGTTTTCAGTGTGAATAGGGATAAGGGTCTTTGGGGCTATATTTCGAATGAGGTTCAAAAGATCAAGACTGCTAGCATGACCTGATGCATGAAGTCCCCGCTCTCCCTCTGGTATTTCCCAGTTCAATTCTTCCACTGGCAAACCAATCCATTTCATACCAAAATGCTCAAGCCAGTTACGAAGGCGCCGGAAGTCCATCGCTTGTTCCTCGTTGTGGGCTTCGCTGGATGAATAGATATATATGCTTCCCTCTTGAGGCATGATATCGGGAAGCTCGTTGATGTCGAAGAAGCTGAAACAAAGGATGTAGCAATCCTGGCGATTTCGGATTTCCTCTGCTGTCACTAATTTGGCTCGATATTCCTTTCGGATTCCTTCCTCCCACTTATCTAGGCGTGCCTTAGCATCATTATAGATACAGATAACCTTGTCCAATTTGATATCTGGCACTTCCTGGGATACATAGCGCATAGCTTTTAAAAGATAAGCATCTTTAGCCAAGATTACCAAGTAGCGATTAGTTTCCTCAGCCACTTGCCGAAAGGTGAGGAGACGCTCAACATTTCGCGGTCCGAAATCAGCGATGACCAGAGCTTTAGCTTCTTTAATAATTTCCAAGGCTTTGGTATATGCCTCCTCCTCGCTCACTGTCTCCTGGCTGCTTTCAACGTTAGTTCCCTCACAGATAAGTATAGCTGGTTTTAACTGAGCAGCAGACTCAATAAATTTCTCCGAGAGATAGCCATTTCTGCCATGGAGTCTTAAGTCGCCTGTATAAACGACCCAACCTAAGCTAGTCTCTACAGCAAAAGCTGTGGCTCCAAATATAGAGTGGTCTACAGGGAAACTCTGTAAGCAAAGGGATCCCACGCCCTTTGCTGGCTCTAACAACCCTGCCTGAAGTCCCCGGGCACTGGGGGTTGTCTGCCAGAAATCAAAGGCTGCCGGGGTGAGATTTTGGAAATCAAAAACTTTAAAAAGCCTCTGCTGAGCCGGTGCTTTTTGCCATTGGGCAGCCTGGAGCACCCCAGCACTTCTTTCTCGGGGAATGCAGTAACAAACTTCCTTCTCGAAATCACTCACTCCACTATCCTGTATCGCTTTAGCCACAAAAGCACTCATAGCCGTTGTATAGATAGGGATATCTTCCTGCAAAAAGGAAATATACCCACTATGGTCAATATGGGCATGAGAGAGAAGCACACCGTCTACAGCAAGCTCCCGATAATAGAGGAATGATTTAAACCGATGCCAAAGGGATTCATTTAGTACTAAATCACTCCGATAGATACCCCGCAGAGGAGGCAAAAGCTCCATCTCCAGGAGATCGAGAAGCCCGGCACTAGCCCGAGGTTTAAGATATTCCTCAAAGTACTGATAGCGTCGGGCAAAAGAGGTGCCGAAGTCAAAAAAGAGAGCAGTTTCTCCTTCTTCGAGGAGTACCTTGTTTCCTCCGATTTCCTTCACGCCACCGTAGAAAGTCAGGCTGAGCATCTCATAACCATTATACTCTATATTACTTTAAGCGCCATCTCTTTCGAACGAAAGGCAAAGGAGTTTGTTTTTGTCACCCTGAGCAAAATATCGAAGGGGGACAGAGTCCCCCTTCGAGGTTTCCTCCAGAGGAGTTTCGAGGGAGTTCAAGAACCCCCTCGATTAAAGCGAAGGGTCTAGATTCTGAGCCTGTCTGAAAAGTCCTATTACTTGCGGATGAAGAAGACTTTGATATGTTTATAGCTTAACCCATATCAGAGACTCCGCCTTTTAGGGCGGAGAGCATCACTATTACCTCCAACAGCAGTGTTTACACCGCCATAAGACAAGCGACCTAAAGGTCACCTCTGGACGCTAGAGCTAGTGAAGCTCCCCAGCCTTCAGGCTGGGGTCTCTTTGCCTACCCTACTAAAGAGAAACTTTTGGCGCGGAATCGAGGCTGGGGTTTTCAGACAAGCTCAGAATGACAAGTAAACTGGCTAAACAAGCTCAAAAGACCTTGCTTGACCACTCTAGTTCAATTACAATGGTTGGGGTGAAGAAGAATGCTTGAGCTCTTGTCAGAGAAAATAGGAAATGTCTTTCGGAAGCTGAGCGGGAGGGGCAGGCTCAGCGAGAAGGATGTAGATGAGGCATTGCGCCAAGTGAGGCTGGCACTTCTTGAAGCAGATGTAAATTTGAAGGTAGTGAAAGAATTTACGGCTAAAGTGAGGGAGCGCTCGCTGACTAGCCAGGTTCTGGAGAGTCTAACTCCAGCCCAGCAGGTGGTAAAAATCGTCTATGAGGAGCTGGTGGCTATTCTTGGCGGTAGGCAAAGCTGGCTAGTCCCAGCCAGTCACCCTCCCTCTGGGGTAATGCTAGTCGGGCTCCAGGGTAGCGGTAAAACAACCACTGCAGCCAAACTAGCTTCACACTTGAAGCACTCGGGACAACACCCATTACTGGTGGCTGCCGATACCCGCCGCCCCGCAGCTATAGAGCAGCTCATTATATTGGGTAAACAACTCGACATCCCGGTTTACGCCGAAGACCCCAAGGTATTACCGACAGCTATTTGTATTCAAGCTATCAAGCAAGCTAGGGAATTGGCTGCTAATTGGATGGTAGTTGATACTCAAGGTCGTCTTCATATCAATGAGGCGATGATGAAGGAATTAGTTGAGATTAAGAAAACACTTCAACCCTCCGAAATCCTGTTAGTAGTCGATGCCATGACTGGGCAGGAAGCAGTGCGAGTAGCTCAAGAATTCAACACTGGTGTAGGACTAACTGGATTAATACTCACTAAGATGGATGGGGATGCTCGTGGTGGTGCTGCTTTATCTATCAAATCAGTTACTGGCGTACCGATTAAGTTTCTTGGAACTGGAGAAAGGGTTGATGCTTTCGAGCCCTTCTACCCTGACCGCTTAGCTTCCCGGATATTGGGTATGGGGGACATGCTTACCCTCATTGAAAGAGCGGAGAAGGCTTTCGACAAACAGCGTGCCAAGGAAATGGAAAGAAAGATACGCACTGCTGCTTTTAACCTAGAAGACTTCCTTGAGCAGCTACAACAGGTTAGAAAAATGGGTCCTCTCAGTCAAATAGTAGAAATGATCCCCGGGCTTTCTTCCCTCGCCCATCGAATGCCCGAAGGACTGGAGGAAAAACATCTAAAGAAGGTCGAAGCAATAATATTCTCTATGACCCCAGAGGAGCGTCAGAACCCTCATATAATTGATGGCAGCCGGCGGCGACGTATTGCTCGCGGGAGTGGAACTACACCCCAAGATATCAATCAACTTCTCAATCAATTTCGCCAGGCACAGAAAATGATAAAGCAACTAGATGCTGGAAAGGTGCCTCACCTCTTCTCCATGCTTAAGTAGAATTCTCAGCCGATAACCCTTGCCCTGATACATAACTTGTACCTTGCTCCTACTACCTGAAGGTTAATATCCCTACCTATTCCAGATAATCCTTTAATCTCCTACTGCGTGTAGGGTGGCGAAGTTTGCGTAGTGCCTTCGCTTCGATTTGTCTAATGCGCTCCCGCGTTACCTGGAATTCCTTGCCTACTTCTTCCAAAGTGCGACTTCGCCCATCCTCGAGCCCAAACCTTAATTTGAGCACTTTCTGCTCGCGGGGAGTAAGTGTACTTAGCACCTCAGTTATCTGCTCCCGAAGCAATTCGTAGGAAGCAGTATCAACAGGAGGCATGATCTTGCGATCCTCAATAAAATCTCCCAAGTGAGCGTCTTCCTCTTCCCCAATAGGAGTCTCTAAAGAGATTGGCTCTTGGGAGACTTTGAGAATCTCTTCCACCTTTTCAGGAGGCACTTCCATCTGCTCACAGATCTCCTCGATGGTTGGCTCGCGCCCATGCTCTTGAGTTAAACGGCGAGTTATCCGATAAAGCCTAGTGATGGTTTCTACCATATGCACCGGAATACGAATAGTGCGTGCCTGGTCTGCTATAGCTCGGGTGATTGACTGGCGAATCCACCAAGTAGCATAGGTGCTAAATTTATAGCCTTTGCGATAATCAAACTTCTCCACGGCGCGAAGAAGACCTATATTCCCTTCCTGAATCACGTCAAGGAATGACATTCCTCGACCTTCATACTTCTTGGCGACACTGACTACAAGACGCAGGTTAGCCTCGATTAGACGTCTCTCCGCCTTTATTCCCTTTTGTTTAATGCTCTCGAGATATATTTGAAATCGTCCCTTGAAGGGTTTAAGCCTTTTAAGAAAATTAGGGGTGTGTAAAAGTTTCCCTAACTCAGCTAGTGACTTTCCACCGATAATGTCAAGAAGCTCCGGAGGTACTACTGAACTAACTAGAGAAAGACCTCTTAAAGCACGATCTACCTCAATCGGATTCTTATCTAACCTCTGAGACAAAACCTCTATTAATTGTCCACTAAGCTCGCCATCGAGAGAAGCTCGTAATTTGGGGTTTGAAATCCTCTCAGCAAGGCTCTTCGATGAAGATAAGCCGAGTTGCTCTTCCACAGCTTCAAGAAGGGGGGCGACTCGAACTAGTCGTTCCAGCATAGAAATCACTATATCAATTGAAGAAGGTGGTCTTCCTAGTTGGCGAGAGCATTCCTCCTCTATCAGCTTAATGGAATCCTTCTCCTCCTTGCTCCTTGCCAAAATCTTCTCTTCCTCTGCAGTAAGAAGAGACACCCTACCAATTTCGCGCAAGTACATACGTACTGGGTCATCAGCTATCTCTAGTTCGCCAAGCTCTAATTCCGGGGGTGTTTCTAACGAAGGCTCAAGCTGAATCTCTGTTTCCTTCTCCTCCAAAGGCTCTGCTTTGTGCCAGCCTAGACTTAACTCCTCATCCCCCCCACCTCCTTCACCCTCTTTAGGCAAACCAGTATAAACATGCTCCGCTGTCTCTAATTCTAATTCTGAATCAGATTCAGCGTCATCAAAGCTTAAATCCCCGCGATAAGGGAAAGCTTTAAATTGTTCTTTTTCTTTTGAAACCATGTCCTTAATTTTCCTCAACTTTTCTGCTTACTTTTCCGAAGAAAAATTTCTCTCAGCTGAGTATTAAGCTCGACCCCTAACCGTTGCAGCTCTTCGAGTTCAATAGTATTGCCTTCAGCCTCAACGCCCGAAAACAAAATCTCCTCTTTTGCTTTTAATTCTCTCAGCCACTGCTCCTTTAAACGGTGAATGCAGTCAACAAGAGCGCGTTCTCGTTCCTCCTCGCTCATCGAAGGAAGAGGTTTCGCCAGAAGCGCATCAAGATAATCTTGAAGAATTAAATCTAGCTCCCGACGCATTGCGTCTAGGTCCGAAGTATTACACCAAGCAAGGAAAAGTTCGCGATGTTCACTGTGCCCGAAGTAATCAGCTGAAAGCTCTGTAGCATAGCTCCGTAACTCTGGGTAGCGAGCTAACAGTGATAGGCAGTACTCTGCCAGGGGGTCACTAGGAGATAGAGAGGGGACGAGACTAGAAGGCTGCGACACATCACCTCCCCATTTTCGCTTAGATAAACGTATTCTTTTAAGAGCCGAAGCCAAGGTATGCTCATCCACTGCCACCAGGCGGGCTAGCTTTTGTAGGTAATGAGCTTGACGGACTGGATGCTTAATCTCAGCAATAAGTGGCAACAGCTGGTCTGCTGCTAGCGATTTATCTTTCAGCCGGCTCAAGTCAAGTTTGGAAGCAATAAAGTCAAAGGTATAATCAACTACTGGCGATGCCTCCTCTAGCAGACGCCCCCATTCTTTAGGGCTTTCCTTAATAATATCGTCCGGATCCTTACCTGGAGGCAAGACCATTACCCTTATCTCAGCATCAAGGATGTTCTCATATTTCACTAATCCCTCTGAGTTAGGTAGTGGTACTACCTTCTGGTCAAATGTGCTCTTGGCTATCTCAATTCCTCGTAGCGTGGCTATTTCACCAGCAGTGTCAGCATCAAGAGCTAAGGTAAGATTCCTGGTTAACTTCTTGATAATGCCTACCTGCTTCTCGGTAAGGGCAGTCCCTAGAGAAGCAACCACATTGCTGAAACCATACTGATGAGCAATAATAACATCCATATAGCCCTCTACCACCACTGCTAGGTTTTGCTTCCTGATAGCAGATTTAGCCCGGTCAATGCCATAAAGGGTGCCGCTTTTATCAAATATTGCTGTCTGCGGTGAGTTGAGGTATTTAGGCAGAGAATCATCAAGAGTTCGTGCCCCGAAACCTAAAACTCTTCCGGCTATGTCTCGTATTGGAAACATCAGTCGATTGCGAAAGCAGTCATAGGTTTTCCCTTGCTCCTTCTCCACCAACAGTCCAGCAGCTACCAGCTCATCCTCCTGGTATCCTCTTCTGGTTAATTGCTCACGCAGCGCTTCCCAGCTATCCAAACTGAAGCCTAATTGAAAGTCTTCAATCGTTTTACTTGAGACACCCCGTTGAGCTAAGTAATTCCGGGTACGTTCGCCTGCTAAAGAGTGAAGAAGCAAGTAATGGTAATACTCAGCAGCAGCCTCGTTTATCTCCTTCAATTTCTCTATCTCTCTTTGCCTTTCATCAGGCTGCTTTGAGGTAAGAGGCACCCCTGCCCTTTGGGCTAGAATTCGCAGTGCTTCTCCAAAGTCAACACCCTCTTTTCTCATCAAAAAGGAAAAAACATCACCCCCAGTGCCACAGGCTCCAAAGCAATGCCAGCTCTGACGCTCTGGGAAAACATAGAAAGAAGGGACCTTCTCTGGATGGAAGGGGCACAGGGCTTTAAAATTGCGCCCCGCCTTCTGCAACGGGAAGTAGTCAGAAACTACCTCCACAATATCTACCCTTTGTTTTACCTCATCTATAATGCCCATCTTACCGAAGCCTATTTAAATTCCTTTTTTGATAAGGCTATAAGTATAATAGCTGGTAGTCCTAAAAACCACACACATATAAACGCGAAAATCGACCCAGCGAGTGCCAAACCCCAAATTCTTCTTCTGAGGGCAAAAACTCCCCCTACTATCGCTATTACTGGAAAAATTATTAGCGGCACAATGACTATGCCAAGTCCCACAAATCCTACAAACCAACCAATGGCTTCAAGAACTGCGGCGACAATTAACCCCAGAATCAAGCCTAGGACTCCAGCAATTATGCTCAAAATTCCAGCTGCTATAGGCATTCCCGTTTGGCTTGCCACAACAGGCTGTGCCAGCCTAATACCACACTTAACGCATATTTCAGCTAGCGGAGTTGTCGGAGTACCACACCCATTACAAAAGCTGGTACCAGCGAGAGGTTTAATACCACAATTAACGCAGACTTCTGGGTTCCCCACTAGCTCTTTACCACAGTTTCTACAAAACACTCTCATCCTTCCTATGCATTATATAGGGCTCCGACCTTTACCGCAGGGCAATTTCCCCAGCTACCCGTAAAGCATACTGGTCGGTCATTCCAGCAATATAATCTACTACTCTTCGAGCTAACGGCTCGTCATCAGGGCTGTAACCCCAAGGCAGCCTATCTTCTTGCTCCATAAAATAATTATAAAGCAACTGCACCACTTCCCTTGCCTTCCTTGCCTCCTCCTTTACCAAACTCGGATTATATACCCTTTCAAAAAGGAAATCCCGAAGGATATTCATCACCTCACTTACTGGGGGACTCATGCCAATAATCGGTGGTGATTGCTTGCTTGTCAAGTTCTCGCCCCTCACTGCCCAGGAATAATCGACAATGTCGCAAACTATAGTATTAATTCTCTCAGACCGAGAGTCCCCCAACATAGAGATAGCTGAGCGAGGTAGCTCACTCCCAGTGATAATTTCGGCTCGCAGAGCATCATCAATATCATGATTTACATAGGCAATAATATCGGCAATTTTGCATACCTGTCCCTCTAAAGTATCTACGGTCTGCCATCCTTCACCTAAAATCTCCGCTCTCATCTTGGAGTGCTTCAAAATGCCCTCCCTCACCTCCCAAGTAAGGTTAAGTCCTTCCCCTTCTCTCTCTAGGAAGTCGACTACCCTGAGGCTTTGCTCACTATGTCTGAAGCCAAAGGGTGAGAGTTGATTCAAAATTTCCTCTCCTATATGACCAAACGGGGTGTGCCCCAAGTCATGCCCCAGGGCGATAGCTTCGGTTAAATCTTCATTGAGATTTAAAGCCCGGGCTATAGAGCGAGCGATTTGAGAAACCTCTAAGGTATGAGTCAATCGAGTTACATAATGGTCACCCAAAGGGGCGATAAAGACCTGAGTCTTGTGCTTCAGACGGCGGAAAGCTTTACAATGAATGATACGGTCTCGGTCACGCTGAAAACAAGTCCGCATCGGGCAAGGCTCCTCAGGCCTGAGCCTTCCCCGAGATAACTGGCTCTTCATCGCAAAGGGAGAAAGGTGCTCCTCCTTCTCTTCCAGCCAAAGTCGGATATTATGATGAGGTAGGTACACTACTTTCTAAACCCAAACTGTGCGCACTCGCCTCCGCAGCCAAGAGGGGTGACCAATTAGCCCTGCCTCTGCCGTAGCCACTATTTCCCTGGTTCGCTCGATCATGTCAGGGTTAACTGAAACGGAGGTGATGCCCCACTCCACTAGCTTGGTGGTAAGCTCAGGGTAAACCGAAGGTGCCTGTCCGCAAATTGAGCTGGTTATACCTCTCCTCCGAGCTGTCTTAATAGCCAACTCTAAAGACCAAAGTACAGCCTCATCCCGCTCATCAAACTCCTCAGCCAATTTTGGACTATCCCGATCTATACCCAAGGTAAGCTGGGTTAAGTCATTAGAGCCAATAGAGATACCATCAATACCTATATCTATAAATTTATCCAGTAGAATGATATTAGAGGGCACTTCAACCATCATCCACAATTTGAAATCCAATGATGGAACCAAACCTTCTGATTCCAAGACTGCCTTGGTCTCACTCATTTCCTTGACAGTGCGCACAAAGGGAATCATTACCCACAGGTTGGCGAAGCTTTCCCTTACCTTCTTTATAGCTTCTATTTCTAGTTTAAAGACATCAAGCTCTTTGATATAGCGCGAGCACCCTCTATAACCTAGCATGGGATTCTCTTCCATTTCCTCATATTGCTCCCCACCTTTAAGATTACGATATTCATTGGTCTTAAAATCAGTAGTCCTGTAAACCACTGGTCTGGGGTCAAAAGCCCGGGCAAAGGTGGCAATACCCCAAGCGAGCTTATCTACAAACTCTTTCCCCCTGTTTTGGGAGAGCATGTAGCGGGGGTGCTCGCCAATATTGGCAATCATAAACTCAGCTCGGAGAAGCCCTACCCCATCCACATCTCTGGCAGCTACAGCTTCAGCTAACTCTGGATCGGCTAGATTGACATAAACCCTGATAACCGTCTTCACCCTCTCCTTCACCACCGCCGGGGCTTCTACTTTCTCCTTTATTACTCTACCTTCATAGACCTTCCCTTTTGAACCATCTACGGTGATCAATTGCCCCTCTTTCAATACCTTGGTAGCATCCCCGGTCCCTACAACACAGGGGATCCCCAACTCTCTGCTCACTATGGCGGCGTGGCAGGTTCTGCCGCCGCGGTCAGTCACGATAGCTACTGCTCGCTTCATCGCTGGGACGAAGTCGGGGGTGGTCATCTCAGCCACTAGCACTTCCCCCTCTTTTACCCTACCTATTTCGGAGGCACGGTAGACTATCCGAGCTGAGCCTGCCGCTATACCGGGGCTAGCTGGTATGCCACTGAGGATTTGAATCCCTTCGACTTCTTCCTCCGCTTCCCCGGGAGGTTTTATGGTAGTTACCGGGCGAGTTTGCACAATATAAAGTCTGCCTTGCTCTTTAGCCCACTCGATGTCTTGGGGGAATTGGTATAGAGCTTCAATCTCTTTAGCTAACTTAGCTAAGGCAACAATTTTCTCATCCGTCAATTTCTGCCGAGTTTGATCCGGAACAGGAATTGGCACCTTGATATTGTTTTCCTGCTTATCTCCTTTTGCCGGGTTCCTCACCAGCTGCCACTCTTGTTTAGCAATATCCTTATGTAAAATCTTCAGCTCCTCTTTGTCTACAGTGTATAAGTCAGGGGTTAGCTCGCCGGAGACCACCAGTTCTCCTAATCCATAGGCTGCTTCAATAACGATTTTACTCTCGTCATTACTTAGGGGCTCTAGGGTAAACACGACGCCAGCAGCCTCTGACTGCACCATTTTTTGCACCGGGACGGCAATACCTATCTTCAGATGATCAAAACCGTGCTGAGCCCGATAGAAAATGGCTCGAGGTTCAAAGAGGGAAGCCCAGCAACCCTGTACTGCAGCTACTACTTCGCCTTCACCCCGCACATTGAGGAAGGTGCGCTGCTGACCAGCAAAAGAGGCTTCAGGTAAATCTTCAGCAGTAGCAGAGGAACGCACTGCCACTAAGCCCCGACCCAGTTTTTGATAGGCTTGTTTTATTTCCTCTACTATCATAGGAGGTACGGGGGCATTACTAATCGCCTCTTTGATCTGGGAAGCCACCTCTTCAAGATTTTTGCTATCTTTAGGGTCTAAACGTTCAAGGTAGTCACGGATTTTATTAACGAGTTTAGCTTCCTTCAGAAAATAGAAGTAGGCATCAGCAGTCACAATGAAACCAGGTGGAACGGGGATTTGGGCTTTGGTCAATTCGCCTAGGTTTGCCCCTTTCCCCCCAACAAGTGGGATATCTGTTTTGCCTACTTCATCAAACCAAGCAATCACCCTGGGCAGTTTGTCCATGGGAGTGATCCTCCTCTACCCCTTATTTCAAAACCTCCACGGGCAGGTCAATATGATACTTCTTCAAAGTAGTTTCGATCAGCAAAGCAGTTTTTTCATCTGACTCCGTAAGAGGCAAGCGGGGGCTACCTACCAGAAAGCCAATATAATTAAGGGCGTGTTTAATCGGTATGGGGTTAGAAACAATGAATAGGGCGTTGATTAAAGGCAATAGGTTTCGGTGAATCTGAGCTGCCTCCTCTATTTTAGCACTAAGGAACTTCTCAATCATTTCCCTAATTTGCTTACCGACAAGGTGAGAGGCAACACTGATAACCCCGTAACCCCCCAGAGCCAAAATAGGCAGGGTGTCCCCATCATTACCACTATAGACTAGAAAATCCTTATTGACGCCTTGAATAATTTTGGCAATTTGCTCTAAATTAGAGCTAGCTTCCTTTATACCCACAATATTATCAATCTGGCTTAACTTAATAACTGTCTCCGCTGAGAGGTTGGTA
>Ga0315310_10002087_pt1 | contig 12559 bp, 16 predicted proteins | sample TDP5_MG_FD_203630 | JGI IMG/M metagenome (GOLD analysis project Ga0315310, IMG submission 203630) | Freshwater sediment microbial communities from Lake Towuti, South Sulawesi, Indonesia - TDP5 | ecosystem: Environmental > Aquatic > Freshwater > Lake > Sediment | place: Indonesia: South Sulawesi... | reverse complement strand
GTCAGCCTCTCTACTCATGCTCGCTGAGCCTATAGGACTCACACACAAATCATCTTTGGACCGCTCTGAGACTTCACTCTTCTCGGAATCAAAAAGCGACTTTTCCTTCATGTGATAGGGTAATGGCACTTCCTTATGATTAAAAACCAAGAATGGTGTTCCGCCGCGGTATTCAAACCTCATGTAGCCAAGTTTTTGGCATACACCATGCTTTTCTGGGAGAGTGCGCTTGGCTGAGTACTCTTTGAATATTTTTGTGTTGGTTTTGAGGTAGTGTATAGTCAAGTCTGTTTTGGTGTTCTCATCTGGGGCAAGGATTTTTCTGGGTCGCCCGATGTATTGTGTTGTGGTTCTATCGTCAAGTCCTATGAAGTCGGCTTTCTCCACCACAAATTTACGAATGATTTCGTAAGGCGCCTCTAAAACAAAACCGTTCTGATAAAGCAACTCCATAAGAAGGGTCGCTCGCCTTCTCGTAGGCATCAAATCTCGCAGGTGGCGACGTACCTTTGGCTCCGTCGTGAAAACGCGAGAATAACCTTTATCTATTCTCTGCAATGCTTCTTGTCTTGGGGCTGGGCCTTCGGGCTCAGTCATCTATTTTTCTGCCCTCGGTCTTTCTTGCTTCTTTTTTCGTCTGAAGATGTAGCCTGGGTCGCCTGCCCAGTAGTGGTATTCGCCTATTGAGATGCGGTTTTCGTTTTGCTTCAGAATGGCTTCGAGGTGGTTGAACAGTTGTGTGTTGTTGCAGTTGTCTTTGCGAAGCATCTGAAATGGTCCTTTGTCGCCTGTTCTGTTTTCCCAGTTGAGTTTTTCGTATACTTCAGGGTGATCAGCGTCCAGCGGCTTGCCCAAGGAGGTAAGGAAGCTGTCGATAGCCTCTATAGCTGGTTGGAGTCCTTGGAGGCCGTCACGCAATCGAGCTAAAGCTTCGCTAAGTTTCTGCGATTTCTCATCTAAATTCAGGTTTTTGATCCTCCATGCTTTTCAGCCAAGGCCAGAATTGGGGCTCCACAAACTTCTCTAAGAACTGGAGCAGGTCGTCTTCGCTTATTTCGCCACGAGGGTCAACAATCATTAGTCTGTTAGCGGCTATTGTTGCGGTTTGTCCAGCCTTTAGTTTGGATGGTATAACTATGCTCTTGCTTGCGCCTTTGGCGCCTCTTGGAGTAACTCGTCTTCGTGTTGCTAAACCCATACTTTTTCACCTTTTGCCACGTTTTTAGCCACAGAAATAATTGAAATAACCGCAAATAAAAGCCTTTTGTCTCATCGGTGCTGTATCCATGCAGCATTTATGAAAATACTTGTCATACTTGTCCTACTTGTCATACCAGCCCCAAAATGAGCTTTTTTACTGCATGGATAATGTATGGGTGCATTACAGTGAATGTAATTTTGCCTGCCAAGCGTAGCATGCCGCATCGAAAAGATGGGTCCAGTTTTTCTCTTTTTTGCAGTAGAATTTTTGTTTTTGCAGCCAGTTGAGTAGCGCCAAGACTTCGAATAGCCTGTCGTCTATGTTTATGTCTTCGGTTGTTGTGCACTTAGCAGTAACCCGTTGCATAATCTGCTTTAGCTTTAGTTTGAAGTCGAGGCTTCCAACTAAGCCGAGGTTGAGGCGAACATGCATGCAGGTTCCGCAAACTTTGTTTGGGTCCTGCAAAAGTTTTGATGCCAACTTAACTGAAGACTCCCCCCAGCGGGGTTTCAAGGTATTAAGAGCATGGGAGATTAGCGGAGACTTGGTTCAAATGTTGTTGTTGCAATTTTTCGGTTAACAATAACATTTAAGCTGTCTGAGAGGGTTGCAAGCGTGGTTTAAATGTTGTCGGAACGGTGATTTTTGTTCCGCCGACATTTGAAATCTTGCGGGTCTGTCAGCGGAATAAATGCTGTATTGTACGTGGTACCTCGACGTTGAACGGTGGAAGCTGTTTTTCCGGGTCTAAGTTTGTTTTTTGAAACTCGTTGCAGACTATATTGTACTTTGACTTCAGGCTTTCCATTTCATGCAGCATTTTCTTCAACTTGTCTGCCTCTTCCATCATTTTGGCATTTAGATGTTTTGCTTCTTCGATGATTTGGTTTGCTTCCCCCAGTTTTCGATTGACGAAGGATTGCTTCAGTCTGAGTATTTGGAGTCTTCTCCATAGCTTGCTTCTGCGCTTTTCAAGTATGGCTATGCCTTTCTCTATGATTTCCTTGTCTGCTTGGCGCTCTTGCTTTAATCGTCTCGCCTTAAACACACTGAAGTCGTCAGGCGAAGGTTCAACCACATGGAAGTGGGATTTCAATCTTCCACCCAGCACGTTTTTGAAAAGTTTGATTTCGCGGTCGTATTCCTCAACCAGAGCCTTCAGCTGTTGCCCTGTGGTTTGTTCCAGATCTGGCATTTTTGGAATGGCTTTGCTGACCACTCCCAACGGTTCGTTTAGCCAGCAGGCCACGGTGCGATAAGCTACTTCAAGGGTTGAGTCTTCCTTAGGCTTGGGCACCAGCGCGATTTCCCCCATATTCTCACCTCCGTGGGTTCATGTTGGTACAGAGTCCTCCAATATGTTCTTCAGCTTGCTCACTCTCTCTTCAAGACTAAGCGCATTGGGTCCTTCTGGTTCTGGATGTGTATCCTTGAGTTCTTCGCCAGTCATGTCCACGTATCGAGCTAAAAGCAAAGCGTAGGCTTTGGCGGCGCTGATTAATAATCGGAGTTTCTTCACTTCCTCTGGGCTGGTGTTGGGCTCGTTTAGTCGTTTTATGGCTCCGAGTAAGAGGCGCATGGTGCCTTCGTAGTCGATTAGGTGTTCAGCTGGCTTGACTGGCTCCAGACTCGGTGTTGTTGTGGTTGTAGTAACTTTGATTGGAGATAGGGGCGTGGGTATTGCTAAGCCTAAGCGCTTAAGTTTTAGACGTATGGCTTCTGGACTGCGTCGAAAATGCTGTGCAATTTCATCGAGGCTCTTGCCTTGATCAACCATGTCCTTGAGCTTTGTTTCTTGCTCTCGTGTCCAGTAGGGCATTATGGCACTTCCGAATTGATGTTTATTCGGTGTTCAACGACAACAAAACGTATTTAGAAAACAAAAGCTGCATGATACCTTAGAAGGACCCGTGGATGGCCAGAAAAATTGTCAAGGTCTACCTGACGCCTGGACAAGCGAAGCTTTTGGAGACCATCTGTCGCACCTTGAGCATGCCTGAAAGCGAGGTCCTACGGGTTGCCTTCATGGACTACGCCAAATCATTGAGTCTGGTCACAGAAAGAGTACACGGCAGACTTTGAAGGACGAACAGGCAGTCTAACTGACATGAAGAAAAAGCAATTGAGAGGATGGATAGAATAATGCGCAGTATATATATAGCGAATAGAAGGTTTTATATGCATATGAATAGGAATAGGAATATTCGGCGATTTTAAATGTCTGGCGATGTTGAAACACAGACCTCCATCATCAAGAAAGCAACACGCTCACAAGGCATCCCTTTTTCCAATGCTGCGCTGAAGAATTTCGTGTCAAGGCATGTGGTGAGAAAGGATACTCGAGTTTCTCAGGAAGCTTTGGACTTGCTAAATAGGGTGTTTGACGAGGTTGGAGGGTGGATTGTGAGAGAGGCAGAGAAGATGGTGGCAACTGCAGGCAGAGCTACCATCAACGCTGACCATGTACGTAGTGCTGCAAAGCTTTACCTTAGCTGGGAGGAGGAAAAGTAAATGACTCCATACTCTGAGGATATCTATTGGAAAGAATGCTGGCCGACAGCTCTCATTGAAGTTCTAAGGGATTTTATGCAATCTGGAGATGCGTCTGGAGTGACTGGTCTCCTATCGCTCTCCGTGTGCCACCGGGGAACGGCAACACATGCTTATGAATGCGCGATTGCAGCGTTAGTGCGGCAAATTCTCGAGGGGTTTGTTGAGGCCGAAAAGATTAAAGAACGGCTGGTCAGGGAAGAGCTCGAATTGAAGGCTGAGGGGGTTTACGAAGTGAACCAAAAGATTGCGGAGCTCAAGTCGCGTGGTTTGGTGCCGCTCTCATTGTTAGGCTTTGAAGTTGAAGGCTATAGAAAGGATGCCAGGGAGATTTATACTACTCTTAAAGACGCAGGTTTCTTGATTATAGAAGAGCATGTGGTAGGCAGAAGTAGGAGTGAATGGGTTGGTCTTAACGCAAACTGGAACGGACTTATTGGAGACATAAAAGATAGCGGGGCAAGCAAAAATATGTGGGCATCTTCAGCCGGAATAATGCTGTCTATGGCTGTAACGGGTCGGGGCATAACTACTGTTCAACCCATGTACATTGGTGTGTTGGCGGTTGATAATCGAGGCGGCGAGATTACGTATCAAGACCTCCGCAATATAGCATATGGAAAAGTCCATCAAGGAAAGAAAGCCTTGGATATAATTCTTGAGCGTCAACGAGAGAAGATAGATCCTTTGAAAATATTCCCCAGCGATGATGGCAGAAAACTTATTGTAAATCAAAATGTAACATACGCTGTAAAGGCATGGCGTGACCGAACGAATGCTCTTGCAAGACGGCGGGGGTTAGGAATATAGCTTGAAACCTCCCCATGGTCCAGAACAACGAGTATTCAGAATCATAAAGCCTGAGGAAAATCCTGTAAGCAAGCGACAAGTTTGTGGCCAAGAATACCAGAGTATCTTGGAGAAAGTAGTTCGCATAGCTCATCATCAACAGCTTTATTCCGTTCAGGAAGGAATCAAGGGATTCATTTTCCATGGAGAGGTCGGTATTGGGAAAACGATGTGTGCTAAAGCCGTGGCTTCAACGCTTGGTGCTCCTCTGATTTTCATTGACGGCGCTGATATAGCTCGCCCGCTGTATGGTCAATCCGAAATGCAGATCTCTTATGTTTTTGAAGAGGCAAAGAAACACAGATACTCTGTCATCATCATTGATGATTGCGAGTCAGTTTTCCCCACAAGAGACTGGGCGAAAGCTGAGTCCTGGCATATTGCCCAGAACAATGTGTTCTTCCACGAGCTTGATAATGTCGACACGAGTAAGACGCTTGTCATACTTACGACAAACCGTTACGACCTTCTTGACAAGGCAGTAAAAGACCGTCTCTACAGCATAGAATTTCCGTTGCCTTCTACTGAAGTTCTTCGAGAGATTGCTGAATTCAAATGTGGGCAACTAAGGATGGAACCAAAGAGTGTGCTCGCAGAGATTGAAAAGAACTCCTTCAAAACGGTAAGAGAGCTGGAAACATTCATCATGGAAAGATACATTGATGAGGTGTTGCGAAAGAAATGACTACCTCCCCCAGGGAGAGGTATTTACAAATGTAAAGGAGAAATCCGTTTGGTGTTTGTCATCATCAACACAACTAACGCAGAAGCAGAGAGGATTTTAAGAGGATGGGCTCACCCTCAAAAGAAAGATAGGAAAAGTGCACAGAAATATTTCATCCGCCAATTCGGTCCTGGTACTTATCTCATGGAAGCAAATGCGGCAGTGCTTGCGCTTTTGTATGATATGAAACGCAGGCATGATGGCGATGTCTATATATATGTAGCAAAGCCTTTAGTAGTAAAAGCTGAATTTCCAAGAGAAGTAACAGAGGTTGTTGAAACATGTCAAAAACTGAAAAGGGACATGCTGGAGAGCGACCTAAAACCACTCGAGAAGATAGAGATAGACTGTTCAGTGAATTGGAAACCAGGCTGCTCGCAGTAGCGAGATCAACAAGTGGAACAAGCCTGTCATCGAGAGGTGCAAAAGAAATAGAGGGTATCATCGATGAATACTTCAAGAGGTGGAAGGCATGAGCTTAGCTTTGGAAGTTGAGAATGTAGCTGGGTTCATTGGCAGGAAGCACTTCAAGGGACTTGAACCTGGATTAAACCGTATTCGGGCACCCAACGCCTTGGGAAAAACCAGTGTGATCAAATCGCTTGAACTTCTTGCCTTGTCAGAGCGCGAATTGTCGGGCAAGGGGCATTATAGTAACCTGTATGTAGGGTCTGAAGAACCAATAGTCGTTAAGGTTTCAGGCGCTATTTCTCATGAGCGTCGGTTTAGGCGAATTGGGACAGAAGATCTTCACTTGACCGAAGGCGAACCTCTCCTCGGATACGATGGAACCAGAGTCTTAACGGCCTGTTTTGCTGCACCTGGAAATCCGTTGATAGAAGATGTTCTCCAAGGCAAACCGATACGAGAATACGTCAGAACTTTTGCTGGAAGTGAAAACTACGACAAGATTGGCTTTGTCCTTGAGGGTATCAGGGACAATATTTCTGCGAAATTGCAGCACTACCGCGACGCTCTCGTGCGTCTTGAAGAAATGGAAAAGTTAGAGAAAGAAACCGAGAAGGAACTTGAAGAACAACGAAAGAAGCTTGCGAAAATGCCCGTGCTTGATGATAGGGCGATTTTTGAAGACTACGGGCTTTACAACAAGAAATCACAGGAACTCCGCAGTAAGACTGAGGAGATAGCTAAGGTTCGTTCTCATATAGCCGAATTAGAAGAGAATATCCGCGGTTTTCAGGATGATATAAAAAGTCTTGAAAGTCGCATCGAGATCATCAAAAGGCGTCACCCAAGGTTGGAAAGTAGACTTGACGAGATTGCTGACGTCATACCGAAAACTGAAGATGAATTGAAGAAAATGCGGGTGCAAAAAGCTAAGGCGGAAGAGAAGTTGGCAAGTGCTCAGCGCAATGAACTCGATTTGAAAAGATATGGCGAGAATGTGTGTTACGCATGCGGCAGGAAGATGACAAGGGCAGAACTTGAAGCGTGGTTGACCAAAGTTCGCTCAGAAATTGATGACTTAAACAAGGCTGAGAAAAAGCTGAACCGTGAATTAGAAGACTTGAGAGAAGAGCGAACCAGACTTGAAGAAGACTTAGAAGAACTTGGAAAGGCTCAAAGAGAATTGCTGCAAAAGCAAAAGTCACTGGCAAATAGAGAGGGCGATAAGAGACAGAGCCTGAAATTGTTAGCGACTTATGAAGAAGAGCACAAAGATTTGTTGACTGAGATCGCCAAATTATCAACTTCTGAATCGATGTACAAGGAATTTGAGAGAAGACAAGAACTGCTTACATCAATACAACAGAAAGAGGCGGACATTGATCGCCTGAAAGACAGAGTTGAAAAACTGAGACAAGAGACGTTAGGCGTTGAAGAATACCAAGAAAAGAATGCATTCGTAAAGGAACTCATAACCTATCTCGAAGGTAGAAAGAATACAGTTGAAGAAGAGATTCGAACAACATTCAACACTCAAGTTAATGCACTGTATAAGAAACTTGGGTTCAGGGATTTCGAGGATATAGAAATAGGCCCAGATTTTCGCATCAGTGTGATAAGGAAGAAAGAGGGCAAGATAGTTGAAGACTTCCCGCTTGACGCTCTGGCAGCAAGTGAACGCATAACAATAGCTATCGCCCTGCTACTTGCTGCAAAGCGAACATATGTTAAAGATTTCCCATTCTTCGTGTTGGACGAGCTGATCACCAGTTACGACCCCGCACGATTTGAGGCAGTGAAAGACTACCTAAAACGAAGCGGCGACTATGTTCTTGTAACTGAACTCAGCGCCCAGGCCAGAGAGGTTGAAGTCATACATGAAACATAGAATTGTCAAGACATTCAAACATGGGGACAGCATCGTGATGACCATACCAGCTCCATACGCTGATGCTTTAAGCATAGGCGCCGGGGATTTTCTTCAAGTCATTTTAAGAAAAGACTCACTTATTGTTAAAAAGGCTCCAGCACTGGCCGAACTTCATTAACCTCATTGATCAACTGAAAATATGAAACCCGCGTCTTCGTCGAGGTTTGAGAATGAAAGCTTGGAATGATCGGGACCTCATCGAACGTGTACTGGAACTGATTCATAACAGCAATGGTTGGAATCCATATATTGCGTACCAAAATTTGCCAAAGACGGTCAAGGAGAAATATTCTCTTGACGATTTGATCCTTTTATTTCATAGATTGGAATGGAATGTCAAGGTAATAGAAATCAGCGAAGTATACGAAAGCACAGCGTTCTACCCGTGGAAAGAGGGCGCCTCTGGGCATGTCATTAAGAAAAAAGTAGCACGATACCAACTCAGAGACGAATTTCTTAAACGTTTTTCGAATCTTAAATCACGCAGCGAATTAGTAGGCAAGATCATAGAACACATTAACGACGAAAATGAAGAGATAATCAAATAGGTGTTACATTAAAAAGCAAACCCCCATTGAAAAAGCGGTTATGTGGAATATGTGAATGCTATCTCAAGTCAAGAATTCATTAGTTTATTTTCTAAACACTATCAACGATTCAATCGGAGCCTAAAACATGAAAGATAAAATAAGAGGGGATTTTGGCGAACTTGAAATTGGGTTTGGCTCAATCAGAGGACGCGGTGCAAGGATTACCAGAGAATTTCTAAAAGAACTTCTTCGCCAAATTGTTACCAAGTCGACTAAATATTATGATGCGGCACGACACGTTGGCGGACCAGACCATGTCTTCACCTATAGGGAGAGGCAATTCCATTCTGCGGTTTGCCCAGCCATAGCAGATATAACACCTTATTTCTTAATCGAAAATCCCCTCAACAGAAAACCTGCTGGAGAATCAGAATATTCAGGCAGTGTCGATTATTGGATCTATTACAAAGACTACTCTTTTATGATGGAATTGAAGCATACTTATTTTGGCTATGCGCGAGCAGACAATCCCAGAGAGAGCGTAACAGAAAGATTTTCAAAAGCCTTGCAGCAACTTGGAGATATCAGAAAAGACGAGTGTAGAAGCCAAACATTTGGCAATGGATTGCGGAAAATAGCGTTGGAAGCAGTCGTGTTCTACAGAGGATCCAAAGAAGAGAGTAAGTTGAAGGCAGACATAAAGAGTAGGAATTTCAGAGCATCATTCAGGAAGCTGCTGAGAAATACTGAACTGGAACAAAAAGCAAATCTGCATGCTCTTTGGGTGCTTAACAAGAGACTTGTCGCACCCTTTGAATACTCAAACACATTTGAGATATATCCAGCAGTTGCCTTTATTGGACACGTATCAGAAACAGTCGAGTGAAAGTCGCCCCCGGTTAGTGCAGACAAAGAGATAATGAACGTCGGCATGCCTCTCATGCTCAATTCTCTGGGCTCTTGTTGGTGTGCAGCTTCTCTCCAATCAACTTCTTTATAATGTTCTGGTGGCTTGATCTATGGATTCGCACCAAGCTGAAGCATGCAAAAATCTATTAGATAATTCAATTTCTTATCAAATCTGGGGAAAAATCATGGCGGGTTCAACTGCAAAGTTCAAAAAAGTTTTGGTCACAGGTCAAAGTGGCATCAACAAGAAAGAGTACATAAATGATGTACTAAAGTGCTGTGAAAGGGAGAAAATCAAAGTGTTTGATTTTGGTGAAGCCATGTATAACGAAGCCTCAAAGGCAGGCGCAAAAATTGGGCCCGGAAAGATCTTGTCTTTACCTTTGCTCAGATTAAACATGATTCGTCGTTCGGTTTTTAAAGATCTCATCAGGATATGCGAAAAGGAACCTGAGTGCAATATTCTCGTGAACACTCATTCATGTTTCAGATGGGAAAGGGGATTATTCCACACGTTTGATTTTGATTTGCTCAGTGAGTTCAACCCTGAAATGTACATCACGCTAATAGACGATGTTGACGCTATACACTATCGTCTCTCAACAAGAGAAGACCCTCATGCCATGGATTTTAGCCTAAAGGACATAATGGTTTGGAGAGAAGAGGAGATAATCACAACCGAGATGATTGCCCTGGCTCAAGGAAAACCACATTACGTATTGCCACGCTTGAATCCTATCGACACTATTCCAAAACTTATGTTTTCTCCTAACCTGAAAAAGGCATATCTAAGTTTTCCTATTACAAAAGTGAGAGACAAGCCAGAGGTCGTCCAAAAAATCCAGGAATTTCGCAAAAAGATGGCCTTGGAGCTCATTGTATTTGATCCTTACACAATTCAGGAAAAACGTTTACTGGTCGCGGCCCATGAAGCGTCGCAAGCAGAAAAAGAAGTCGAAATCGAGACCTATGAAAAGACGCAGAAGCTTAAAATAGAAGATATTAGGGCGATAGAAAAAGAGATTGATGGCCAAATCATTTCCCGAGACTTTAAACTCATCGAACAATCTGATATGATCGTTGCTTTCATCCCTGAAGTGAAAGGTGAACCAGATATTTCAGCAGGTGTGCAAAGCGAAATCCAGTATGGACATGACCTTCCAAGAGAGGTCTATGTCATTTGGCCCTCAGAGAAAGAGCCAAGCGTCTGGGTCCAAAAAATGGCAAGGAAAGTCTTCCAAGGAGAAAATGCCTTTGACGAGATCCTGGAATTCTTCAAGAAAGAAGGATTTTTGGTTAAATAGTGTCAGGATAGTTCGCGCTAAGATATTTCAAATTATTTTTGATTTCTTCTGATCCGTAGAAAAATCTGTCATCCGCTGCAACCAATGGGGTAATAGGAACCGCAACCTTGCCGTTATTCGAAAAATCGATGGCAAAGGCTCCTTCAAGAGTCACTTTATTTCCATATAGCTCAATTTTTTCATGGAGATCGACAATTTTATGCTTAATCTTGTGTTCTCGGAAACTATCAAGCACTTCTTGAGTTTTCTTGTCTAATCGTTCTTTTCCCTTAACGAAAAGAACCACGTAACCATTACTCATGTTTTCCACCGTTGCAATCTTAACTGTCACCTTTATTCTTAAGTCTGTTCTCAAGTATGGCGAATTTAGTGATAAAAATAGTAAAGCTTAATAGTACCCGAATTAATAAATGACTTTACTTAGTAAATTGAGTTTGGTGACTATTATGCCTCTTTCAAAAATCTTTGAGCATGCTTTGGAACCCACTCACGAGCGTGTTCTCAATGTGATGAAAGAAGACAAGTTTCTTTCTTTGAGAGAAATAGCGGAAGCCGTCGTTAAGAAATTTCCGACCAGTGCGGAAGTCGTTAAATGGAAAGGACGAATTGGCGACATTGGTCGTTATCAGGTTGCGCGATATCTAAAAACTCTTGAAAGAGAGGGTTATGTTGAATGTAACACTGAGTTCCCCAAAAAATGGCGGCGCTTAAGGCAAGATTCTCTGCTTAATGAAATTGTTCAAGGCTACGTCTTTGAGGGAAGAGCCAAAAATCGTATTCAGGCTCTAAAGAACCTGGCAGAAAGTTATGTAAACGATCATAAAACAGAGTTTCAACGATATGTTGATGCGGTGCGAAGGGCAAAGAAAATTGATGAAATGAAGACCCAAGAATTCGAGGCTGCATTACAACAAGCAAAGAGTGTTCTTCAAAACCTGGAATCAGGAAAACAGCAGAGCTTAACATGAAAACATGAAAGTTGTTACTGCTTGAAACAATTAAAGAAAAAAAGGGAGTTTGCGGTGGATATCATGAGTGGGAGATTTCATCGTGAATGTCGATAGTTCAAATCCAACACTGGGCGCCAACAACATTCTTTTTGACGACACTCCCCGTCTGGTGTGTTACTTGCGTTTTCTGAAGATTTTGACCTCGTCCATGTCGGTCACGTATTCGAAGCCGGCTTCCACGAGTTTTACAGCTTGTTCAAGGTTGTTTGCGACTTTGCACGTCCACTCGTCAGTTTCAAAGTTCACCAAATGCGTATACACAAGCGTGCTCGTTATGCTCACGTGGCCTAACAATTCCTTAACATAAAGTATGTCTTTTGTCCTATGATACTCCATCGTGGCTTTGAAATGCCTCAATGACTTAAACGATATCAAACCAATCCTTGGGTTCTGAAGCTTGTTCGCTATGACTTTCCTTCTTAACTCAAACCTTCTCGTGATTGTCTTCAACTTGGCGTTTGAATTCGACTTGAAGATCCACTGAGTCTTCCGCTTCATCAATAGCACTCTCGAAATCAAGGACGCTGAAACCTTCAACACTCTGGGATTCGAATTCTTCTCTGGGCTATTAATCGTAACAGTGTTACTCTGTGGATTAACGTCGACCCATTGCAAGTTCCACGCTTCTCCAGGTCTTGCACCCGTCTCCTTGATCAACTGGCTGAAAACCGACACTTTCCCTGGCAAATCAGCGATGAGGGCGTCGATTTCGGCTTCTAATGGAACAAACGGAAGCTTCTTGACGCGGCGGTAAAGGGGCCTGCCGAACTTTAACCCTTTCCACTGACAATAGTTGGCGTAACAGTTGACGATAACCTCTTTCCTGCCCTCTGAAACGTTTTTCTTAGCTATGTATTCCTTAACGTCCTCAGGCGAATTGATGTCCACGTGTTTAGCTATATCTCGCAAAGCCTTCCCGAAGCCTTCCACAGTTGAACTCCGATAGCCGTTCTTACTGCACTGCCAAAGAAAACTGATGACATCACCGTTGACTCCGTAGGGGACGGGTGTGTATTGTTTGGCGCCGGGTGTGGGATTTGAACCCACGCGGCCCTTTCGGGCCACAGACTGTTTGGCTCTGGTCTCCAGGCTTGAGCTAAGGGCTTGCACCCCTTCTGCTCCCTACCAGACTAGGAGAACCCGG
>Ga0315310_10002086_pt1 | contig 12561 bp, 14 predicted proteins | sample TDP5_MG_FD_203630 | JGI IMG/M metagenome (GOLD analysis project Ga0315310, IMG submission 203630) | Freshwater sediment microbial communities from Lake Towuti, South Sulawesi, Indonesia - TDP5 | ecosystem: Environmental > Aquatic > Freshwater > Lake > Sediment | place: Indonesia: South Sulawesi... | reverse complement strand
GGAGAAAAGGCAAGAAGCCTTAACCGCCCAATTTGTGTGGGGAGCATTAGCGGAATCGAGACTCGGTAGTATTTATGGGGAACAGTGGAGAAGAAGCCTCTTAGCTTCCACATGGGAGGGAACCATTCTCTCCGGCCTCATCGAAACGGAAGGCGTCTTCAACCTGTTCGCGCAAAAAATAAGCGGTTTCCTACCCGAAGGCAAACAGGCGGCATATCTCCAGTTAACGGGACGGGTCAGCGAAGTCCTCACGCCTGAATGGGGTGTGATCACCCCAGAGCCATATGGGAATCGTTGCGGGCCCCGAATGGTGGATTAACCTCGTATCCGGCAAGCCACTGCCTCCCATGCCCTCAAGTGTCATCGGCGTGCTTTTCGGCAGACCAGAGGAATACCAGAAGTGGGAAAGGGCTTCTCCCGGATACCAGTTTCGCAGCCATAAGAAATCTTGTAGACACTGAGAAAAGAAAAACTGGAAAAATATGACCAAAATATTCTTATGGATAGATAGACAGCATCTCAATTTTCATCTTCCTGAGGAAGAATCTGGGTACTGGTACTGGATTCTTGACTCCCTAGGTCGATGACCATTGTTAATTACTCGAAAAGGCTCTACTCCTCTATATCTTTTACGTCGTTTTTTGTTGCATGATGGCTGGATCTTGTAGATCAAAAGGTTTTCTGCGTCATCTATCCTAGGTGATATTTGGTCTTGAGAGACCGTGCCAATATAAACCAGAGCTTGCGTACTGTCCCATATGATTCCCACTTCTTTAAGACGCTTTTCATAAAAACCATGGGATCTTGCTTCTTTTATGGCACCTTCATACTCCGCCTTTCCAATATAAACAATTTTGGAGTTGTATTCAACAGCATATAATCCTATGAGACCATACTATTTTAGGAATTGTACCTTTAGCGCAAAGCTGATATTAAAAGTACAAATTTACCGCTAATAACGTCAGCACCAAAAAGGAAACGATTATTCCCCATAATGTTCGAGTAAGAAAACTTCGTGCCAATCCCCTCCACATTTAAAAAGTGAATCTATCCTTCGAGAAGTGAGATGCCATACAGCGAAGTTTGGGAAAAAGTAACCATAATAAAGTTCCTCTTAAACCCTACCCGAGGGAACATAAGAATATAATTCTAATAAAATTTCTTATTTTGCGCATATTGTCGAAATTTTTATCTTGTTTGTTAGAATAGATAACTTCTGTTGAGGAGGTGATGAGATATACAAACATATCAGATAGTCTCTGGCGTTGGAGTTATTCTTTTGCTTGTTGCTGGTTCGCTTCCATGGCTTACAGTTAGGGTTCCTGAAATTGGGGAAAGACACTTAACCATGTTCGACATTTATTCGAATATAGCTCGGGTCTTGGAAAGGGCTTCATCTGCTCCTTCTCGAGAGCTCCCTGAATTTAGATGGCAAGATGGCAGGGGGCTCACAGACTTTATTTCATCTGGATTTGGTCAAAGCATCGTCGGCTTCATACTCTCGATCATAGCCTATGCTCTGGCTATATTAGCCGCAATTGTTGGAGTGTTTACTAGAAAATCGACCTTGGCCAGCGGTATCATAGCCCTAGTCTCAGGCGGAGCCTGGATCTTTGCCATAGAGAACCTAAAGAGCGGCATCATTTCAGCGGCTGGTGGGCTGGAAGGACAGCTTCTGCGAGCAATAATGGAGGCCTTCATGGTGGGTGTAGGTGCTTACGCGTGTATAGCCATAGGAGTTATTTTGATTCTTGGTGGAGTATTAAGTCAACGTGGCGGAGAGGTCGGAGTACTCGCAACCGAATCTGAAAAAATAAGATAACGATGCGTACATAAATTATCATATGATCTCTAGATACTGTCCTTGGTACGGAAGGAAAGCGGTAGATTTCTCTACCACGCCCGGAAAAACCCATCATCGGCAACGTAAGATCAATAAGATCTTCATCATAATGCTTTTTCACGTTTCGAGTGAGAGAAAACAAATAAAGCTCTCACTCTCATTCCTGCTTATTTCCCACTTAATATAAAGGCGAAACATATCGAGTAACGCCGTGTTTGTGCTAAAATCAAAGACTATTTGTGGATACTTTCTTGGCCTTCTTGCATTTCTCATTCACCCAAACATCAACAACAAATCCACATCTCTCACAAATCGCCAAGTCATTTCTCCCAACAATCCCCCAAGCATCTTTACCGTTATCACTTCTGTACTCTTGACATTCTACGCAATATCCTCTCATCTACCCACAGAAAGAAAATGAGAAAGCCATAGAATCAGCTTTATTGATGCACACTACTTCCGAATCTTGACTAAAGTTCTTAACGAAGTTTATCGTCTATCAGTGATTTAATTACATCAATTTTTTTCTCAATCTCTTGTCTCTTTTGTAGATATATTTCTTTCTCAATCTCTTTTTTTAAAAAATGTGACTCCAAGGTTTCTAATTGTTTTCTTAGTAGCGCTAAATTCATTTGCAAGTCCTGAACTCCCATTGAGGTGACCACATTTAGAAATGTTGGGGAAACTCCCTTTTGTCTAGCTGAAAACTCGATTTTTCTTTCATTTTTCAATTGTTCGTGTACTTTTCTTATTTGTTTCCGCATAGAATATGCGCTGTAAAATCCAATAATAAAGGAAATGATCGTAAGATAAAAGCCTATGGAAAGACTCCAATCAGACCTATTGAGGTAACCCGGGTATGCACGTACGTAGTTTCCTATGACCCTACCGTTAGTTAGTATGTTCATTTGCGTGTAAAAAAGGAGGGGTGCTATCAATAACTGGAAGCTCCCTATTGAAATTAAAACTGATGATTTTCGTAAGCTTCCTATGAGAATGAATATAGAGGATGCAAATACCAAAATATAACTTGCTGTAAAATTTGCAACAACTTCGCTTATGAAAGCAAAAGTCCATTTAAAGACCAACAGAGCTGTTTGTCCATTTACTGAGAACCATACTCCCCATAAGAAAATCATGTATCTTGAGTCTACGATACTATGTGTCCAAGGGTCAACGGTCATTGTTACTGTAGTCGTTGAAGACTGCCACCAAGGTAATAAAATGGCAACCAATGCAAGCATGAATGCGATGATCCCTGCTATACTATGTCCCAGTCTTTCCTGAATTTCCTTTGTGGGGATCTCATCCAATTTTCAGACCCAATTATTGAGATTTCCGGCCTAAGATTTATTACTTTCTTTTAATCGAAGTGACTGTCGGTAAAATTGAAACCATACTTGGTGACGAGATAAGTAATAAAAGAATCAACGCATACGAAGCTAGTCTTTTTCTCAAAGTCGTACGCTGAGTACTTATCATCCTTTTACCATAATTTTAACATTTCCTCACTTTCGCGCTATTCATCTCCGTCAATTTCCTCAGATTTCCGATCCACAGTTTCACCTCATTTTCGGCTAAATGACAGCATTTCGCTTTAACGGCTCTAACGAAAATCCATACGCTCGAAAGATATTTTTCAAATACGCCTGAAATTTAATCGATGAACAAAAACATCATTGCTAATCCTGAAGTTTTATCGCAATTTTAAAAAATCAGAAAATTATCTATGAAACATAGATGCCCTTTTTACGAAATTCGCGCATTAAAAGGTTCGCCAGTTCGTCCTCCCTATCCCTCCTTTTCGGATCGAGCCTCGGTATAATTACAAGACCGTACCCAGAGTAAAAAAAGATACTACTTACCGATTGCATTACAGATTGCAATATCTCGTTGCCAAGAGTATAGATGGATTGCGGAACCGCGTCATCATAAGTAATGAGTGTGGGCTCATATCGAAATTCTCCGTTAGGGGAGTATAACCTCGTAAATTGCATTTTGAGGTCGTCTAAGTATCTTCCGAAAAAAATAAGTATAAAGAACGCTTAAAAAAGATTACTGTGAGTCGTAAATGGGTTCAAAAGCTACATATGTCATTATTGCAATATTGATTGTAATAACCTTTGTTGCAGCTGTTGCAGCGGTTTACTTTTATATGCTTTACAGGCAAACCTTAACTCCCTCGCCTCCGAGCCCTCCAACACCGAGCCCAACCCCAACACCAAGTCCTGCAACTCCAAGTCCTCCAACTCCACTCGCAACTATCCGGCCAGAAGAGAGAAAACCAACTCTAGTGCTCTCAACTGATGTCGGCTTTGTCGCAACCACAAAGCTGAACCATTCAATAAATATAGACAATATACTTCTTGCAGCTGAAAAACTTAAAACAACGTCTATTGGCTCTCTTATTGAATATAAGAAAGCAGAGAAGTTTATAGAAGTTAAGCTAATTATTGGTCCGGGTCCGCTTGGCTTACCTGCTTATTTTTTTGACTATATTGTAAGAACATTCGAAGATGGGACCTTGTTTCTTTACGGCGTGAAACATTTTGATTATAAAATTGATAGCACTTACATGCTTTGGATCTTTAACTTCGACCCTCCGTGGAGAAACCATTTAATTGATTTCTTAACCTCAGCTGGTGTGATAACAACAGACGATAAAGACTTTTTAGAGAACCCTCATAGTTGGTTCCAATACTTCATTCGTTCTGGTACTTATTATTTAATGTTCCTTTCCGGCTCGCCTGAATGGGGCCGAGTAAAACCAGAACAATATACTGTGAAAATGTTTTTTCAGAAAAAACCTGCTACCCTTTTCCTAAATGACCTCTACCTGTTACGGAAATTAAATGGAGAGGATTTATTTAATACTCCTTATCACAACGTTAACTTTGCTGAAAAACTCTTGGGTAATGAAGCATTAATTATTATAGGTGAAAGTAGTTGGGCAAGGACCTTTATAGTGAGTGATGTTCCCTTTACCGTTGAGACCGACTTAGAATATCAGTCTCGATTACAAATGATAACCGTTAAGGACATTACAGACTTCCTTTCAAGTTAGATACGGACGTAAAGTAAAGACTATAAGATACTTCTCATTCCTCTTCTTTAACAGCCCCGACGATCACCACTACGAACCCTATCACACAAAGAATTGCTCCAAGACTTATAACGTAAACTCTCGCCCAGGCAGCTGATCTTTCTTCTGGCGTCGATAAAAACAGAGTTTGACCCGCAGGTGAGTTAATAGCTTGAAGACCACCGAAACCGTACATGAGCAAAGTTTTCTATAAGAAGCACGTCTGAAATAATGAGCAACCAACCAAGTAAACCCTAAACCCTGTGACAAGGAATATCAATCCTAGGACTAGGGTTATTAAGGAGGGTCGCCGCCAATCTGCAAATCTCATACAAGGCACCAACCTTCGATTCAACGTTAATCCATAAAAAGTTTCTTTTGCCGTAATCAACTTCTTCTCCGACTTGATTATTCGATGATTGTAAAGTTTTGATAGCCATTCTAATATTACCATGACCATTATGCTAGCGCGCGCCGCTAGTATCACTCATTACCTTGTTTAGGTCCACACTCCTTTAGTTCCGTTTGAGCAGGTTGGACCCACCGGATCTACGGAATTAACAAGGCACGGTTGACGCCGTGTTCCACGCTTTTCTTGATCGCATTAATCACATGCTCTAACCCTGTTTCTGGCATCCCTTCCAGCTCCGTTTCCCTCGGCGCGCGCTCGCTTCGGCGCCCAAGACACGACAAGGAATCACATCAACATCACCGAGGCGTCCCAATTAAATTATCCCATCAATGTAAGATCTCAAATCCTCTAGACTAGCGCGCGCTAGTCACCTTAATTCACCTCAAAAAAAGAACCTGTCAGCTGAGCCAAATAAGCCTTGTAAAATTTTTTTGTATGTTCTTGCAACAGCATCATTCAGGTTCTCTCGGTTACTGCTTAGGAAGTCTTTTAGCGCGCACCCAAAAAGGTGGGTTAAGGCTCCTTTCGCTCTTTTGCCGCTTCCCAAAGTACTACCCGCTCCGAAAGTTCAACTCGCCGAACCGCTCCTTCAGCCGCCAACATTAGCAGGTGGTATCTCACCGTGGTCCTTGGGAGCCCAAGCTTAATAGACAGTTCAGGTATGCCACCTATGCCATCACGCCTAAGCCTTTCCAAAATCCTAGCTCGATTACTCATCTCCCTCACCCAAATATGCGCGCTTTACCCGGTTACCCAAATACCCAAAATGGGCTTATTTCTACAAAAAAATTTTTTGCAAGTGCTTAAAAAGGATAATCGCCTATTTTTAATCGATATTTAATGAAAAAAAACCAAAGCGCTCGCGCTGATCGCAAAGACGTTTACTTGCATGAGTGGGAAGAGGTTTTAGGCCGCTATAGAAGAACGGAAACCAAGGAACATGAGGTGACCATCATTCTCTCCTTCGATCATGATTTCGACGCGAGGATCTCTTTTCCATTAAATTCGCCTGAACATGAAATTCTCAGGAGAGAATTAGACGAGAAGGTCGTTGGTCAAAAGATCAGTATCTTGCGCACAGATAGCCGCGAACGCCCGATATTAATAAGAAAGATTCGGACCTTCGCCGAATCTGATATCAAACTAGAATTTGGTGGTGCGAATATTCCGGTTGAAAGGGTAGCAGAATATTATCATATCGGCAGTATACTTCCAAAAAGAGAAGGTAAGATGAAATTGGAGATAAAGGTGAGAGGAACAACTATTTTTGATAAATCCTACTCAGTGCAACATCCAATAGTTGAAAGAACAAGTATTCCCAAGTTCCTAGAAGAAATACTTGAGGACAAAAGTGTCTCAGATAGTTTTCTCGTATATGAAAAGAATGTAGACAAGTTCATTGGTTGTGATGAAGAGATTTCAAAGTATCTTCAGGGAATAAATGAACACTATGGTTTGAAAGGAATAGTCCTTCATCCTCTTTTCGCTTGGAATGAGGATTGTAAAGATTTTCTGTTCAGTTCAATATATAAGCTCAATAAGAGAGGTAAGCAACTACGTGTCGGGTTTATTTCACAACCTACTTTGTACGGAGGCACCATTCTATCTGAGAAAAATGCCGAGAAAGTTGATTTCATTCCGTTAGTTCAAGCAAAGTGTGAAAAGTGCGGAAAAAGACGAATAGTATTAGTTAGGGACGAAAATAAGCTAGAAGTCTCTTGTACCGACTGCGAAACCGTTAATCCTGAGAAAGATATATTGCGAATCATAAATCTTCCAGAGATTTTTAGATGTCCTGAATGCGAAAAAAGTTGGTTATTACCCTGTTTCTCGCGAGTAAGCTCAAACTCAAAAATCGTTTTAATATGTCCGCTCTGCTCAACTGAAATAGGCTATTGCTATTTCACGCTTGAAGAGTTTGAGCGGTCTTTGCCGGACATACTAGTTCTAAGTGATAGACAGACTGAATGGTTAAGAAACACTTGCACGTATCTGCTTGAACAGAAAACCCTGTTGTGTAAATCGTGCGGTCGAACTCAGCCACTTTGCCAACTTTTTCAAGTTGTAGACTACGAAAAGGTATTGGATGAGATTAGATATAATTGGAAAACTATTCGTCAGGATATTTTGGGTCTGATTGAGGAAAAGAAAAAACTAAGAAGAAGAAACAGCAAACTAAGAAAAATTAGACTCTTAAGAAGAATTAAAGAAAGTGAAGACATAAGAGTGATCCAACTCCTAAAAAGGACATCCCTTGATGAAAAAATAGATACACATAGACTAATAGAACTTCTTGATGTAGAACAGAAGATCCTGAAAAAATGTGAGGAGTTGGAGGCTCAACTTAAACATGTCTCAGCCTCTTTCCTAAGAAGGTTAATTCATCTACTGATGAAAACGCTAGGATTTGACAAAAGAGAAAGCGAAATAGAGTCTCTCAAACAAGAACTGAAAAACATCAATAGTCAAAAGCAAGAGTGGTTTAAGAAGACTAGAGAAATAGCTGATGAGAGAATAGAAGCATTGAAAAAGGAACTTAAAGAGTTGCCGCGAACAAGATATAAGAGTATAGAAACATTAGATCATGAACTACAACTGAAAATTAAATCATTGACAACGCAAGAACAGCGAAAATTAATTGAAATTTTGAAGAAACTAGCGGTGATAACTGAAGATTACAGGCTAAGAAAAGACAAATTGAACAATTTGGTAATAGAATCGAAATGCTTTTATTGCGACGGTGAAGTTCAGAGCCTACCTCCTCTATCATTCCTTTTTATCGCTTGCCATGATTCGGTCCTTGTTTCTGATGATCTTTTACCATTTACAGTTAGAAAAGATCGGTTTGTCAATGACCTTTATCTATACAAACCACTTCTAGAAAGTTGGTCACAGCCTGCCATCTAGCTTTCTCCTAGCATCTTTTCTTTTTCATCTACTTCTTTCTAACCTTCTCAATGCAGCTAACATTATCATTGTCTTGTGGTCCGCTATGTTAGCAACTACGGCCCATGCATTATGAACACCTTTATCACTAACGCGGACTGGTAGTCCTACCACGTTAAACATGTTATACCGCTCAGGAATCGGCTCATCGGGATAACGGCAAATGCGCTCTCCTCTACGCCCGGGCACTTTTATCTCTGATAGAACCTCACCCGACTTATCAAAATCATCCGCACCGAAAAACTCCGCGTGTGGATGTCCATCTATCCAAACTACTACTCGAATACGATCTTTACCATAAACTGGTCTCTTGCAAAACCCTACCCATACAGAATGTTTACCATCTTTAGCTAAGGCTTTGTACTCTACAACGTGGTCAAAAGTTTCTTTCTCTTTTGGCCATTGATATTCAAACTTTGTTCTTACGCCTGCCAGACCAATTATGTGCATTTCATCACCTCCTTGCATTTTCCATGCTAGCTATTGGCTCTTCATTTCCCATTCAACTACCACTTTCTTAGTTCACCATTATTGTCATGAACCCCATTTACGTTCTTCGATTAACATTTTTATGTTATCAAGACTCTTAACATGCATTTTGTGGTTCCTCTCCAAAAATTCTGTAAAACTGGCTTCTCTTTCATCCGCATACTTTTTTATTTCTTCAATCGCGGGTTTGTAATCTTTTCGAATCAATCCTATCGCATTTTCGAGGGAGCTAATGTTCTCTTTCATTAAGTTCTGAAGGACACTTCTATCGAGTTCTAAATCCTCTATCATTAGATTTGCATATTTGGTATCAATAAGCATCATTTCTACCTCAAAGGGATTTGGAGATAATCCTGTTGAAATAAGTTTATTTATGATACTCTGAGTAATCTTTCTGCCTGGAACCTCATCAAGCAAAGCAATTGTTTGGTTATAGGCTATCAATGTGTCTACGTAGATTTCGTAAAGTTTCTCTAATACGACATTTGGATGTGAAACTAGATCACGTCCTTGATGGAGGAGAGTTTCTAATGAAGCTAGGTGATCAGACATGTACCTTGAAAGATATCGAGGATCTGTGTAAAGTGATGCTTTATGGACGATCAAATCTAGGACTTCGTTAAGATAATACTCATCATTTCGGTTGAGTCTGACTCTGGGGCCACTGCTCTTAATGAACTCCTCATAATTTCCTGGATAACCAAGACCAGCTTTCGTCAAATTCGTGGAACCATAAAACCTTCCATGATATATTATCCGTTCTGAAAAGCACACGTGATAGTATATCAAGAACTTAGCATGATTCAGGAATTCGCGTCGCGGAGAGTATAAAACAACGTAGCATTTATCTCTAAGAAAATCAACCGAATTCTTTTGTAACGTTTTCATTCTTGGGTACCGAAAATAGTTAGGAGTTGTTGTTCTTACAAGACATATACATTTTGCTGGTGAGAGAGAGATAATGTTTGAAATCTCTCTTAGAAACTGTCTACCATTGAGGATCACCTTCGGCGTTATTATGAGACTGGAAATGTAAAGAACTGTTGTTGTATCGTGATTGTTGTGAATACAGTTGGTAGTTCTGTCCCTGGCGAAATCTATTATATCCCAAAGAGACCTGAGTGCATTGTCCGAGGATGGTTGCTTAATTTTCACAAGGCATCGCCTTCAAAATGAATATATCGGTTTTCTTATATAACATATTGACTCACCACTTCTACGATATAAGCAAGAATCAAAGTCAAAGAAGATGACGTTATTGTGAAATTTTCTCAAGGACATCCTCCAGAATCATATTGCTGACTATCACAAGTTTCTTGTTTCTTCTTCCTTGATCACTCTCATACTCTAATTTGTCCCCGTGAAACAGATTACACCTAACTTGATATATGATTCTCATCAGTGCTTCAAATATACCGAACTTGTAGTTTTCCAATTGGATTTGCTGGCATTTTGTTCTCTTATTCTTTCTACACCGTGAACAGATTGCATTTTTGTCCAGATTTAGGTATTCTCTAAGTCTCATTGATGCGGTTTTTACCCAAGAATTTGGAGGAGCATCTCCTTTTCCTTCTCCTACACACTCGTCTTGAACCAGTTGGGTTGTATATTTCATCATCTGTCGATCAAGTAATCTCTCGTTCTTTCTTCCAAATTCTAGGACTCTATCTACTTCGTGTTGTTCGTTACTTATTTCATTGTAGAAAAGGTTTAGCAAGGTCCACCTAAAAAAGAACTCTAGGAACTCTGATGGATAATGCTTTGACAGCAACCACCTCCGAATGGTTTCCTTTGCTACCTTAATCTTATCGCTTGAGTCCATATTATACTATGTTGCTTCATTTAAGATATTTTCTGCGACATGTGCAAGAAGCGGGTCAGAGAAGTCGGTAAGTCTTGGTAATTTCAAGAACTTTAACCTAAACTTTCAATAAGAAAATATGAGCATAGACAAATTCGAACGTATAGCCAAAAGAGTTTTGAAGTTAAAAGGGTTTACATAGATAGAAAAGAGAGCTAAAGGTTGTGACTTTCAAGCGAAGAAGGGTGAAGTAAGGTACCTCATCGAAGTCAAGTGAACAGAGCAGAGAAAAAGAATGTTGATGAGAGGACCGGCGTGGTTGCAAGTTAGAGAAATGTATAAACATGAAACTGAGAAGCGAGGAAGAGCTTTATTGATGTTTATTCCCGGTCGTTACAATTAGTACGGTATATTTGAAATGATTGATTTTAATCGATTGCCGGACAAGTATCCAGAAGGGTAGTTGGTTTATTCCCTTCCAAGCTAGCACTTAACGCTATTCAAGTTTTGCGATATTTTGTGAGATTTATCTTTCATAAATCACAAGTCTTAAGTATCGGGACTTTAAATTCTTTATTGTGACAATTGAGCGATTAATTAAGAACATACAAATGTCGAATCTAATTGCCCAGTGTCCGTATTGCGGAGAGGACTTCAGGCTTTCTGATGCTTTGTTGTTTGACGGTATTGGGAAATTTCCTGAACCAGCAGAGGAAAAAAGGTTATTACTTCTCCAGAAGTTTAATGAGAGAAAAAAAGAGCTCGAGAAAAGAAAGATATCTGTCGGCATAGAAGCCGAGAAAAAGGCGATAGAGGTCGGCTTTGGTAAGATAATCGAGAGGTTTATTCCAGCATATAAAGATTTAAAACTCCAGTTCTGCGAGTGTCGACCACTATATGAACCTATAGACCTTATCGTCTTCAAAGGACTGGTTAGAAGGAAAGTCAATTTCATAACCTTTCTGGAGATTAAGTCTGGCAACTCTAGACTTAATCGTCACCAGAGAATGATAAGGGATACAGTGCTGGACGGCAAGGTTGGGTTGAAGGTTTTAGAATGAACAAATTGTTGAATATTTTTCAATCGTTTAGGAGAATATTATGCATCTGTCCCTGCTGTGGCGAAATGCTAAGGTTAAGCGATCTTCACCTAAGATACACCGGAAAAGTGCCAAAAACTTGGCTTGACAAGTACGAATCAAAATTATTAACTCTACAGAGAAAAGAGGCGCTCTTCGAGGAAAAAGAAGAGGAAATAAGGGAGAAATCCATTAGTAGGGGGCGGAAAAAAGTTCTAGCTTTAACAAGAAAGTGTCTCTGTCCAGAGTTCAAGAAATTGAAGTATGACCCTTATGACATAAAGGCGTTGATGCATCCAGTTGATTTCATTGTTTTCAACGGACTTAACGAGGGAATCAAGGTTAAAGATGTAACATTTCTGTCCAGAAGACCGCCAAACAATCTACAGAATTTGGTATTGAAATCAATAAGAAAAACAGTTGATAATAAAAACTATGACTGGAAAATCGCCAGAATCACTTCTGATGGCAAAGTAGGTTTTGAATAGGGGATATTTCACCTCATAGTAGATAAATGCGCTTAATAAAAAAAGGGGGAGTTTGCGGGGGATATTACCACTTTAATCGGAAATACCTCACCCCGGCCACTTTTTAACAACCTCTTCAGGTTTTTCTGCAACTTTAACGTGAAACTCATTTCATGTTAAGCTATCGAAACCCACACGTTTAAAAAATGCTCGAACCAGTGCTTGAGGAGGCTACATGCGTTTAGGAGAGCTGACAAAAAATGGGGGAAGACAGTATAAATTCGCGCTTAAGCGTTGGTAGCCCGGGATACGTGACTTATCTCGTCTAAATTTCTCAATTCGAATCAACCAACATGACAGGTCTGACCAGAGGAAAAATATGGGTTTAAATAATCAGGGTTCAAATCCCATCCCCTACACCAGAAGTCGCGGCTGGCGTTTA
>Ga0315310_10002085_pt1 | contig 12562 bp, 12 predicted proteins | sample TDP5_MG_FD_203630 | JGI IMG/M metagenome (GOLD analysis project Ga0315310, IMG submission 203630) | Freshwater sediment microbial communities from Lake Towuti, South Sulawesi, Indonesia - TDP5 | ecosystem: Environmental > Aquatic > Freshwater > Lake > Sediment | place: Indonesia: South Sulawesi... | reverse complement strand
ACAATCGGTGAAAACGTTTGCGGCATGGACATGGAAGGCAAAATTGAAAACGGCAAAGTAGCGTACAGCAAGGAGCTAAAGCGTCGAGTTGACACCTTCCGAAGGTTCTGGGATGGAAAACACGGTGACGTAGTGGTTCAAACAAACGTGGAAGACCAACGCCTAGGAGTCGATGTCTACGCTATTTCAAAACTTGAAGTCAACGTGATCGAGCGAAAATGGGGACAAGGCGCCAAAGCCATCGGCGGCGAAGTACGCATCCGCGACCTAGACAAGGCAATGGAGCTGAAAAGGAGAGGATACATAGTTATCCCAGACCCAGAAGAACAAGCCGTACAAGAAGCCTTCAAGGAAGGCGTATTCAAATCATTTGAACGCCACAGCCGCGTCGGCATGCCCAACCCAAAAACATTCGCCGAAGACATCGATTGGCTTAGGAGTCAAGGAGCAAAACACGTGATTCTGAAAACAGGAGCGTACAGACCATCAGCAGTGGCTTGGACCATGAAGATGGCATCAGAAGCCAAAGTTGAAGCAGTCACCTTCGACGGCGCAGGCGGCGGAACGGGCATGAGCCCCGTGCCAATGATGGACGAAATGAGCACCCCCACAGTTTATTTGGAAACTCAAGTGCTGAAGTGCGCCAACATCCTAAAGAAGAAAGGACGCTTCGTACCCGACCTAGTCATGGCCGGCGGCTTCATAAGCGAAACCCAAATCTTCAAGGCAATCGCCATGAGCAACTATGGCGATGACCCCCTAGTTAAGGCAGTGCTGCTGGGGCGTTCACCCCTAACCGCGGTTATGAAATCGTCTTACTTTGCGCAGTTAGCCAAAGAGGGACGATTGGCCAGGACTTTTGCCGACCGCTTCGGAACAACACCCGACAAATTCTTCATCGCCGTGCCTGAACTAAAGCAGAAATACGGCGAAAGGTTCAGCGAAATTCCATGGGAAGCCGTAGGCGTTTACACCTATCTCTACGACCGCATCGGCGTCGGCTTGAAGCAGTTGCTGGCTGGAAACCGCAAGTGGAAACTGAACCTGATAAGTCGCAGGGACCTCATGGCATTAACCGAACGAGCCGCCAAAGTCACGGGCATCCCGTTGGCTGAAGACGCTGAAGCAGAAGAAATCGAAAGAATACTAGACTAAACCTCACCATCCCCTCCCTTTTTGTTCAGCCGTAAATAGCGTCATTATCTAACGTGAATAGCGAAGTCTGCTACAAACTATCCCGTTTTCCTATACACACGCTCATACGGGAGGAGAATTTGTTCACTAAGAAAGAGTAAGGCAATGTTTTGATCAAAGTTTCTGCTCTCTTTTTGTCATTTCATTATTGAGGTATTCAAACCATTCAGATATCTGAGGTCGGTTGAACTGTTTTCTCCAGCCTTCTACTATGGGCTTCATTTTGTGCCATGTGATAATTATGTCCGAGCTGAACAAGTCGTCAACCAGAGAGATGTCTACGAGTTTCCTACGCAGAAGAATGCCTATTCCTTCAAAGAAGGAAGCAACCATATTCACTGAAGTGTAAGCAGGTTTTTCAGAAGTGGCCCCATACTTCTTCAAGAAGTCTTTATAGTCCTTGAATTCCAGACGCAATGTTTCAACCCATGCTTCTTGGAATTCTCTACTCCCGTAGGCTGAATACAGCCTCATGACAAGGTCTGTTTGTCTCGTCTTAACCAGGTCCCTCAGTTGTAGAACCGCGAAAATAACACCTATGACCACGCTTATGGATGCAACCAATCCCGACAGAGTTGATATGTCAATCATTGTTCGCACCTGAACCAAAGATTGAGTGAAGTAAGTATAAAAAAATGCGCAGTCTTAATAAAAAAGAAGATCTAGGATTGTTCCCTACGTATATGATTAAAACCGCAACAAAATCCTCAGGAAACAGAGATAACCCTTACTGAAAATTCGTTAAGATAGTGGGTATGTTTCTTTCGCAACCAGAAATGACTAATTCGTGAATAAGGCAAAAAGTTGGGTGAATAGTGTTTTATGGCAGTTCTTTTCTTCATAGATAGCGTCAGCGTTGAGGAGGCACAGAGCCGATTGAGTTTTGAGATGTGGGCTGAGAAGTATCGTCCAAAGGCTTTGAATCAGATGATGAACCAGACGGAGATTGTTGAGCGATTGAAGAGTTTTGTAAAGAACCGAAATGTGCCCCACTGCATTTTTGCAGGTCCGCCTGGAACAGGTAAGACCACAGGCGCGTTGTGCTTGGCCCACGACCTGTATGGGGAGGGCTATCGTGAGCATCTGATGGAGTTGAACGCCAGCGACGAAAGAGGCATCAATGTAGTGCGTGAAACCGTGAAAACTTTTGCCCGCATTAAATCCATCGGCGAAATTCCCTTCAAAATTCTGATCCTGGACGAAGCTGACAACATGACTGGTGACGCGCAGCAGGCGTTGAGACGAACTATGGAGCGCTTCACCGAAACATGCCGGTTTATTCTCATAGCCAACTACAGTGGCAAGATCATTGAGCCCATCCAATCTCGTTGCGCGCCATTTCGGTTCACGTATCTATCTAGGGAAGACCAAGACGCCTACTTGAGTCGCATTGCGGCTCAAGAGAAAGTGAAGTTGTTACCCAAGGGTCTGGAGGCCATTTTTGAAGTTTCTGGAGGCGACCTGCGCCGTGCAATCAATTCGTTGCAGGCCGCGGCTTCGTTGGGCAAGCCGATTGACGCTGACACGGTGTATTCAGTTGTTGGCAGAGCCAACCCAGCTGATGTCCGCGGCATGCTTGATTTGGCCATGAAGGGCGACTTTATCAGTTCACGAGACAAACTACGTGAAATGATTCTAAAGTATGGGGTGGCTGGAAGCGACATCATTCGGCAGATCCACATCGAGATTTTCCGAATGAAGGAAGTGCCTGAACCATGGAAGATAAAGTTAGCAGACGTTATCGGTGAGGTTGATTTTCGTCTGGTTCAGGGCTCAGACGAAGAGGTTCAGTTGAGCGCTCTCTTAGCCCGTTTGGTAGAGGCTGGTACTGACATGAAGCGAGGTTAATTGACGCCCATGTATGCTGCTTGGACGGTGAAGCACAAGCCTAAGACGCTGACTGAAGTCGTGGGCAACGAAGAGGCTATTGAAAAGCTCGTGGCTTGGGTCAAGTCATGGGATAAAGCAGCACCAAAAAGAAGGGCAGTGTTTCTTTACGGTCCACCTGGCATCGGAAAAACCGTAAGCGTCGAAGCCTTAGCCAACGATTTGAACATGGAGTTGGTTGAGAGAAACGCCAGCGATTACCGCACCGAGGAAGCAGTTCAAAAGTTTGCTGGTCTGGCGTCACAGTACGGTACTCTGTTTGGTAAGAAAAGATTGATCTTGTTTGACGAGTTAGACGGCATCACTGGAAAGGAGGACCGAGGTGGAGTCGGTGCCATAACCAGCATCGTTAAGACGGCTCAGTGTCCCATCGTTTTGATAGCCAACAACGCCTACGACCCCAGCCTGGCAACCCTGCGCTTCTATTGCCTTCTAATCGAGTTTAAGAAGCCGCCCGCTGGCGAAGTGATGAAGCATCTGAGCCGAATTTGTGGTCGTGAAGACATTAGGGCTGATGAAGCAGCGTTGAAATTTATTGCTCAGCGCAGTGAAGGCGACGTGCGCTCGGCTGTGAATGACCTGCAGGCTTTGGCTCAGGGCAAGAAGGTGCTCACTTACGAGGATGTGTCGTGGTTAGCTTACCGCGACCGTAAAGAGGCCATTTTTAATGTGTTAAGGTTGATTTTTTACGGTAAGAGCGCCAACGCGGCTAAAAGAGCCATAGACATGGCTGATGTTGACCCTGACATGTTATTTGAGTGGATCTATGAGAACCTACCCTATCACTTACGAGACCCTGGTGACTTGGCACAGGCTATGGATTCGTTGGCCACAGCCGACCTTTACAGAGGCCGAATCAGAAGGTCACAAGACTGGGTGTTAACCCGCTACGTGATCGACTTCATGACGGCTGGCGTAGCCATGGCAAGGGAGAGGACAATACCGGCTGGTTTTGTGCCCTTGAGGTTTCCAGAACGCATAAAGATGTTGTCAAAGACGAGGAGCGAACGCCAGATGCAGAGACAGATAGGGTTGAAGATAAAGAAACGATGCCACACATCAGCAAACAGAGCAACAAGGGAGATTCTGCCCTACCTACGCATTATATTCGGAAACGATGCCAAGATGGCCGCTGGACTTGCGAAGTGGCTCGATTTGGATGAAGCGATGACAGAGTATCTTGCAGGAACCAAAAAACAAACAAAATCAATATTGAAAAACCTAAGCTAACGGATTTTTAGGCAACCTGAAACTTCCAATTTCTAATTGCACTAGTAAGTAACAGTCGCTCACAACCCCTCCTCCTTGAGGCAGAGAGGCTCAAATAAAGGAGACGATGTGGTGTTTACAAGGGTTCCTAAAATAGTTAATACTTCCAATCCTCCAAGGCAAAAATTTTCTTTTTAATGAACAAAAATCATAAATCAACTCACCAAGCACAATAATCAACAGAAGGAGGCTCACTCAATCATGCACTCTTACAACAGCGTGTTCAAAGACGAAAGCAAACTCGACATCAACTACGTGCCCTCTCGGTTGCCACACAGAGAAAAACAACTCAACCTACTCAACCAGTTCTTCCGTTTCGCCACAGAAAACCCGGGCAAAATGACTCAACGAGTCTTGATCACTGGAAAAATCGGGACCGGGAAAACCGTGCTCACCCGACACTTCGGACAAAACATCACGAAAGAAGCCCAGAAACGCGGAACAAACCTCCATTACGTTCATGTCAACTGCCGCGAATGCAAAGGCAGTCTGTTCATGATTTTACAATGCATCATCCTTAAATTCTCTCCTAACTTTCCAAGGCGAGGTTATTCTGCCCAAGAACTCCTTCAGGCATTGATGCAAACATTAGACGAACAGAAGGCCTGTGTTATACTTACTCTGGATGAGTTAGACGCACTTATTCGAGCAGAGGGCTCAGACGCGCTTTACAGCCTTACAAGAGTGCAAGAAGACCGCACCACAATCGTGCAGAGAATATCGCTAATAGGAATCATACGCGAAACGACGCTTCTGGACAAATTAGACCCCAGCACGAGAAGCACACTGCAACACAACATCATCCACATGGATGATTACTCCAAAATTCAGCTCCTCGACATCCTGAACGACCGAGTCTCCACCGCATTCCAAGACAACACCATCTTTCCACAAACCCTTAACCTCATAGCAGAATCCGCAGCCTCCTTGGAAGGCGACGCGCGCTACGCCATCGAACTCCTATGGCGCGCAGGCAAGTACGCCGACACCGACAATTCCAGAGTGGTCCTGCCTGAACACGTCAGAAGGGCGTCGGAAAGCGTTTATCCCATAGTTCGAAAAGACTCCATTTCCAAACTCAACCTGCACCAGAAACTATTCCTTCTCGGAGTCGCTCGGCAATTCAAGCACTCGGGCGCCGCTTACCTTTCCATGGGTGAGGCTGAAAACGCCTACGCGATTGTTTGCGAAGAATACGGCGCAGAAAAGCGAGGTCACACTCAACTGTGGAAGTATGTGCAGGAACTCTCGACCCTAGACGTGATAAAGACCCAGCCTTCCAGCGTTGGACAGAGAGGAAAAACCACGTTGATCAGTCTGCCCCACGTTTCGGCAACCGAGTTAGAACGAGAATTGATCAAGACACTAGGAGCGTAGAGATCAAAGTGGCTATCGAAAACGTTTTCTCCTCTAAGGGCAGAGTGAAGATCCTACGGATTCTGGTGGAAATCGGGGAACTCAACATCTCTGAAATCGCTCGACGCGCCAAACTCAATTACGCAACCACAAACAAGCACCTGCGCGTCTTAGAGGACTCGGGCATTGTTAAGCACAAAAACTTTGGAAGAATCCGCATTTTCAGGTTCAACGAAGAGAGCCCGAGGGCCAAAATGATAAAAGAATTTGTGAACAATTGGGACAAATAAATAAGTCTGGCAAACCTTTTCTTGAAATAATCATCAGGTGAATGCGCATGTCTATGGTGGACATAACGCCAAAGCCCGAAGTGTACCGTGAAGCCACCGCAAAAGGACGCATCAGACTGAAACCCGAAACCCTGCGCCTAATCAAAGAAGGGAGAATTGAGAAAGGCGAACCGCTCACCATAGCGAAGATTGCGGGAATCTTGGCAGCCAAAAACACGAGTTCGCTCATTCCTTTGTGTCATCTCCTTCCGCTCACCAACATCAGTGTGAACCTGAAGATTGTCTCGAATTCTGCAGTTGAGGCAGAGGCTACCGTCAAGACAAAGGCGCAAACGGGGGTAGAGATGGAAGCCCTGGTCGCGACGACTGTTGCACTGTTAACCGTCTGGGACATGACCAAACAGTATGAAAAAGACAAGATGGGGCAGTATCCGAGCACGGTTATCCAAGACATTCATGTGGTGCACAAAATCAAACGAAAAGGGTAAGAGAGATGACATGTCAATGAGTAAGACAGCGCGTGCGCACAAGAAGAAAGCGCCCAAAAAACTCGGTTTCGCTATTGTTATCTGCAGCACGAGTCGTTACCACGACTCGGAGACTGGAAAACCCATTGTCGATGAATCTGGCGATTTGATTGTTACAATGCTGAAGGCGCATGGACATTCCGTTGTGTCCCGTGAGCTGATTCCCGACGACGAGACCTTCATCGAAGCCAGCGTGAAAAGAGCGCTGCAATCCACGAAGGTTGATGCCATAATTACCTGCGGTGGAACCGGAGTCAACCCGTCGGATGTGACCATTGAAACCGTTGAGCCCCTATTAGACAAAGAGTTGCCTGGTTTCGGAGAGATTTTCAGAGCAATCAGTTACAGCGAAATCGGTTCCTCAACGGTTATGACTCGTGCCATTGCTGGTGTGGCTCAGAGCAAGGCTGTTTTTTGTGTTCCCGGCTCGCCTCAAGCGGTAAAATTGTGTCTTGAAAAGCTTATATTACCCGAAGCTGGGCATATTATTCTCCACGCCCGTGGAAGATAGGGCCAGAACATGCTCGTTGATAATTGCGGGCGTCCTACGCTCAATTTGCGGGTTTCGCTTACTCAGCGCTGCAACCTGAGATGCCCCTATTGTCATCGTGAGGGTCAGATTCCAGGTTCGGGTTTTAGAGAGATGACTGCCGATGAAGTTGTGCGCTTGGTCCGTGTTGCTGTTTCTCTTGGTATCGCTTATGTCAAGTTGACTGGCGGTGAACCGCTTCTTCGACCTGACATCGTTGACATTGTGAGAGGGTTAGCTAGTATTAATGGTCTGCGCGATTTGTCCATGACTACGAACGGTACTCGCTTATCTGTTCTAGCTGAGCCGCTTCATAAAGCTGGCCTGACGAGGGTTAACGTGAATCTGCCCTCTCTCGATGAGAGAACGTATAGTCAACTTAATGGTGGCAATCTAACTGACGTTTTGAACGGTGTGGGCGCTGCTGTTAAGGCTGGTTTGTATCCTGTGAAGTTGAACATGTTGATTTTGCGTGGTGTCAATGAGCATGAGATTGCGGGTATGATGGAATTCGCTGAAAAGAGCGGTGTGATTCTGCAGTTGTTAGAGTTGGAACCCGTTAATGTGAAGGATCCATATTATATTCAGTATCATTATCCTTTGAACAGTATCGAAGAGAATTTGCAGAAACAGGCTTTATCTGTTGAGGTTCGTGGCGATATGCAAAGCAGGCGTGTGTATTCCTTTCCGAATTTGAGGGTTGAAGTTGTTCATCCCATTGAGAACAGTGAATTCTGTGCTCGCTGTACACGTTTGCGTGTGACGAGTGATGGTTTTCTGAAGCCCTGTTTGATGGTTTTTGACAATCTTTTAGACGTTTTGTCGCCTATGAGAAAAAGAGCCAGCGATGATGAACTTAGGGAATTGTTTAAAGAGGCTGTCAAAAGAAGAGAACCATATTATAAGCCATTGAAGGACTAGTCAGAAAATAAATGTAGCCTCTCGCACTTCTTTTAGAGGTTTCATAATTAAGAACTCCCAAAAAAACTTTAAGTGTTGGTTGTGAATGAGTTAGACAGGTTTGTACTGGTTTTAGGTGCCTTTGGCGGATGGAGATGTCGTGATGGAGAAAGCGAAGATCATTGAGAAGGTGAAGCAGCAGAAGGTTGAGTTTGTTGACTTGATGTTTTCCGACTTGTCTGGTCGTTTGAAGAGCGTCACTGTTTCACCGAGAGAGTTGCCAGACTGCATCGAGCATGGAAAATGGTTCGATGGCTCCTCGGTTCAAGGCTTCACAAGAATCCACGAGAGCGACATGCTCCTATTGCCAGACGCATCAACCTATATTCTCTTGCCTTGGCCACGCGACGAAAAAAACGTCGCAAGAATAATATGCGACGTGCATGAACCCGAAAAAACACCGTTTGCAGGCGATCCAAGATACATTCTGAAGAGAGTGATGGAAAAAGCAGAAGAAATGGGGTACGTCTACAACGTTGGACCTGAAATCGAATTCTTCTTGTTCAAATCTAGGGAGGAAAGAGTTCTTCACGACACAGCTAGTTACTTCGACTTTTCGCCGCAGGACCTTGCCACAGATATACGTGCCATGATAGTTTCCACTTTAGAGAAACTGGGCATACACGTTGAAATGACTCATCATGAGGTGGCGCCCAGTCAACACGAAATAGACTTCGAGTACAACGACGCCTTAATCAACGCAGATAACCTCATGATACTGAAGCAAGCTATAAAAACGGTAGCAAACAGTCGAGGTCTGTACGCCACTTTCATGCCCAAACCCAAGTTCGGCATAAATGGAAGCGGAATGCACACTCACCAGTCGCTTTTTGGTAAGGATGGGCGAAACCTCTTCTACGACAAAAAGGACAAGTATAGGCTGTCGGGCGTCGCCTACCACTTTCTGGGAGGCCAACTCAAACACATCCGAGAGATTGAAGCCGTCCTAAACCCAACCGTCAACAGTTATAAGCGTTTGGTGCGCGGCTATGAGGCGCCGGTCTACATTTGTTGGGGTCAACGTAACCGCTCAGCGCTGATTAGGGTTCCCAAATACAGTGAGGGAAGAGAAAAGTCAACTCGGCTCGAACTGAGGTGTCCCGATCCAAGCTGCAACCCCTATCTAGCCTTCGCCGCCATGCTTGCTGCTGGGCTTAAAGGAATAGAAGAGAAAATTGAACCATCCGACCCTGTGGAAGAGGATGTTTATGGATTCGATGATAGAAAACTGGCGAAGTTCTACATAAAAACCCTGCCGTCAGACCTCGGCGAAGCCATTGAAGAGTTCGGAAGAAGCAAGTTTATGAGAGAAACTCTTGGAGAGCACGCTTTCAACAAATACCTTGAGATTAAGACAACCGAATGGAACGATTTTCAGCGGAGCATAACCGATTGGGAACTGACCCGCTACAAGGACCTGTAAAAGTTTCTCACGGCCTTCGTACTTTAGTCAAGAACACGAGTGCTCCAATCGAGACTAAGACAGAAGATGAAATGAACGCGTTGATGTAGGCAGTGTGCCTTGAAATTCCAAAAACTCCGGTCTGAATGTCAGCTATCGGTCCGCCTACGAGCAGCCCTGCTGGTCCCCAACTCAACGCCATAACAGCGTTGTATCGACTGAGCAGGCGTCCTCTTCGATGTGCTGGTATGATGTCACCTGCTAGAGCGAAGCCTGCGGTTTGAAGGGTCATGAAAGAAACTCCGTTTATTCCGTATATGAGTGTCATCAATCCCACGTTGGGCACGATTCCGTATAAGAGAAGCGTTGCCGCCGCCAAGAACAAACCTATCAAGATTGTCTTGACTCTTCCAATTCTGTCGGCGAGTCTCCCCGAAAGAACGCTGGCTATCATTCCGCCCAGAGTCCAAGCCGTAACCACGAGGCTGACCTGCTCGTCGGTTGCGTTTAGCCCGTCTTGCAGTTTGAGAAAGAGCAGAAAAACTTGGTTAATAGCGGATGCGCCTAAAACAATTATTGCCAGAGCGACAAGAAACCACAAGAAGGCCCGAGAATTATCAGACTCAACATTAGCGACAGCTTCTGGCGTCTTGACCGAACCATTTCCTTCATTTCCGCTGCCCACAGGCAAGGTGTTTGCAGATCTAAGGGATCTTGAAGAGAGCCACATTATTGCGGCGCCAGCGAATAGCATGGCAGTCACTACGTAGAAAATTGTTCCTTGGCGGAAACCTACTCCGTCCATGTATAGGAAGCCAGCTATGACTACGCCAGTCATTCGACCTACCGATGATATGAAGTTGATGGCGCCGATGAACCCGCCTCTCATTTCAGGGGTCGTAATGTCGGTGACGAGAGTTGCCCAACCCACGTCTGACATAGACCAGAAAAACTCTAGGATAGAGAGTCCTGTGATGATGGCTACTCCTGCAGCGGCTCCGTTGCCCCCTTCTATGAGCGACTTTTGAAGTAGAAACACTAGGATGTAGGCTATTCCAGCGGTTATCTCACCCACGACTATCAATTGCGCTCGCAGCCTGTAATGGTCAGCTATTCTTCCCCAAAGAAAATTCTGCCCCAGCGTGGAGGCAACCATTGTAAACGTGCCCAACATGGCTACAATGGTGATTTTTCCCAGCAGATCGAACAAGTAATAGATCATGAAGGTGTAGAAGATGCCACGTCTCATGAATGTCATGAACTCAAACGAGCCCAACCCTAGAAAAGTGCCCTTGCCAGTAGGTAGTGATAGGAAGCGCGGCATACCTCCTCACCTTTTTTGACCTTTGTAAATAACATGGCAAATCTAAACATTTCTGACCGATTAGCCATCCTTTTATCTGTCATTTTTCTTAGTCATTTGGAAAAGTGAAAAGCCTTTGGAAAACGCCATCGAGGTCAAGGAATTAACCAAATTCTACGGTAGCCTACTCGCGGTTGACCATGTCAACTTTGAGGTTAAGGGCAAAGAAATCTTCGGTTTGCTTGGACCCAATGGCGCTGGAAAGACAACAACGATCCGCATGATTTGTGGCATGCTTAGACCAACAAGCGGAACAGCTGTAATCGCTGGTTTCGATGTCTCTCAAAAACCGCAAGAGGTAAAACGCAGAATAGGCTTGATTCCAGACATTTCAAACCTGTTCGGAGAGTTGAGCGCCAGAGTAAATTTAGAATTCATGGGAAAACTATACGGCCTAGACAAGAAGACACGACGAGAACGCATCGACCAAGTTCTAGAGCTCTTTCAATTGAAGGATCGACAAAACGACTTGGTCAAGTATTACAGCAAGGGTATGCATCGACGCTTAACTATCGCTGCGGCGCTTATTCATCAGCCTGAAATCTTAGTGATGGATGAACCTACGAGCGGTTTGGATGCGCAAACAGCACGTTTGGTGAGAGAAATAATCATTGATCTCAACAAAGAGGGTAGAACCATTCTCTTGACCACACATCAGATTGATGAAGCCGACAGACTCGCTCAGAGAGTGGGCATAATTGACCGAGGTCGATTGATCGCGTTAAACACGCCCGAACAAATCAAAAACAGCACCGAAGGCATGCACGCCCTGGAAATCAAAATCCTGAACGGCGTAGATCAGCAACAGTGGATTCCCATCATTAGCGGGGCTGAGGGAGTGGACAACGTCTTCTTGGCAGAAGGCAAGATAAGGATTCTGTCCAAAGACTTAGCCCAGATTATTCCAACAGTCGTAAATCTTGTGGACAAGCACGGTGGGAAAATTGAAAATATTTCTGTTGCGCAACCAACCTTAGAAGACGCCTTCATCAATTTAACCGGGAAGAGTATTCGAGAGGAGCCTATGTCGAAGGAGGAAGATATCCGGAGAAGGATGGCTAGGAGCGGACTCAGATGAAACCCTTAACGTCATTTATGCACTCCGTTTGGATTGCCGAAAACGACCTGCGTCAGTCATTCAAATCAGTACGTCACGTGGTATGGAGCCTTCTGTTCCCAATATTCATGATGTTCACGTTCAGTTTCAGGTACGGCGCAACTGGACCAGACATCCAGTTCATAAACTTTCTCATACCCGGCATCGTGGGCATGACTGCCATGTTCGGAAGCATCAACGAAACCATGAGCATAGTGTGGGACAAATCCCTAGGAGTGTTCGACCGAATATTAGCGGCGCCAGTCTCATCCACATCAATAATAGTTGGAAAAACAATGGCAGGCGCAGTCATGGGGGTGATAAGCGCAATTGTGCTACTCATAATCGGTAGCACGCTCTTCGGTGTCGTATTCGCCAACATCAGTGCTGTCCTCTTGGTAATCTTGCTCGCGAGTTTCTCCTTCACAGGCATCGGAACAATAATATCGGGTTTAGCGTCTGAGCCCAGAGAAGCAATGATGCTCTCAAATCTGCTCCGATTTCCAATGATGTTCCTAGGCGGCGTATTCTTCCCAATAGAGGCTATGCCGGCGCCTCTTCCCTACGTTGCCAGGGCTATGCCGTTGACATACGCAACCGAAGCCTTGAGGGCTATCCAGGCAGGGAACCCAGCCGTAGTCTTCATCGACGCGATTGTGCTCCTTGTTTACACTGTTAGCACCATTTTG
>Ga0315310_10002084_pt1 | contig 12562 bp, 14 predicted proteins | sample TDP5_MG_FD_203630 | JGI IMG/M metagenome (GOLD analysis project Ga0315310, IMG submission 203630) | Freshwater sediment microbial communities from Lake Towuti, South Sulawesi, Indonesia - TDP5 | ecosystem: Environmental > Aquatic > Freshwater > Lake > Sediment | place: Indonesia: South Sulawesi... | reverse complement strand
ACGGACCCTGAAAGAAGTTAGTCCTGATATAATAAATATAATTTATCCAGATCCTCATCTAAATAGCGAATATCTTTTGCCATATTTTATTAAACTTATATCTCAAGAAATACCAATAATCACAACTCTATTTCATTTTTTTCCCAGAAGGGGCAACATTTTATACAAGTTCATGGCAATCCTGTTATATTTATGTAGCAAAAAGATTCATTTTCATGACGAGGGACTTATGTCTCTTTTTTACAAGGTATTACCATTTCTTAGAAAGAGGACTTTTCTTATTCCTGTGGGTAATTTAGTTACAGTTAATAATTCAATAGAGAGTGCATCTAAATTAGAAATTATACAGGAATTAAATTTACCCGAAGGATTTAGATATATCTCTTTTATAGGCTATTGGTATCATAGCAAGGGCCTCGATATTTTATTGGAAGCTCTAAATATATTGAAGCAAAAGGGTTTAAAACTAAAATTATTACTTATAGGCGGACATTCCAAAGAAGATATGAACGAATATGAAAAAGGGATTCTAAAATTAATTAGTAACTTAAACCTGCAAGATTGTGTATTTCTAACCGGTTATTGTTCGGATGATTTAATGGTAAAATATTCGCTATGTTCAGAAATATGTATTTTTCCTTTTAGGAGCAATGTTATGGGTAGGAGTAGCATAATGCTCCCAATTTCTCTCGGTCTTCCTATCATTACAACAAAGTTAGTGAAAAAATCTAGTTTTCTTAGTGACAGGGAAAATGTACTTCTTATTCCTCCCAATGACCCTGATGCCCTGGCACAAGGAATAGAAGAACTGTTAAATAATGAGTGCCTAAGAAATTATATCGCTACAAATGTGAGAAGCTTAGCAAAGAAGACATCTTGGGAGAATATAGGGAATGAATGGAAAAATATCTACTTTCAACTATTAGCTTAATACTTTTGTTTGTCATGGGGTAAAGATTAATTTATACTGCTCCCCGTTAAGTAATAGATGCTTTTTAGGAGAAAATCTCCTATAATGGCACCTTCAAGGGGGAGGCAATGAAATACTGTAAATGGGTCCCAAAAACCAAGATGCAGATTATACTTGAAAGCCTGGAAGGCAAGATACCATTAGCAGAGTTGTGCAATAAGTACCAGATTCGCCAAAGTATGTATTACTACTAGTTGAAAGAACTCCAGGCCAAAGGATACAAGGTCTTTGAATCTGAGAATGAGACGAAGAAAGAACAAAAGCTCCAAGAAGAGATCAAACGACTCAAACGCATTATTGCAGAGCTCAGCATCGAATTAAAAAAACCGAGCTCGAGTTAGAAGAAGGAGGCGAACTATGAAGCGCATCTTAAAAGATACTCGCATCCTTCCACATATTCAGGGAATCAAATCGGAGCATCCCTTCTGGGGCTATCGACGTGTCTGGGCATATATGAAGTACCGGCTAAATTGGGCAGTAAATAAAAAGCGTATCTATTATATTATGAAAGAATATGCTCTCTTGGTAACGCCCAACCTGAGACTCAAGGCAAAACGGGATAACCAGGCGAACAGGAGTAAACCACGAGCCACTCGGCCGAACCAGTTCTGGGGTACAGACATGACCAAGGTGATGATTCGCAGCTTTGACTGGTTGTATCTGGTAATTATCCTTGTCTGGTACACCCAGAAGGTTGTCGGATACGCCGTCTCTCATCACTCGCGTACTGAAGACTGGCTTGATGCCTTAAGTAACGCCTGTAATACCCAATTTCCAGAAGGAATCCTCTCCAAACAAGAGGACCCCTCTCTGGTCAGTGACAACGGTTCACGGCCAACCTCAAAGAAGTACATGGAGGCCTGTTCGGTCATGGAAATACAACAGATCTTTGCCAGCTAGAATAACCCAAAAGGGAATGCTGACACAGAACGCGTGATGGGGACTATCAAAGAAGACTTTATCTGGGTAAGGGAATTCTCTTCTGCCGGTGAATTTACCGAGCCATTCCGACAATGGGTTGAGGCATATAACAATGCTTATCCTCATTCTTCTTTGAAGTACCATACGCCGTGTCAATTTGAGAAAGAATAATTAATGCTTACTACTAAAATTTAGCTTGACTAATGGGGAGCATTACAAAGATGAAGTTGTCATAGAGAATATCTGCAAAGAAATTAAAGAAAAAGGAAGTACGCTGATTGTGGATAAAAAATTTACCGTCGACGGAAATTTAAATTTTATTTTACAAATGGACGTGGTAGTAAGGATGAGACCTCACCCATTAATTGCTGCCTCTTTAATTCGGATTCCATTGGTAGGAATAATTGCTCATCCTAAAGTTGCCAATTTTTTATCACAAGTTAAGCAGAAAGAATATCGCATACCTTATGAAAAATTAGATCCAGCAGAGTTCAACAAAAAATTGAAGATGCTTAGAAAAAAATAACTGAATAAAGAAAGAATTAGATGCTAACATTAAACCACTGCGCCAAAAAACAACTTTAAATGCTGGATTGATAAAAAAATTGATTTATAATTAGAGCTCATGCTGCCAATAATAATCTTTTGGCTATCTATAGTTTTAATTTTCTTCTCCTATTTTGGGTATCCAATAATTTTAGTAATTTTGGGATCATTTAAATCAAAGAAAATAAGAAAAACTGAGATTATACCATCCGTGACTTTGCTCGTCCCTGTTTATAATGAAGAGAAGGTTATTAGGAAAAAACTCGAAAATAGTTTAAATTTGGATTATCCAAAAGATAAGTTAGAGGTGATAGTTGCCTCAGAATCAAATGATAAAACAAATGAAATAGTCAAGAAATATGAAAATAAAGCAGTAAAGCTTTTTGCTTATTCAGGCAGGGAAGGCAAACAGTTTACCATTTATAGAACTATTCCTAAATGTTCTGGAGAGATCGTAGTTCTTACAGACGTTAATGGCATGTTTGAAAAGAGTAGCATTAGGAAATTGGTTAGAAATTTTAATGATACCAGCGTTGGTTGCGTTTCTGGAGAGTTGAGATATGTCAATTCTAAAAAAGGAATGAATAAGGAAAGTGAAGGACTATATTGGAAATATGAGATTTGGATAAAAAAATTAGAAAGCAGAATTCAATCTGTACTGGGAGCAAATGGTTCAATTTATGCCATAAGAAAAAACCTATATTCTCCCCTTTCTGAACATCGTGGTGATGATTTTGAGCTTGCAGTAAGAATAGCTCAAGAGGGATACTGGTCAATTCTTGAACCAGAAGCAGTTTCCTTTGAGAATTTTTCAGAAACTATTGGAAAAGAATTTGATAGAAGAGTGAGAATTGTTGGGTGGGTTTGGAGGAGCGCTTTAATTTTACTCAAGGAGAGCATCAAAAAAGGTCAATTACTTTTAGTTTTTCAATTGATATCGCATAAGATTTTAAGATGGTTAGTTGGTTTATTTTTAGCAATGATATTTTTTACTAATTTTTTTTTACTGGATAGACCCCTTTATTTAGGTCTGTTGCTATTCCAGATTGCCTTTTATTCTTTGGGTATTTTGGGTTATTTTAAGGAAAAAAAGAAAAAAAAATCAAGTAGGTGGATTAATATAATATACTATTTCTGTGCAATTAATTTAGCTGCACTTTTGGGTGTGTTCAAATCAGCCTTAGGTAAACAAAGAGCCACTTGGCAAAAGGTTAGATAAATTCTTTGGGGACAAAGAAGAGATATGAAATACTTTGTCACCGGGGGTGCTGGGTTTATTGGTTCTAATATGGTTGATAGAATACTTAAAGATAGAAGTAATGAAGTAACTATCTACGATAACTTTTGCTCAGGTCGGAGAGCTTACGTTAAGCACTATTTAAAGGATAAGCGTTTTAGGTTAATAAAGGGTGACGTGCTCGATTTAGAGCTATTGAAGAATGCAATTAAAGGGCATAATTTTGTTTTTCATTTTGTTGCCAATCCAGATATTGTTAAAAGTATGGTTGAGACTGATTTGGATTTAAAATTAGGGATTATTGCTACATATAATGTATTGGAAGCAATGAGGGTGAATGGAATAAAAATGATCGCTGACGTAGGATTATTATTTGATAAACATTGGACATACAAAAAATATCTACTAAGATATCGAATCCGCGCTTTGACGATATTTACAACATCGCTAAAGAAAATCGCGCCTTAAGAGGCAAGATTTCTGGAGTGGGTGGTGGAGGGTTCTTTCTGTTCTATATAGAAGAAAATCATGGAAAATTTATAGAGAAAATGAAAAGTTTAGGATTACGTCCAATGAGATATAGGTTTGATTTTGAAGGAACAAAAGTTTTAGTGAATTTAAAAGATGTAACATTCTAATGAAGAAAGCTATTTTCTTAGATAGAGACGGTGTGATAAATAAGGCGATTTTGAAGGAAGGCAGGCCTTTTTCACCAAGGAGATTTGAGGATTTTGTACTTCTTGATGGAATAAAGGATGTTTTAGAAAGGTTTAAAACAGAAGGGTTTCTAAATATAATCGTTACTAATCAACCAGATATTGCAAGAGGTTTAGTGAAATGGGAAGTCTTGGAAAAAATCCATAAATATATCAAAGATAACTTGCCTATAAATGATATATTTGTTTGTCCTCACGATGACCATGATAACTGTCAATGCCGCAAACCTAAGCCAGGAATGCTATTAGAAGCGGGTAAAAAATGGGATATAGATTTAAAGAGTTCTTTTATAATCGGTGATAGCTGGAAGGATATACAAGCAGGTAAGGCAGTTGGATGTGCTACAATTTTACTTGATAATGTATACAATAAGGAAGTAGAAACGGATTTTAGAGCACGTGATATTGGTTTGGCAATGAAAATAATTCTAAATGGAGGAACTAAATAAAATTGATTCTTACATAGATAGATATTTGGAAGAAGTTAAAGAGATTGCTGGGAAGTTAGATTCATCAAAAGTTAAGTTGATGATAAAACTCCTACAGGAATTACGCGAGAAGAATGGACGGCTTTTTTTCTTGGGGTAGGAGGTGGAGCGGGAAATGCCGCCCATGCAGTAAATGACTTTAGAAAAATTACAGGCATAGAGGTATATACACCCACAGATAATGTTTCTGAATCAACGGCAAGGGTTAACGATGAAGGCTTGAGGAGTATTTTTGTCAATTGGTTAAAAGTAAGTAACCTGAGTTCTAACGATGGGGTTTTTGTCTTTTCTGTTGGTGGAGGTATTGAAGAAAAGAATATTAGTGCTAATATCGTTGATGCTTTAAAATATGCCAAAGAAGTGGGAGCTAAGATTTTTGGTGTTGTAGGAAGAGATGGGGGCTACACTGCAAAAGGGGCTGATGCTTGTATAATTATTCCTATAATCTCATCTGATACTATAACTGCACATACAGAATCATTTCAGGCAGTCTTATGGCATCTTATTGTTTCCCATCCTAAAATGAAAGTTGCGGAGATAAAGTGGGAGTCTGTTAAATAAAAAGGAGGAAAGGACAATGCCGATTTTTCTTGATTCAGGAAAGGTAACAGAAGTAGAGAAGTATATGAAAATGGGAATCATACGGGGGTAACCACTAACCCAACAATTCTCTTAAAAGATGGTGTCACTGGAGGTAAAGAAGGAATTAAGAAAAGATGCATTGAGATAGCGAAAATAATTCATCCGTATCCATTATCAGTAGAGGTTGCAACAAATGATAAAGAAGAGATGATAGAGCAGGCAAGAGAGTTTGCCCGATGGTCAGATAATATCGTCGTCAAGATAACAATTCACGGTCCGAATGGCGAATTGGAAAACCTGGAAGCCATTCATGAGATTGAAACAAAACACAATGTCCGCATAAATGTAACTGCCATGATGAGCGCATAGCAGTGTTTTTTGGCTGCGATGGCAGGGGCTACTTATGTATCCCTTTTTGGAGGAAGGGTCAATAATATGGGCTATAATGTTTGCGGTGAGATAAGAAAGCTGCGAAAAGTTCTTGACGACTTTGAGCTTAAAGCCAGAATTATCATTGGTTCAACCAGGGAAGTGCTTAACGTTATTGAATGGCTCGAAGCCGGTGCTCATATCGTTACGGTTACACCTGATTTATTAAAGGGTATGATTGTCCATCCATATAGCAAGGAGACCGTTCAAGAGTTTTTGCGTGATGCAAAGAAAGCAGAAGAGTTATTAAAGCGAAAGAAAGAAGCTATGGACAATGACAGACACCGTAGCAGGCGATAGAATGTCTTTTCATAAATTGATGAAAGGGAGCAGCGCAGAGCATTCTAGGATAATAAAAGAGCTAATGAATATTTAATTTGTGATTTTGAAGGGATTGGGATATCATGTTTGGAAAAGGAAGCCCTTTTTTGGCAATTTTAATGGACTGTTTTCTGGTTAATCTTGGGGTAATTTTAGCTTTTTTAGTTAGGTTTAAAGGGACCTTACCGCCGCATAATTTTTCTGCTTATCAGGGCTTGTGGGTTTTCATTACTATTATTATGCTGGGAGCTTTTTACATTTCTGGGCTTTATGATAGGCGGAGAAGTTATACAATGGTAAATATTCTTGATAATACAATCAATGGGATAACTCTGGGGACTCTATTACTTTTTGTCGCCGTTTATGCAGCGAGGGCAGAAGTTGGCAAGTTTCCAACTACGGTTCTTTTAATTTCCTGGTTGGTTAACATTGTATTAATTAGTGGTTGGAGGATAGTCCTTATTAGATTTAGAAAAGTTACAGCGAGAAGGGTGTTAGTTGTGGGAAAGGGAGAAGGAGCTGAGTCTATTATGCGGGATATAAAGAAGCGACCGGAATTAGGGTATAAACTTATTGGAGTTGTGTCGGAAGAAGAGATGAAAAATCCTGAGTCAGGGATTAAGCATTTTAAGTCCATAAGAAATATTAGACGGATTTTAACAGGAAATAAGATAGACGAGGTTATCATATCACTTCCTCCTGAATCAAGGAAGGAGATGGTTGATGTTATATCTCAATGTCAAGGAATGGGAATAAAATTTAAGATTGTTCCCGAACTCTATGAGATGTTTTTGAGTGAGACAGATGGGGAGGATGTCAATGGACTTCCTTTAGTTGAAGTGATGGGCGCTCCTATTTATGGAGCTAATGAGGTAATCAAAAGGCTCATTGATATTATAGTTTCCTCGGTAACTCTACTTTTATTATTGCCTTTGATTCTATTGATAATGCTCGTGATAAAGATGGAGTCGAAGGGTCCTGTTCTATTTAGTCAGGAGAGGGTGGGGAAGGATGGGAAAATATTTTCCCTACATAAGTTTCGTTCTATGACAAAAGATGCTGAGAAATATACGGGTCCGGTAATGGCTAAGACAAATGACAGGCGTATTACCAAATTTGGAAGAATATTGAGGAAGACTCGCTTTGATGAAATTCCCCAGTTGATAAATGTGCTTAAGGGAGATATGAGCCTTGTTGGTCCTCGGCCGGAGAGGCCTTTCTTTGTGGAACAATTCAAGAAAGAAATTCCTGGTTATGTGCAGAGGCTACAAGTAAGGCCCGGGGTAACAGGACTTGCGCAGGTGCACTCTACCTACGACATTTCGGCAAGAAGTAAATTGAGATACGATTTACTTTATGTCAGAAAGCATTCCCTTTTTCTCGACCTGGAAATTATTCTCAGAACGATTGGAGTGATTCTTCGGAGAAGAGGGGCAAGATAGGGAAATCATAAATTTCAAATTGCATATTGCGGATTGGAGATTGCAAATTGCAGATTTCAAATTACAAATTTCCAATGGATAGATTATTGAAATATTGTGATTGGTTGATTGGGGCGTTTCTTGTTCTGTTCGTGTTCTGGTCGCCAATTTCTATTACGGGAGCACAGGTGGCTGTATCTTTTGCTCTTCTGTTCTGGGTGGTCAGGATGTTTGTGATTAAGAAATTTCGGCTGGTGAGAACTTCCCTGAATATACCGATTGCTGCCTTTCTGGTTGCCGTAGCTATAGGAGCAATTATGGCGGTCGATTTTAAATATAGCCTCAAAAGGTATATGAGTCTGGGGTGGATATCCATTTTCTTTCTAACGGCGAGTAACGTCAAGGACGTAACTCAGTTTAAGAGATTAATCCAAATATTGATTCTAATTGCTACGATTGCAGGAGCCTATGGGATTTTCCAGCATTTTACCAGAATCGATTTTTTGGGTAATGTTAAGTATCTTCCTAGAAGTCCAGGCTTCTTCGATTCTCCGATGACTTTTGGAAATTATATATTGTTGGTTTTGCCGGTGGTGATTGGCTTGTCTTTTTATAGTAATCTAAAAACGGAGAGGCGGTGGTTACAGCTGGCAAGTTTGATTAATATGGCGGCCATAATCTTTTCTTATGTTCGGGGAGTCTGGTTGGGCATAATTGGTGGATTGATATTTATGGGTATTTTGAGGAACAGAAGGTTGCTCACATTGGTTTTAGCTGGAATTGTGGTTGGTTTTCTTTTCGTTGTTTTCCTGCCTTCCTCTAGATTTGCTAAAAGAGTAACGGAAACTTTTAAGTCTGAGCGTCCGGTGGGGGATAGAATATATCTTTTGGAGGGAAGTCTTAACATAATAAGAGACTACCCAATTACAGGGGTAGGTTGGGAAGGGTTTAGAAAAGTCTATCCAAGGTATAAGCCACCCAAGGCTGGCAAGGTAGGTTGCAATGCCCATAACAATTTTCTGGATGTGGCTGTTGACAGTGGACTCATGGGATTGGGTATGTTTCTCTGGCTTTTAGCAGTTATTTATAAGGTTGGCTTCAATATTTTCAAGAAATTGGAAGATGGATATCTTAAGGGTATTGCCTGGGGATTTCTGGGCTCGTTTACAGCTTTTCTAATTGCTGGATTGAGTCAGTACAATTTTGGGGATTCGGAAGTGGTTATGCTTTTCTATTTTCTCCTCGGGATGGTCACAATTATTCCCAGGTTAACTAAATAAGAGGGGGAGAATTAGCTTAATGCTACAATATATAAGTTGTAAATTAGTTGACAATACAACTTTTATAGTGTATACTAATGGCGTCCGATGGATAAGTTATTAAAATATCAAGATAATATACTGAGATTTTTAGCAGGAAAGGTGAAAAATTTCTATCTTGCTGGAGGAACTGCTCTTTCTCGGGTTTATTTTCGGCACAGAACGTCGTATGGCGTTGATTTTTTTACAAAAAAGTTCTCCAGGACTGAAATTTCCATGATAATGCAAGAAGTCTCAAAGTCGCTCAAATTACGGGTAGCTTTAGCGAGAGAGCAGAATGAAAAAGGTATGGCAAAAATGGCTGTCTATTACATTTATGTTAGTAAGGGAGAAATTCTCAAGATAGATTTTGTAGAAGACTTTCTTGAACTGATTGCGCCGCTAAAAACGGTAGATGGCATAAAAGTTCTCTCGCTAGAGGACATCTACTTAAGGAAAATTTTTGCTGTATCCGGGGCTATGGGAACAACGGATTTGACCGGCCGAAGGACCTTTAAGGGTGGTCGGCAAGAACCAAAAGATTTTTACGACCTTTATGTTTTATCGCATACATTTATGAGGCTGTCAGAATTTGCGACAAGATACTGTGATTCTACAAAAAAAGAAGGGCTCATAACTTGGTTTCGTAGTTATGACCGGATGGAAATGAAGACAGGGCTCCTGGATATTATAACAGATAATAAGATAGATTATGGAAGTATGGAAAAGCACTTTAACGAAGAGATAGATAGATTAGTTAAGAAAGAGATGGGTCTATTATGAGAAGAGATTGGTTATGGGATAGAAAGATATCGATTGCTAAAGTGAAGGGTATCCTAAAGGACCCAGACAACCCAAGGTTTGCTGAGTTTGTCGCTTTGCTCCTTTCCAGAAAAAACACCCCCAAGGAAGTGTTCGATGAGTATATCAAGCCACTTGTGTTTTGTAGAAACTGGTATAGAGTCAGAAGGCAAATGAGAAAGGATAAATGGGATAATACCAGAATTGAATTCTGGCAGCAGGTATATGATGTGCTGCTTGATAAATACAAAAAAGAAGGAGTAATCATAAGAGAAGCTAAGAAAAGTCATATTGATTCCCTGTGTAAACATATAGGTAGTGAAATAAGGAAAATAAGGAAACAAAAAGGCTTGAGCCAAGTTAAATTGGCAGGAAAGATAGGGGTGTCCCAACAGATAATATCCAGAATTGAGAGAGGAAACGAGAACATATCAATTGCTACCTTAAAAAGAATAACCGATGCCTTAGAAGTAAAAGTGAATTTGCGATTTACTTAAATAGGCACAGAGACCATTTTTGTGGATAAATAGGGACAGGGCCACTTTTGTGGCTTTGATGAGCCGAATCCCTATCGGCTGGAAGCAAACGGGAATTTAATTTATGAAAATACTGATGACAGGAGGGGCGGGGTTTATCGGGTCTAATGTCGTTGATGCTTATATTGAAAAAGGATATGAAGTTGTTGTTATTGATGATTTATCATCTGGTAAAAGAGAGAATCTGAATAAAAAGGCCAGGTTCTATAAGTTAGATATTTGTGATAGAGGGCTGGAGCAAGTTTTTAAAGAAGAAGGAATTGATATCGTAAACCATCATGCGGCGCAGGTTGATGTTAGAAAGTCTATCGCTGACCCTACCTTTGATGCCCGGATTAATATAGAGGGCTCGCTCAATATTCTCGAAAATTGCCGCAAGTACAAAATTAAGAAGGTAATTTTTGCTTCCAGTGGCGGTGTAATTTATGGTGAGTGTGGAAATATGCCTCCGAATGAAGACTCTCCTGTATCTCCGCTTTCCCCTTACGGCGTTAGCAAGTATGCTGTAGAGCGTTACCTCGCGAGTTATGAAAGAATCTACGGCTTGAAATATACTGCCCTTCGCTATGGAAATGTTTATGGTCCGCGGCAGGATCCTTATGGCGAGGCTGGAGTAGTGGCAATTTTTTCTGGGAAGATGCTTGCTAATGAGGAGGTTAATATTTTTGGTGACGGAGAGCAATTACGAGATTACGTCTATGTGGAGGATGTGGTTAGGGCAAATATCTTATGTTTGGAGAATGGCGATAACGAAATATTCAACATTGGAACAGGTAAGGCTACTTCGGTAAATCGGTTGTTTTCGGAAATGAGGAAACTGACTCATTACACCAGGAAGCCAGTATTTAAATCTGGCCGGCCGGGAGAGTTAATCAGAAGTTCTCTTGATGTGGGGAAGGCGAACCAGAAGCTTGGGTGGAAAGCGAAGGTAGACCTTAGAGAAGGTTTGGAAAAGGCAATAGATTTTTTTAAGAAAAAATGGCAAAAATGATAGTTAAAGCTGTGATTATGGCGGGAGGAAGAGGGGAGAGGTTCTGGCCCTTGAGTAGAGAGAGTTTTCCCAAACATCTCATTTCCCTTACTGGTGGAAAGAGCCTTTTGCAGGAAACTCTGGAGAGGATTAAGCCACTTATTCCTGCTCGAGATGTTCTTGTGGTAACCAGGAGTTCTCTGCGAAGAATTGTGGAGCGCCAACTCCCGCAGGTGCCTAAAAAGAATATAATTTCTGAGCCAGTGGGCAGGAACACTGCACCCTGTGTTGGTCTGGCAGCGAAAATGATCAGAGGCAATGCGGTTATGGTTGTTCTGCCGGCAGACCACATGATTCAGCGCCAGAAGAGATTTCTCAGTATTATGAAAAAAGCGGCAGCTCTTGCTCAAGAGACGGAAAGTCTAATAACTATAGGTATTAAGCCATCTTATCCGGCAACGGGGTATGGCTACATTGAGGTAGGCAAAAGAGTGGGAGGACAGGTTTTCAGGGTCAAGAGGTTCGTAGAGAAGCCGGATAAGAAAAAGGCGGAAAAATTTTTCAGAAGTGGCAGATTTTTCTGGAATAGCGGAATGTTTGTGTGGAAGAAGTCAGTGATTCTTAAGGCGATGCAGGACTATATGCCCTCCCTTTGCCGGGGATTGGAAACGATTTCTTCGGGGAACATAAATAAAATCTATCCCCGACTGCCTAATGTCTCAATTGATTACGGGATAATGGAGAAAGCAATGAATAGCCTTGTCATTCCTGCTAATTTCTCCTGGGAAGACCTGGGTTCCTGGGAATCTCTGGAGAAGTTTCTTTCCCGGGATGAGAATAAGAATGCTATTTTCGGCAGAGTTTCAACCATAGATAGCCGAAACTGCATAATGGTAAACAGGAAAGGACTGCTATCTACGATTGGCATATCTGACCTTGTTATTATTTCTACGGAAGATGCTACACTGGTGTTCCCAAGAGGAAAAGCTCAAGAGGTGAAGAAATTAGTTGAGAAGTTAAGAAGAATCCCCCAATTAAGAATGTATACATAGACGGCGGATTGACCGGATGTGCAAATGAACATGGGGAATTTGTAGTGTAGGGGCTTGTCCCCGTAAAATTGCGCCCGCAAAAACGGTCGCTGTCCCTATTTAGAGGGAAAAATGGTCGCTGTCCCTATTTTTTTTGGTACGGATGGATGGAGAGGAGTTATTGCTGACGATTTCACATTTGGTAATGTGAGAATCGTCGCTCAGGCAATAGCTGATTATGTTAAGGAGCAAGGAGGAGCAAAGAAGGGACAGGGGTTGGTTGTGGGGTACGATA
>Ga0315310_10002081_pt1 | contig 12563 bp, 13 predicted proteins | sample TDP5_MG_FD_203630 | JGI IMG/M metagenome (GOLD analysis project Ga0315310, IMG submission 203630) | Freshwater sediment microbial communities from Lake Towuti, South Sulawesi, Indonesia - TDP5 | ecosystem: Environmental > Aquatic > Freshwater > Lake > Sediment | place: Indonesia: South Sulawesi... | reverse complement strand
GTCATCAACAGTCATCCATTCCACAGCAACCGCAACAAACGGCTCCGCTCCGACTGCAAGCTCTACAATAGTTGACACAATGAGCGTTGTCATAACTTCGCCAACGTACTGGTCAATGACCTACACTTACACCACGAGTACATCCTTCACGACGACGACTACAACATACACACTATCCTTAGTTTCTGTAGAGACCACATCGACAACAACATCGGTAACCGCTACATACGTTTCGACCTCTTGGGAAAGCGTCACAACACTCACGACTGCAACTGCGATATCCATATCTTGGTTCTCAGAGACCACATCGACAACAACAACCGCCACACAGGTGTCAACTATTTTCTCGCCGACGGTAACGGTGCCGACAACGACGACAGCCAAGGCGAACACAACCTTGTACTCTCCAACCGTGACACTCACTTCTACCGCCCTAACAGAAACCTCAACAACCACAACATCAACTAGCGCGACGACAACAACGTCGTACTCGCCGACGGTAACTCTTACATCGACGGCTACAACCTTCACGACCTTTCTGCCCATACGACCATGCGTAATAGCCTCAGCAGCGTACGGGTCAGAGCTCGCACCAGAAGTTCAGTCCCTTAGAATGTTCCGAGACAGGAAAGTCCTATCGACCTTCGCTGGGACACAATTCATGAATATCTTCAACGCATTCTATTACTCGTTCAGCCCAACAGTTGCGTCAACCGCTGCGTCATCACCAGCCCTAACAGCGGTTGTACGCATCTTGCTCTATCCACTAGTTTGGATCCTTCAGGCGTCATCGTTGATTTTCAGTACGTTGGCCCTTGCGCCGGAAGCGGGGATCGTTGTAACAGGAGTTTTCGGTGGTGCCCTGTTCGGAGTGATCTACGTCGCGCCACCCTTTCTGGGGATTAGCTACACGATCAAGAAGAAGAATGATATCAAGAACGTGGTGAAAAAACCCCTGCCTTGGCGACGGACAGGGCACAGATAAATTCAACTGGCCTCAGCTGGAGCTGTCTCAATGAGAAGAGTTTGGGTGCTTGCCCCCATAGTGTTGGGAATTATCCTTTCGTCACTGGCCATTCAACACGTAAAGGTAGCCTACGGAACCGATGTTAATCCCTCTGACGGAATTGTAAAAGGCGTCTGGAAGATTGTGGAGGGCCCGTTTCACGTTAAAAGAGACATCACTGTCCCGACCGATGACAGCTTGACTGTAGAGCCAGGTGTAACCGTCTACTTTGATGGTTACTGGAACCTCGCGGTGCGAGGCAAACTTGTGGCCGCCGGAACAGCAGGCAACCGTATCACATTCGCTTGGAAAGACGGTGGAACCGATCGCAACAGGTGGGCAGGAATCTACCTATACAGTGCGACCAAAGCAAGCACTGTGAGCTACTGCTACATAATGAACGCAAGAACAGCGATCAGTGCGTACGGCTCCTTCAACAATATACTCACCTTCAACATAGTACGGTACAATTCTGCAGGAATCCTCATTAGCGCAGCTGAAGGAAACGTGATTACTGACAATGAAATCTATGAAAACTCGGAGTCTGCGATCTGCCTGCGGCAAGTATGCCAGAGGAACGAGATATCGCGGAATACCATATACAAGATCGGCCCGCCCTCTGCCCCCTTCAATAGGGGAGTAGGCATAGTAATCAACGGTTCAATTGGAAGCGCCATGAACATAGACAACAAGATCAGGGACAATACGATATACAACTGCCACTTCTCAGCGATTAGTCTGAACCACGTTCAGAATCTAGAGGTCACTGGCAACCTGATGTACGCGAACTATCAGAGAGGCATCAATGGCACTGGAGGCAACATCTACATCAAAATGACGGGCGACACATCCCTTGATTATGAGAACAAGGACATTTTGATCCACAACAATAGAGTGCACAGTGCAGCCGGGAACGGGTCCGGCATCTACATGCAAAGTGCCAGGAATGCCAGAATAACCTATAATGATATCTACCTGAATGCATTTGCAGGAATAGTCGTCTGGAACATGACAACCCTCTGCCAGATCAACCGAAACAACATAAGAAACAACGCTGGGCACGAGGCTTGGGATAACGGCGTAACGATGGCTTGGGACGATGGCTCCCGAGGGAACTACTGGGGGAATTACACAGGCTTCGACAATAATAACGACGGAGTAGGAGATGTGCCATACACACTTGACGGTCCGAAGAATAGCAAGGATTTCTTTCCGTTGATGAATCCACAGCTGTTCCTTGTGACAACTGTCCCGACGACGACAACAAGAACCTCAACGGGAACTCAGATGCTCTACGTGACGACGACAACGTCTACTCTCTCAACTTGGACAGCTACCACTACGATTGTGCCCGCAACTAGTACCACATTCATTCACACGGCAAATGCCACGACCACCTCTACTACCACGACTACTAGCGCTATCACATACACCTTGTCGGTTTTCACGTTCTATGCCACATCAACAAGCTACATCTGGACAGTGTCTGCCAGCACAACCACAACCTTCTACAGCACATCTTACACGAGCACAACCACAACAACGACTACAACTTCAACCTCCACTTCAACCATAACATCAGCCACATCTACAACTACAACTGTGACAACGACTGAGGCCCGCACTCTAACACCAGGTAGATGCCTAATAGCCTCAGCTGCATACGAGTCAGAGCTCTCACCATACGTGCAGTTTCTGAGAGAATTCAGAGACTGCCGCGTATTGAGCAGCTTTGCGGGGTCACAGTTCTTGAAAGCCTTCAACGCTTTCTACTACTCGTTCAGCCCATCTCTAGCGGAACTCATATCGACAAGCGACGCAGCCAGGGCCGCCATGAGAGTCCTGCTTTCTCCGTTACTTGGGTCACTCAGCCTCGGACAAGCCGCATTCGACATCTGCCACCCCCAATCAGAGATAGGAGTTCTCATGGCAGGCTTGGTCTCAAGTTCACTCCTCGGGCTTCTATACGCGTCTCCTATTATCGCCTTTCGCGCAGTCAAGGCAGACGACAAAAGAAAGAAGAGCGGAATGTCGTTGAGGCCTCTGGCCCTAGTCTGGCTCGGTTCACTCCTCGCCCTCGGATTGTCATATGTGTTTCTCTACGTGGGTCAAACAAGTATTGCCGAGTTCATGGCTATGGTATCAACTGGAACATTGGTTCTGAGCACGATGATAATCTCTCCTCTACTGGTGCTGAGGCTAATTAGAAGAATACTGTCATAACCTCGCTCCTTCCGAAGGACCCGAACAATCGCAGCGATGTCTCCTGCGAATGCTTCGTGATCCCCAGGAGTCGATTGTAGATGCACTCCCGGACATCATCACTGCGTTAATTATTGTCAGGAGGAGACGCAGGGCACATCAATGACTCGTGAGCTACGGAGACATCACATTGCTTAAGGCATATGCCATCGGAATCCTCCGAGAGGCAGTACTATTCTTCAAAGGTGTTCGAAAAAAGCGGAAGTGCCAGTCTATCTGGATGTTTTCTCCTAACGTGAGTGACCTGTTTACTTTCTCAGTGTGAGCCAGCGCTCACAAAGTAGTATCTCGCCCAAGAAGGCCAGCTCTCTGACTGAGCAGGATCAAAGGCGACCTTCAGATCCAATCCGATCTTGAGATCATTCGGATCGATTCGGATCATTCCTGGAAGCCTGGCAGCTTCAGTGAGCAGGACTATCCCAACCGCATAGGGTACGAATGACTGGAAGGCTGGTGCGGCCACATGCACCACTGAATACGTCAAGAGCTTTCCTGTTCCTTTCAGCTCTATCCATTGCATATCTGTTGAGCCGCATCTGGGGCAGATGGCTCTAGGTGGTGCGAGAATTGCTCTGCACGATTTGCATCTTGCGCCCATCAATTTCTTCTGGGCACAGAACTTGTAGAAACTCTCAAGGGTTAGGGGGGATTCCAAGTCCGCATCAACCTCTTCTCCGGAAGATGTGGACGACTCCAGTCGACCCCGAGCCACCGATGTTATGGGTCAAGCCTATGCTCGCATCCTTGACCTGTCGCCCTTCAGCCTGCCCAGTGAGTTGAAGATAGATCTCGCACGCTTGTGCAGCGCCAGTCGCTCCGACAGGATGCCCCTTTGCCTTAAGGCCACCACTAGTGTTGACAGGAATCCTTCCACCTAAGCGCGTTTCTCCTTCTTCGATGATCTTTCCCCCTTCTCCAGGAGAACAGAAGCCCAAGTCCTCGTACGCAACTATCTCTGCTATCGTAAAACAATCATGTACCTCGGCGACATCCATGTCGCTGGACTTGTTGTTCGCCATCTCATAGGCCTGCTTGGCAGCTAATCGAGCAACCTTCATGAAGGTTATGTCATCTCTTTCATAGAGCCCCATCGTGTCACTTGCTTGCCCACTACCGACAATATCTACAGGAGTGTCGGTGAAACGTCTAGCGACATCAGGTCTGGTGATAACCAAGCAGCTTGCTCCGTCACTGATCAAAGAGCAGTCAAATAGCTTCAGCGGCCACGCTATCGGTTTGGATTCCATTACCTGCTGCACCGTAATCTCGGTCTGCATCTGAGCCTTCGGGTTGAGGCATCCGTGGTGGTGGTTCTTTACCGCAACCATGGCCATCTGCTCCTCAGTCGTTCCGTATTTGTGCATGTGGGCAGTAGCCATCAATCCGAAGATCGCCGGAAACGTTATGCCGTGCCATTGTTCCATTGGAAAATCGGAAGCCATAGCCAAGTATTCTGTTATGTCAGAGGTGGTTCGATGGGTCATCTTTTCCACGCCGCCTACTGCCACGACATCATATATTCCGGACATGATTGCGAAAATAGCGAATCTCAGGGCTGCACCCGAGGAGGCACAGGCGGCCTCGATTCTGGTCGCAGGAATGGGTAGAAGACCCATCCAATCTGACAACGAGGGTGCTACATGCCCCTGATGCTCAAATGACTCAGACATCTGTCCAACAAATAGTGCCTTTACATCTCTTTTCGGATCAAGGTTCGGGCAACTGTCAAAAGCTTCTCTCGCAGCTTCAATGAAAATCTCTCTAGAGTATTTTCCTTGCAATATCCCGAACTTGGAAAGGCCTGCTGAAACTATCGATGCTAGAGGTCTTCCCTTCAAGCCCTACCACTTGAATGGTTCGACATTGAAAGCACTGGGCGTATAATTCTTTCATTGAGGCACAGCATCTGTTTCAATTGGCCATCTCTAGGCATTGCTCCAAGCTAGTCATGGTTGTCGATCGTCTTAAATTAGAAAATGACGATTACATGAAGCTAGTTCTGATGGTGAAGGAATGGCAGCCAGGGTCGCGGTGATCGGTGTCGGAATGACGCAGCTCAGGTCAATAACACCCGACCTGTCATATAAAGAGATGATGTTTGAGGCCGCTGTTAAGGCCTATAACGACGCACAAGTGGACCCTCGAAGAGATGTGCAGAGCTTCGTCTGCTCATCAGAAGACTTCTGGGAAGGAACAAGCATATTCGACGAATACGTGCCAGATCAAATCGGCGCCTCCTTGAAACCCGTCTGCACAATATCTGGAGATGGACTTTACAGCCTAATAACGGCATACATGCAGATCTCAACGGGACTCATTGATGTGGCGGCCGTCGAAGCCCATAGCAAACCCTCGGAGATAGTATCGATTCGGAACATAATGAGCTTGGCGCTCGACCCCATATATGTGAGACCTTTGGCCGTAGATCCATATTTCGTTGCAGGACTAGAAATGATGAGATACCTACACGAAAGCGGCAATACTCGAGAGCAATGCGCAAAGGTGGTTGAGAAGAATCGAATGAACGCGCTAAGAAATCCGTATGCAGCACACGCCTCCCAAACGACAGCCCAAGATGTGCTGGCTTCTGAAGCTGTCTGCCGTCCCCTAGGCAAGATGGATATTGCCGAACCTGCTGACGGCGCCGCCGTAGCCGTCCTGGCGTCCGAGAAGAAAGCCAAGGACCTCTGTGATGATCCCGTGTGGATCCTTGGACTGGGGTGGTGCTCGGACACGCCATGTCTGGAGGCAAGAGAATGGGGGGAAGCAACATATGCGAAGATAGCTGCGGACAAGGCGTTCAAGATGGCAAAGGAAGTCCGGCCGAAGGACATAGACGTGCTTGAGATCGACGATTCATTCTCCTACAAGGAGCTTCAGCATCTTGAAGCAATAGGATTCTGCAAGGAAGGCGAGGCAGGTGTTCTCACAGAGAAAGGGGTGACCGCGCCTGACGGTGAGATCCCAGTGAACGCTTCAGGAGGAAGCCTAGGCATGGGGTACACCTTTGAGATGGCCGGTCTCCAAAGGCTTTGCGAAACGGTTCTGCAATTACAGAACCGAGCAGGCGAACACCAAGTGAAAAACGCTCGAACAGGATTTATTCAATGTTGGAGAGGCATTCCAACTGCAAGCGGTGCAGCTATGATCCTGACTTCTGAGCGGAGTTGAGTCGCTTGTTGATGAAGAAGAGAGTTGCAGTAGTCGGCGCCGGGATGACAAAGTTCATGCGTAGAGCACAGGAAACAGGAAAGGAACTGGCGTACGAAGCTGCAAGAATGGCCCTCGACTCTTGCGGTCTAAGGATAGAAGACATAGGGAGCGTCACGATGGGGTCAGCACCAGACGCATTCGACGGTGTTCACATGAAGGGAGAGTATCTCATCGACGGGGCTGGAGCTTGGAGAAAACCATACATGAGAAACTACGTGGGAGGAGGCACGGGCGTATTCGCACCGATTCATGGGTGGCAACATGTAGCTTCTGGACTCTTCGACACATGCCTCGTTGTCTGCGAAGAGAAGATGTCAAGCTGCAGGCCCCATCCGCAGGCTGCCTTTCTAACGATCTTTGACAACCTCACCGAGCGCCCACTGGGCCCGAACTTGGTGTGGATCTTCGCACTTGAGATGCACAGGTACATGCATGTGCACAAGATACCGAAGGAGAAGATCGCAGCCGTCTCTGTCAAGAACAAGAGGAACGCGATGGATCACCCGTGCGCTCAGCTAGCACAGAAGATTACTGTTGAGGACGTTCTCAACTCAGAGGTTCTCGTCTGGCCAGTTCAACGGTTGGATATCAGCCCCACCAGCGACGGTGCCGCGGCCGTCGTCCTGGCTTCTGAGGATGTGGCAAGAAAGATCACGGATTCCCCAGTGTGGATTGATGGCGTAGGGTGGAATCTTGACACGGCCTACTGGACTAACAGAGATCTTTACTATCCTCAGTACGTCGAGAACGCGGCCAAGATGGCCTATCAGATGGCTGGAATCAAGAACCCGAGACAGGAAATAGACTTCGCCGAACCCTACGACCCTTTCGACTACAAGGAGCTTCATCACATGGAGGGACTTATGCTTTGCGGGAAGGGAGAGGCTCCTGACCTTGCGTGGGAAGGCGTGACTCAACGAGACGGAAAGCTTCCTGTATGTCCGTCAGGAGGACTTCTTGGCGTTGGAAACCCGATTGCTGCTGCTGGATTGATGAAAATATGCGAACTCTTCTGGCAACTCAGAAGGGAAGCTGGGAAGAGACAGGTTCCAGGAGATCCCAAGACGGCGGTGGCTCAAGCTTGGGGTGATCTCATGCAAATGGGAACGGTCGTGGTGATGCGCGCGTAGAGGGCAGGAAAGATGAGTATCAAGATTAAGGAATACGCAGGAACTCCGCTTAGAGAAGAGGATCTAAAGCAGGGCAAAGTACTGTCATTTGGCTATTGGCCAAAGGCGAAGTACAGCTGGTCAGCAGGAGTCGCCATAGGCAGGTATCTAGCCGAACTAAGGAACGCTAGGGTAGTTGGAAGGCAATGCGACAAGTGCGGCCGGACAGCAGTTCCTCCGCGAATGTTCTGTGAGTGGTGCTTCAGGCCCAACGATCGCTGGGTAATTCTCAAAGATAGCGGGGTCGTCAATACTTACTCAATAAGTCATATCGCAGCTGACGCAACAAGAATCGAGGAACCACTGATACCAACTGTGATTCAGATTGACGGGACGACTGATGCCGGCATCCTACACCTAGTCGGAGAGACAGACCCGAAGGAAGTCAAGTTCGGGATGAAGGTGCAAGCAGTATGGAAACGCCCAGAAGAGAGAACAGGCGCAATCACGGACATCAGGTACTTCAGGCCGATTGAGAGGTGAGTATTGATGAGCTTCACAGAAAGGATTCGATCTCCGGAGGACGTGAGGCATGTGAAGGGTGAGATGCCTATCAACTTCTTGTATACCGCAGGCATCGCCGGAGAGAAGTTTCTCAGAGAGATCAAGGAGAACGCAAAGATCCTTGGCGTCAGATGTAGGAAATGCGATATCGTACACGTTCCACCGAAGATCTACTGCGAGCGATGCTTCGAACGCCTAGGTGATTGGACAGAGCTGGAGAGTGAGGGACGGATAGAAACATTCACTACGTGCTATTTCGACGCTGACGGAAGTAGATTGGCTGAACCTGAGATTATGGCTGTGATAAGACTTAGAGGAGCGAACGAGGGCATTATTCACAGAGTTCGAGAGATACGTGATCGAGAGATCCACGTTGGTATAGAGGTCAAGGCCGTCTTCAGAGAGAAAAGAGATCGGATGGGGTCAGTTCTCGACATAACGCACTTCGAGCCTTCCGCACCTTAGAGCAAAGATCAGCACTAGGCGGAAAATTGTGGCGGATTGGCCGAATTGGAGCGAGTTCTTTACTTTTTCGCCGGAATATTGAGAAAATGAGCCATTCTGTCTTCATGAGAACCTCGAAATAAGCTCTAGCAGAACAAAATTGAATGGAATTCTTCAGCTGAAAGAAGCGTTCGGCTGGTCCCTTGAGTTACCGGAGGCAATGGGAAAGCTCAAGGATGACTCTCGCGCGAGGCCTCTCACACACGAAGCCCTATGGAATGCTGCCCATGAAGCGCCGTCGAAGTCAAGGAAACCCAAAACTTATCTATCTTCTCCAAACATCTATTACTGTCCACTTGAAGGTGTGAGATTTTGCCCAAGAAAGCAAGGAAGAAGCCAAAGAAAAAAGTGAAGAGGGCAAAGCCTAAGCCCAAGCCGAGGCCCAGGAAAAAGCCGCCTCCTGAGCAGGTTGAACCGCCAGCCCCGCCTCTTGAGACCATAGCAGGGGTTTTACAACCCCCAGAAGGCGCTCAACCACCGGTTCCATAAGAATTACAGCATACTGCAAGAGGTTTGCCTTCTCTCCTTTCTTCTTTTGCCGATGATGCCTCGGACGTTAGTTCTGACCACTCAGTGGAGATGCTTAAGTTCGTCTGGCCAACCTATCTTTGATGATTCTCTTGGAAGCTGGAGATCGAATAGACGAGATTAGAGGATACTTGGACGCGACTCTAGAGGAATTCCAGAGTCTAGTAGAAAAGGCCGGAGGATTCGACGATACCAAGGTCGGAAATGGATGGTATCCGGCCGGCGTCAGAGAGACTCTCTCCACCGTAGCCCCAATCCCCCCCTCAGACATCCTGAAAAAGGTTAGGTCGCTGAGATGGCGAGCACTCGGAGTGGCCCTGAGCAGTTTCCCAAGGACCAGGACACTCAAGATTGAGTTTGAGCGACCGTGTCTCCGCTATCATCCTTACTGGGTAGCCAAGGCGTACCACGAATGCTTCTTTTTCAGAGGGGCGTCCTACCAAGTCCGAACTAGTGAAGACGTAGTAGCAGTCGAGGTGGAGGGAAAGCTTCGAAATCTGATTCTACGCGACACTAAAGCTTCCTCGTATCTGGAAGAGTTCAAAAAGAGACTTGAAAAGGCGACCCGACTGATGCCCACTAGTCCGAGATTCTTCATCTTGGATGGAGTTACTGAGCTAGCGTTGAAGCACAAAGAGACGTCGCTTTTTCTGGACGCTCATGGAAGACATGACTCCCAAATCGAGCGTTTCCTTCGTCGCAAGCCTCCCTTGCAGCAAATCTCGAGCGTTGACCAGCTTCACAGGAACAATGAGTCCGTTGAGACCATGCCGTTACATGAAACCAGAGATTCAGTGTTAAGAAGGCTTAGCGAGGCCGTAGTGGAACCGCCCAAGACGTTCACCAGGATTCTGAGCAATAGGTTCGAAATTACGCAACTAATGTTGCTATACCTACCTGTATATGAGATCAGGTATCAGTACGCCAAGAAAGAGGGTATCGCACTTGTCAACGGCTCTACGGGTGAACTACTCTCCTGAGTAATGCGGATTCGAAGTCATCGCCAGCGTCTTTGTCACTTCGTTCGAACTTCCGCACGATGCGTCGCTGTTCCACAATGGGAACATTAATATACCACGATCCTGGAGAAAGAAAAAAACGGAGATGAAGATGTCAGTCGCGGAAGATGTGTCAACCTTTCTGAAAACACTCACAAAACCTCCACAACTGAAAGTTCTGACCTCTCTCACAGAGAAACCTGCACAGGAGTTTACCAAGACAGAGATCGCAACGCGATCCGGAATTGGTAGGACTACTCTATATCGAATTTGGGAGGATCTTGAGAAGATGAAGGCGATAAGTCCGTCCCGTCACGTCGGGGCTGTCACGCTCTACCGTCTAAACACGACTAGCCCTATAGTACAGTCACTCGTCTCTGTCAGAGAAAGACTCGCAAAGATCCAGGACGCTGTGGAAGAGATCGAGGAGCTTCAGAAAATGCAGGAGACTTCAAGAGGCCAGGCTCGAGACGAGGTTCCTTCTGGGCCGTCCATACTGTTGAAGTTCCTGGACATGAATGCATCGAGTCCCGAAAGAGCTGTCTCTGAGGGAGCTCTGGGGCTGGATGAGCATGAGACAGCCGTTCTCTCAAACCTAGTAGAGTCTGGCCTGATCGAGAAGAAGGAGGAAACGTACAATCTAACATCGCTGGGCAAGATGACCGCCGAGGGCGCTGCTAAGCTCTGGCGCCGCGAATCAAGGGAATCAGTAGATGAAACTATCTCATCGCTAAGGGTTGCGCTTGGAATTGTTTCCCGGGAGATGGGAAAGATCAACCGGGAGCTTTCACGAGAAAGGCACCATTCAGGCGGAGCGCGGTGACGGAATTGCAGAGATCTGGATTGAGACAGAGTTTTCCAATCAGAGATAGAACTCTCATCACATTGAAAACTGAACTTGTGAAGCTCTTTAACCTCACAACTATCGTTAAGAGTGCAACAGGAGACCTTAGAGATTTTGACGAGATCAAGCAACTACCTGTTGCCAGACTCGAAGAAGCCTACAGGACCCTGAAGAACTTCGTGGAACAGTACGAGAAGAGAAGAGAACTAGGCAAAGGAACCGACTAGACGTCTCTCTGCTTTCTTGTAATCATCCTTGATGTGGATTGTACCACATTCGCTAGTCAATGCGTTCAAAACACATAATAGGCAAATGCCTGAATCAAGACTGCGAGTGGCTTTGCCCATCATTCAAAAGATTCTCATCATGATTACGATCGTCCTGCTGACAGGTACAATGCCTTACCTAGGTATTCTGCCTGCGTCATCAGCTGCTCAGCCCGTGATTGACACCGATAACCCCGTTTACTCTCACTTGGCAAGGCAAGTACTGGTAAGCGGCTATGGCCTTCAGCCCTCTCTCACCTACTTTCTTTGGCTGCGCAAACCCAGAGGGCAAAACGCGTCATACACAGGCGTCTCCTTTGTGGCGACGACAGCGGGGGGCGTTCCCTATCCAAGTGTAAACATCCTTCTTGACGTACCGCCTGCGCTCGGAACCTACATGCTAACGATCTCGACCTCGTCATCGGTTGATACCGCCGGGGCTGTGTGTTACTTCGGTGTGATCGGCCCTGCTAAACCCTTGTATCAAAGAAGGGAGACTGCTAAGTTCACTGGGGGAGGAATGCTTCCAGGGTCTACAATCAGGGTGGACATTCGGAACCCGGCGGATGCACTCGTAAGCAATGCAACCGTAATTGCAAACGAAGTGGGCGAGTTTGAGCATACATGGCCAATACCAAACAATGTTCACGTTGGATCGTGGGTTGTATCCATTGGTGGAATCGGAACTTTTGACAATAGCTTCGAGAGGCATCGGGCAGATGGGCAATTTGGTATCATCGAAGCTTCTTTGAAACTATCTATCCATCAGCAACCATCCTTACGATATCAACGTACAGAAACCGTAAAGGCTACTTTCATGGTAAGGTATCCAGACGAATCCCCTGTAACAACGATCAAGGCCGGCTCCAAACCTGTCTTCATCTCTCGAGCGGGCATAGTGACTCAGCTACTTCCGCTTGTTCTTGCTGATGCGATGAACGGAATATGGGTGGTTGAATACACTATCGCAAGGAACGAGAGTCTGGGGAAGAACTACACATTCTTGGTTTCGCCCGGTTCGTTCGACGATGGATTTGGAAACAAAGCCCCTTCATATATGGCCGTTTCTTCGGAGTTCGAGGTGGCTCCTGCTCAACTGAGAATCTCCATCTTGTCCCCGAAGGACACTTATGAGATACTCTTTGATTCGATTGTCCTGAACGTGACTGCCAAGTATCCTGATGGGTCAGACCTTGCTGATGGCAAGATCTCAGCGACCTATGAAGGTGGGACGTGGAGAGATTCAAAACCGCTGCTATTCCAAGAGAA
>Ga0315310_10002080_pt1 | contig 12565 bp, 13 predicted proteins | sample TDP5_MG_FD_203630 | JGI IMG/M metagenome (GOLD analysis project Ga0315310, IMG submission 203630) | Freshwater sediment microbial communities from Lake Towuti, South Sulawesi, Indonesia - TDP5 | ecosystem: Environmental > Aquatic > Freshwater > Lake > Sediment | place: Indonesia: South Sulawesi... | reverse complement strand
CTGGGTAGTCAAATCAACTTCAAGGATCTTACCCGAATAACCCCTCATGTCACATCACCTCGAAGCCCCTTTCGCCCAGGAGGTTGAGCAACAGCTCCTTTGTCAATTCCTCGGGTTTTCTGGCGTAGAGTCTGTAGGAGTAGCTTTCGGGGGCAGGCGCGATCCAGAGTGCATCCCATCCGCCTTCGTGGCAGACCTTGACGCATTGAGGGTCACCTCTACATAGATCACAGATCAAGGAATAATTTTCAGTCGGATGGAGATGCGGTATATTGCCCGGACATGCGTCTATGCAATTTCCACAGGCAGTGCACTTCTCCCTTTCCACGAGCATGGCCCCGGTATCATCGCTCACGGATATCGCTTGGGTGGGACATGATCCGAGACATGGGTGGTCATGACACTGGGCACAGAAGTGGGGGATTTCAGCCCCGGGCACGAGCATGAAGACCCTAATCCTCGAGGCCTCTGGCCAGATCTTGCCTTCGTGCCTAATTGAACAGGCTATTTCGCATCTCCTGCAACCACTGCATTTATTGTAGTCCCTGGCTATCCAAATCTTCGGAGACATCTTGCTGTTTCCTCCGATCCCCATTCCAAGGATTTAAAGCCTATCTCATGCCCCCGTTAGCTGAGGCCTTCGCAATGGAAAAGCTCAGAATCGGTATTGTAGGATTAAACAGAGGGGCATCATACATAGGGATATTCAATGCGATTGAGGGGGTGGAAGTTACTGCGATATGCGACATTAACCAGGATATCCTGGACAAGACTGGGGGATCCCTTGGGATAAAGGATCGACATCTAGATTGTGAGGCGATGCTTGAAGATGGCGTGGACATAGCTGTCATCGCTACGCCGATGCACGTCCCCCAGGCAGTATCGGCACTAAAGTCGAACGTTCACGTCCTAAGCGAGGTCCCAGCCGCATTCACCCTGGATGAATGTCAAATGCTACTTAGCGCTGTTAGGAAGAGCAGGGCCAAGTACATGATGGCGGAGAATTATTGCTACATTAAGGAGAACGTCCTGATCAAGAACATGGTTCGCCAAGGCCTCTTCGGCGACATCTACTTCGCCGAAGGGGAGTACGTGCACGACTGTAAGAGCATACATCACGATGGCCGTGGCAAGCCCACCTGGCGATATTATTGGCAGGTCGGCCGAAATGGGGTGACCTATGGGACGCATAGCCTTGGGCCCCCCCTGGAGTGGTTCAATGAAAGGGTCGTCAAGGCCTCCTGTTTGGGCACGGGTGTTCACACGGATCCTGAGCACATGCTGGAAGATACGGTCTTGATGTTATGTAAGGTCAACAGCGGCTCCCTGATAAAGATCAGGTTGGACATGCTCTCAAATCGCCCTCCCAACGTGGCCTATTACTCGTTGCAGGGGACGAAGGGCTGTTATGAGGCACCTCGCGGATTGGGTGATGCCCATAAAGTCTGGCTCATGTCCGATTCCCAAAACTACGATTGGAAGCCCCTGAGGGATTACGAAGGGCGATACTTGCCTGAGGGACGGTTGAAATCACCCGACGGGGCCATAAAGGCCGATAGGGACTACTGGTTGGTAAGGGATTTCCTCGATAGCATAATATCCGATGTGACGCCGCCCATCGATATCTACAAGGCCCTCGATTTCACCGTCCCCGGACTCATATCGGAGGAGTCCATAAGGCAGGGAGGAAAACCCCTAACGGTTCCCGATTTTAGGGAAATGTGAGGACTGAATCAGATCAATGGGGGGGATCGCCTATAGTGGAATCATTTATGGGGTTTCATTCGTTTCAGGGCCTCCTCCATGGTCACGAATTCGGCGCCTTTTAGCGTGGCAAGGTTGAAGAGCTTCTCGTAAACCTTCAATCCCGCAGAATATTCACCGGTTTGCCTCCAGGCATTGGAACTACGAAGAAGTTGCCACACACGCCATGACCCTTCAAGAAGGTGAGGAGTTCGAGGAACCTCTCTACATCGCCGCTTCCGGCGTCGTCATTGGAGAAAACGAAGAGGAAGATCAAGACCTCCCAGTGGCCATCATTTAAGATCTATCACATAGTATCTGTCTGGTCCGGCGTGGACCAATCTCGTCGGAAAGCTCGAACGCAACCTTTCCAAGTGCTCGTGCATCTCTCCCTCAGCCATTCGTAGGCCATAGGTCTCCCTTAAGGCCTTGCGAACATCATTGGCGGTAACGGGTTGCATCTTCCTGACGACTTCGAATACCTTGTCTCTGATCTCAAGTGTCTTGTATGTCAGCGTCCCCTCTCCGCCCTTTTTATCGCATTTCGCAACAGGCCTGCGTTCTTCACAACGACCTCCTTGGGGGCGAAGACCCCCGTCGAGACCGTCCTTGGGATCAGATCCTCCGCAACGGGACATAATCCGCGAACCCCGTCCGCATCGTATGGCGTGTGGTCACCCTTGTAGTATGGGCATCGCCTCAATGGGCATCCCTTGTTCCCATAGGCCATTGGCACTTGGAAGAGCGCGTATTGGTAGGCGGGAACTTGGGTAAAGCCGAAATCGACCTTGGCCCCGACCTCTTCTGCAGCGTCCTTAAATGCGGCATATCCGACCCCATATTCTTCACCCCTGAAGAGGCATCCCCAGATGTAGCCTTCGATGGTCCTGTCGGTCGGTACGGTCCGCCTTTCCAGCCAAGGGCAGTCCTTCACGGCCTCATCGTAGACCCCATAATTCTCACTGCGCAATTTTAGATAACCATCGGCCTTATCCAACTGGGCCAGGGCTACTGCTGCGACGAGCTCTGTCATGCGGTAATTGTGCGCCAGCTCCGGTGGGCTTTCGCCAAAGATGACCATGGAACGCATCCTCTTCTCCAGCTCCTCGTCATTGGTCGTGGCCAAGCCCCCGTCCCCCGTTGAGACGTGTTTCCCGCCACACAGGCTGAATATCCCTATGTGACCCCAGGTGCCGACATTTCTCCCCTTATACTTGGAGAAGAGGACATGGGCGCAATCCTCTATCAAAGTTATGTCGTGTTCGTCAGCTATTCGACGCAAGGCATCCAGCTTGCATGGCAGTCCCCAAAGGTGAGTGCAGACGATGGCTTTGGTGAATTTCGTTATCCGCTTCTCAACGGAAGCTGGATCAATCAGCCATGTCTTCGGATCTACATCTGCGAAGACGGGATGGGCGTTGTTATAGAGAGTCGCTATCGCGTGAAATTGGACTATTGGGTCGCAGATGACCTCATCCCCTGCGCCAACCCCTGCCGCAAATATGGCCGCATCCAATAGGGACATCGCAGCGTTAGCGGCGATCGAATGTCTTGCACCGATGCGCTTGGCGAAGTCCCTCTCTAATTCACCAACGAAGCCAGTGTCGTGAGCCCATAGCTGTTTGCTACCCAAGACCTTCCTCAGGTTTTCTAAATCCCCCTCATCATAAACGTATGACGAATGATCACACTCTCCTGTTGGGGGATAGCTGCAGGACGCATATATATGCCTTAAAAGTAATGGCGTAATTGAATAACTGATGAACGGAGATGACACCGAGACGATATAAATACATAAGGCCTATTGGTAGTAGAAATTACTCGTCCTCATTATTCAATGGATAAAGCCTTTCATTTTCTCGTCCTTGGGCATGCGACGAAGTGTAGCCTGGCGTTTGTGATATTGGATATGCTCTCAATATCGTTAATATAAATCCTCTCAAGTTCTTCTATACTCTCTGTCTCGATCTTGGCGATGGCATCGAAGTTGCCGATCACTAACCTCACCTCTTTGACGGCCTTTATCTTCCTTAACTTCTCTAAAAAATCCTTCTTCATACCTGGCTTAAGGTTGAAGAGCACGTATCCGGTTTCCATCATTTACACCTCCTTTATGATCCTCTCATCTATTGCCAAGAGCGTTACAGTCGATTCGACACCCGGTATCATCGAGATCTCCTCGATCACCAAGTTCTCAACGTCATGGATTTTGGGAACGCTCAGCTTCACTATGGCATCATAGTCCCCAAAAAGGAGCTGCGCGTTTTCGACCCCCTTCATCCTGCATATCTTTTCAACAACGGATCGATTGTAACCATAACTCTCAGTCTGAGTGGCGATCTTCACGAGGATGTATGCTTCGACCATTAAGCAGACACCTTCACAACTGGGAAATTGTGTTTAGCCATATTAAGTCTTTCGTTTCGGCTCCCATTTGCCGTAGTATTTGTATCGCCAATGCATCATCATTACGTTTTCACTTCATTATGACGTGATCATTAGCGGCGATAACTACAACATCACTCTATGAAATCCTCCAACCTTATATACTCCCGAGACGTCCTAAACTCTATACCGAGGCGTCTGACTTGAAGGCCCTCCATTTTGAGGACGTGAAGGGGCAAATTGGCTATTGCGGGATATGGTGCGGAAGTTGCGCCGCAGGTAACGGAGCCATAATTGAACTGGCAAGGGGTTTTGACGAATTGGTACGAAAGTATGAACTTGAAAAGTGGGTGCCAAAGGACTTTGACTTCAGAGAGTTTACGAAAGGGCTGTCCTCTATCCAAACCATGTCAGTGTGTCCAGGATGCCATAAGGGTGGGGGATCTCCCGAATGTCGGATCAAAGCCTGTGCATCGAGTAAAAAAATCGTCGACTGCAGTCAATGCGACAAATTCAGTAAATGCGCGAATTTCGATAATCAGACAATGAAGGAGGAATTGATGAGGATCTCAGGCGTTAATCGAGAGGAGTTGATATATAAGTGGACGAATGAACTTAAAACGAAATGGCCCCATTGCGCCTTGTTTTTACGAAACCAAGGATGAGGCTTGTCAAATCACTTATAAGACACTAAAGCGCTGATAAAGCGATAGAGCTGAAATCCAAAAACAACTCCCCCCCTATTCTATCATGGTCGCAGGTTTCAGCCTTTCGTATGCACCGTCACCATCTAGATCGTCGTGCTCCGCTCAGGTCGTTGGCAACCGTAGTCGGGGACATTTGCGGCGTTCAAGCCCAATTGATGTCAGCCGCCGAGATCGCCCTATGGGCAAGGGTCCAGCACCTAAGGCGGGATGATGTGGAACGTGCCCTTTGGAAGGAGCGTGCGCTCGTCAAGACGTGGTGCATGCGGGGCGCAACCCACCTCATACCCGTCAAGGGCCTCCCCATCTATGTGGGCGCCCTCAAGCGAAGGATTCGCGAGGAACAACGCTGGATGGCTCGATATGGACTTGAACCCAGAGAGGCCGATGTCATGACGGAAGCCATCGTTGACGCCCTTGCCCCAGGTTCCCTAACCCGCAGGCAGCTGGCCGAGAAAGTTACAGCTCGTTTAGGAGCCAAGGCGAAGAGGTGGGTGCAACATCATTGGGGGGGCGTTGTCAAACAGGCCTGCCTGCAGGGCTCGACCTGCTTCGGTCCGAACCAGGGACAGGAGATAACGTTCGTGCGACTGGACCAGTGGGTGCCAGATCTGGTCGATCTCCGGCTAGAGGATGCGGAGAATGCGCTATTGCGGCTTTATTTGCACGGTTACGGCCCGGCCACATTGCAGGACTTCGCCGCGTGGGCGGGGATGGCGGTCAACGATGTTTTACCGATTCGTGAGCGCCTTGGGGGTGATTTGATGGAGATGGCCATAGGGGATACACCTGCCTTAATCAATCGTCGGGACTTGGCAGCATTGCAGTCCGCAAAAGCCAAGGACCACGCCGTCCGTCTATTGCCCAGCTTCGATCCTTACATGCTCGGCCATCGCGACAAGAAACACCTGGTCGATGAGGCTGATTACAAACGGGTTTACCGTAAGGCGGGATGGCTTTCGCCTGTCGTGCTTGTCGCCGGCCATGTTGTGGGCGTCTGGTCCTACGAGCGTCGAGGGAAATATCTACATTTCAAGGTCGAGTCTTTTACTGGAATTACTACAACCGTTCGCGATAGGATTGAGGCAGAGGTGATGGACTTGACACGCTTCCTTGAAGGGGTGAGTGAGGTCAAATTTATCTCGAAGTCGAAGTGAGTCTTAGGGCTAATAAATCAATCAATACACCGCATTGCATGGATAGCGCCTTATGGGTCATCAGTGAATAACTAATAACCTGAAACATAATAGTGCGGCTTTGTCTAGTTATTGGGCGTCTCAGGGCTTTAGGGCCGTTGATCTCGAATTCCTCTCGACATCATCAGCCGTAACTTCACGGCCGAGTTTGTCGGAGAGATAGATCCCCTCGCTGATCAACATAGTCTGCAGGGCTGTCTGGTCCGTCGGTATCAACGGCACACGACCCTGTTGCACGGCGATCCAGTGGTGTTGGGGAGAATCGTAGGCGTCCTCGTTCTCCCTCAACTGGTGCCAACGCCAATCCGCGCCATCTATATTGAATGTCGCGTCCATGTCCATGTCGCCGAATGACGTATGGTAGCTGAAGGGCTCGAGCCTGATCCCTCCCTCGGAACCCACTATGAAGCTGCCCTCATATGGATTCAAGTGGATCGCCCAGGACTCGATGATGTCGAGTGTCAGCCCGCTTGAAAACCTCACAAACCCCAGTCCAAGCTCTTCTACACTATAGCCACTGCTCTTGCGTCGCCCCTCGTCCATTCCAGTTTCCTGGTAGATCTTGCCGGTAATTCGCTCCACGCTGGGCAGGCCGAGCAAGTAGAGCATCTGGGATATGTGATAGACGCCCATGTCGTAGAGAGCCCCGCCGCCCGCCACATCCTTCTTCACAAAGTTGGCAGTGCCGTACCCGTCCACGAATGGACGCCCCCTCCTTCGGAAGCCTGTCGATCGGGCATGGTAGATGTGACCGAGCCTACCTTCGCCAATCAGGCGTTTGGCGGCCTTCGTCTCCTTCGAAAATAATGTGCTGAGCTGGATGCTGAGCTTCTTATTGCAACGCCTCGCCGTGTCGAACATAGCTTTAGCGTCGATGTACGCGCCGGCCATGGGCTTCTCGCAGTACACGTGCTTACCCGACTGCAGCGCTGCCATCGTCACTGGTGCATGTAGGTTGTTGTGCAGGCAGACGTCCACAGCTTCGATATCGTCGCGTTCAAGCAATTCGCGGAAGTCTGCATAGGTGTTCGGGATCTCAAATCGTTCAGCGACCTTTTTCAGCTCTGCCTCGTTGATATCCGATGCGGCAACCATCTCCGCAGCGGGGATCTTCGAGTAATTTTCGAGATGATGCTTGCCAATTTGGCCCACGCCAATAATACCGAGACGGATCTTGGATTCCATCCCTCATATACCGCCCATTACCTAAAGGCGATCGACATTTAACGTTTGACATAGATGCTTCGGCCTCCCTAGCATTAGCCTCTCCCTCGTCGCACATTAGCCAGTGGGCATGCGACCGAATCCGTCATTAATGGCGGACGCTCGATCACCTATGGTCCAGCTTGTCGATTTTCATGGTAATCGACGGTCGTCCTACCCAACGGTTACGCATTCTTCATGAACTGGCGCTTTAACTCTTGTAACCGTTTATCCAATTCCTCTTCCGGTATGAAATACCTCAACACATTTGGCTTCCTGCAACCAGCTATATACATAAAGACAAAGACCTCTACCTCCTCTTTATTCGTGAGGGGATTCCATACCTTCATTGCCCCAACATACTGGTAACTTCCTTTTAGCTCCTATGAATAATTTTTCTTGCTTTCGAAACTTTAAGAGGTGAGTCATCTCATATAGTGTGATGTCCGAAGGGTTTCTACTGTTTCCTTCCATAAAGGCGATCGTTTTCTACAGCAGGGGAGGCCTGCTACCATGCTTAGCATTGAACTTATTAAAGAGACAGCACATGGCGTCGGACAACGTGGCATAGCTATTGGTCAATACAAAGAGCCCGAGCCCATTCGCCATTTTCTTGCTCTCCGATACCCCAGAAATAATCGGGAAAAATAAGGCAAAGCAAGACTCGCAAACCGATGAGGTCCTTGAGAAATATGGCCTAAAAAAGGCGCCAAAGGCATTTATAAGGGAAGACGGGGACATCCTCGGAATCAATACCAGAGGCGTTGATTGCTTCGTCGTATTCCCGTATGCTTTACAGCGATTCTCACCATTGATCTACCTGGCTGAAACTAAAAAGCCCGTCATAATCGTGAGCGACGGCGATAATTTACTCTACGCCCTCGAAACCTATGACTACCTCTCAGACCATCCTAACGTCCGATTGGCCTTTTGCAGGAGAGAGGTCCATAGAATTATGAAAGGCGTTAAAAAGCCGAAGCTATTCGGTGGGATCAGGGTGTGCCTTTTCGACGCTGGAAACTGGGTACTGGATGAGATAGCTTGGCACAAGAACCCTTTGTTTCAAGGAATGCTGAATGTGCAAACCATCAACATGGATAAATTCTTGGAAGTCTGTGAAAAGGTTAACAGGCGCGAAGCGGAGGCGATCGCACGTCTATGGATTGGCGAATCGATCGTCAATGAACCAACGTTTGAAGATGTCGCGAAATCAGCACGTATCTATCTCGCGATGAAAGGCACAGTGGACAAGATGAAGGCGAACGCCGCCTACGTATTGTGGTGCGGGCAGTTCATGAAGCCCCTTGGGGCAAAGATGTGCTTCTCGATCTCCAAGTTGGCTGACGATGGTTACCCAATTGGTTGCTGGAGGGGGGGTAACCTCCTGCCCTTACTGATCATACACGAGGCGTCTCACAAACCGGTGTTCACGCCCGAAGCACTGTCAAACCGTGGGAAAACGATAACCTTCAGGCATTGCTTCGCGCCGAGCACGATTACCGAAAGCAAATGCGTCCTAAGGAGGTGGAGAAATGTGAAAGGAACCGTAACGGGATATTGTCATCTCCCAAGGGGGGCGGTCACTTTGATAAATTGCGGAGTTGACGATAAAATTACCGTGGTGAAAGGCAAGGTCATCAGTTGTAAGGACATCGGGGGGAAAAACTGCAGGATTACCGCATTAGTAAGGGTCGAACACGAGGATTCAATCCGAAAATTTATGGGAAGTGAATTCGCAATGGTTTACGGAGACTATGTTAAAAGCGTTAAAGGGATGGCACACAAACTTGGCATCAAAGTACTCTGAGGCATCATAAAGGGATTTAAACCCCAAAGCACATCGCACGGCATGGACGAGGGCTTCGAGGAACACAACAGGGAGGTCAGGGGGCTCATGTCTGACTTTCGAAGGGGAGCCCATAAACGAGTGCCGGTCTCATGGTCCATTGGATATAAGGTGCTTGTCCTTGATCCTAGATTGAACAAGGCGGGCTACACATTCGAGGGTTGTTTCAGCGACCCCCATGCCATGCTGATGGCACAACTGGACTTTGAGAATTGGAGGAGGCACAACGTGTGGGCTGATTGGGAGATGGGACTGCCTGACAAGTGGGACATCGGAGTGAATTTCCAGAACGTCTACGAATCGGCTTGGCTGGGTGGTGACCTCTTTTTCACCCCGAACCAAGTGCCGGACATAAGGCCTTTCCTTAGGGACCTTGATGAGATGGCCGAATTCATGGGAAATGGAATTCCGGATCCGATGTCTGGATTCATGGGCAAGGTAAAACAATTCTACGACAAACTCATAGAGATTAAGGAGAAGGGCTTCACCCATGCTGGGAGGCCCTTAGGGGACATCTCCTTGCCCATAGGCACGGATGGGCCCTTCACGATGGCCATGAACATCACGGGAGGGGCAATCCTAAAATTACTGTATTCAAATCCTAGTTTCGTCGAGAGGTTCCTCCAGTTTATCACAGACGCCCTGATCGAGAGGATGAAGGCGTGGCACAGGGTGAAGGGCGTGAGCTTTCCATACGAGGGCTTCGGGTTCGCAGACGATTCCATACAGCTGCTCTCCCCGAGAGCTTACGGCCGCTTCGTTCTCCCTTTGCACAAGGAGATCGTCAAAACTTTTTGCATCGGTAGACCCGGCATCCACCTATGTGGCGACGTCAACCACCACCTTGAGGCCCTGAAGAGGGAGCTCGACATCAGCTCGCTCGATTCGGGGTACCCCCTCGACCTCAAGAGGGCAAGGGAGATATTGGGCGATGACGTGGCGATAAGGGGTAACTTGCACGTAGTGACGCTTCTGGAGGGGCCGAAGGAGAAGATAAGGGCTGAGAGTCTGAAAATCCTAAGCTCAGGCGTTTTGAGGGGTAAGAAATTCACCTTCGGGGAGGGAAACAACGTCGCCCCGTTCACTCCCGCGGAGAACATGAACTATGCTTATGAGGTCGTGAGGGAACACGGCACCTTACGACCCTGACTCCATCGGGGAAGAGCCCACAAGAATTTAAAGGCCATCTCCCTCATACGTAGATAGGCATGATGAAGATCGGTGTTTGCGGGATAGCGTGTGAAAAATGCCCTAGGATGGTCCGGGGGAAATGCCCGAGTGGGCAACAGGGATGTATCCCAAAGGAAAATAAATTCTGTAAAATATCCACATGCGCCTTCAATAGAGGCGTCAGGCTATGCTTCGAATGCCAGGACTTCCCATGTGAGACCACGAAAACTGGGCCGATAGATTATGGCTATTGCTCATTCATATCTGGCAAGAGCATGTGAACCGCCTCGCGAAAATCCCCATCAGGTGAGGGATGATGCAGAGGCATTTGAGGGATTGCCCATGTCCTTCGCCATCTTGTAATAACGGAAGTTTTGCCCTGATCCGATAACAAACGTAGCCTCTTTCAATGTAACATAGCCCAATGAATCATAGAACCGTTTAGACACGGGTGTCGATTGTAAGACGAGGGTCGTTGTCCCATTTGAAATTGCCCTTTCCTCTAGTTTTCGCATGATTTGTCTGCCAAAGCCCTTGCGTTGGTGTGAAGGATGTACGAATACGCCCTGAATGACATCCCCCATCAGCGTACCGGTGCCTATGAGCCTCCCCTCGTACTCCAATACGATCGTATGTCCCCTCCGCGCTTCGTCTAAGATGCGTTCTCTGGAATGATGATCCTCTCTCATGTGATCCCTAAATCCCTCTGGGTAATCGGAATAGGAAGTATCTATTGTCTCATCGATCAGGCTCTTAACTGCTCCAAGATCCTCATATTCAAATTCCCTCAGCCTAAGTCCTCGCATCTTGCCGATCACGGCATTGACATATGCGGTTCCAATCGCCGTTACAATAGACCGCTTGCCCAGAGCATGCCCCTCTTGACTATCTCCTTAGCTTCTGGAACGTCGAAATCCTTCGCGACGTGGCCGAGTGAGGTGTAAAACACCCTTCCTTTGCCGTATGTCCTCTTCCATACCACTGGGATTGTACAACCCTTAATCCAGGGGACGTCGTCGGTTCCATGGAAGACGGTCACGGCGAGGACTTCGTTTGATGGGTCAACTTGCAGGTAATATTGTTCGGACTTCATCTTGAAATCCCTCAGGCCCTTGGTGATCGGATCGTCGTGGTCGGTTATGTTGACCTCGTAATCGATTATTCCGCCAGGATGTGCCACCCATTGTCCGCCGACCATAAATTGGTAATCGGTGTTGTTTCTGAATGAGTCCGCCAGCCCCCCATGCCAACCGGCGATCCCTACCCCGTTCCTGATCGCCTTCAATAGCCCCGCTTCCTGTTCCTGCTTTATGGTCCCCATGGTCCAAGCTTGGACGATTAGGTCTTGGGAACTCATCTTGACTTCGTCTAGATATGAGTCCAGTGTGTTTGAAACCTCTACTTTGAAGCCGCGCTCCTTCAGAAAAGGAACGAATATGTCCACGCATTGCTTAGGTTCGTGGCCTTCCCAACCTCCCCAGACAATCAAGGCTGACTTCATACCGATCTCCTACACTCGCTTTCATTTTTACATTTATATGCGTTTACTACTTATGAGGACTCCGATTATATCTTGGAACGTTGCATGGGGATTTCGCTCGATTCTAGAAGGCGTGTTTGTTATGGCGTCATCCCGTCATAAAACTAGTCAGCGCCCCATCCAGATTGCGGTATAGTTCGAATATTTCTTCATATTTCCTATTATGCGCACCTCTGGGGGATAATCTCCTGGCGATGTTGAGGCCCACCTTCCTCTGGGCTTCAGATATGCCGCCATAAATCCCCAGGCCAGATGAGAGGAGGACCGCCAAGCCCAAGGTTCCTACTTCCTCCACAAGCGGCACACAGACCTCAGCATTGAAGACATCGGCAATGACTTGGGTCCAAACCGAACTTTTCGCCCCACCGCCAACCACTAGGATCTCGTTGAGCTCCTCGGTCACGTTCAGGCTGTAAAAGATCATCTTGAGTTGAAAGATCACGCCCTCCATCATGCTTCGAATGATGTCGCGACGACTGTGGCTGAGGTTCAAACCGAACAGGACGCCTCGGGCATGGGGGTTGTATGTTGGGCTCCTCTCGCCCATCAGGTGAGGGAGGAACAGTAGCCCGCCGGAGCCGGGCCCGGCCCCCTCCGCCTCCTCATCGAGGGCTTCATATGTTGAAGTTGCATCGGAGCAATGCAGCCGCTCCCTGTACCATTTAAGGGAGGCCCCTCCCATCCCCATGAAACCCCCTATGGACTTGCCATCTTTACCTGTCGTGAAGATGCTCGGCGCCGATCCGAGGTAGATGACGGCCTTCCTGGGTTTCAGGTA
>Ga0315310_10002079_pt1 | contig 12565 bp, 14 predicted proteins | sample TDP5_MG_FD_203630 | JGI IMG/M metagenome (GOLD analysis project Ga0315310, IMG submission 203630) | Freshwater sediment microbial communities from Lake Towuti, South Sulawesi, Indonesia - TDP5 | ecosystem: Environmental > Aquatic > Freshwater > Lake > Sediment | place: Indonesia: South Sulawesi... | reverse complement strand
AGAGTTCAAGGGGTCTTTGATCATGATGCCGGAGTGGTTCCTTGATGCCAATGAGGCATTAGCGTTGACCCACACGGCCAGGTCACGGCTTGGCAGACTCTTAGAGGAATTGAAGAACAAGAAGGTTTCCGAGAACGAGTTTGAAAAGGCTTACTCGGCGGTCTTCTCCAGACTTCTGACTGGGTCAGAACTCAAGAAGATACCTAGGCTAGAGAAAGCTCTTATGGAACAGAAGGCAAAGGTAGCCACTGCCATTAGATCGACGAATGATGCTGATGCAAAAGCAGTATTAGGATTCGAGCTACGCACCATAGAGTCATTTATTAACCAAATCAGGTCATCGAGGGAAAGCCTGAGAGGGGCTATTAGGCAGGTTGAAGAAGCGGCGCCATCAGAGAATATTAGGAGGCTCGTCTCCTTCATTCCGACCTTCTAGCTTGATCTCAAGCGTTTCTGTTCAACCGTCAGAAGAGCCTCGGCGACAGCTAGAGCTTTCGAAGCAGTTGTAGGAGATATGGATCCAGATTCAAGGAGTTTTTGTGTCTTTCTTGACAGCTCAAGTGCGCCCCTCGTGGCTTCAGCTATTCCAATTACCATGAGTTCTAGGTACGCCTTGACTTGGGATAGCATACTCCTCTTTAACAGAAATTCTTCGTCACTTCTTTCTCCTACCACTTTCTGTGCCTCAAGTGTTTCGAGAGCTACGCCGATCTTTGCGATCTCTGTTTCCATGGCTTCTCTGAGAAATTGGGCTTTGCGAAAATCCAATTGTCCAAGATTGGACACATATTTTCCTAGGAGCATAGTGAAGCAGGCCTCGCTGATCTTTTGGTCCGCTAGCAGAGTCAGAAGGGGTCGGATTCTCGCCTCATGGTAATGTAGCTGGTGAACGAGTTGTGGTAGATCCTCAAACCAGGCTGGCATTAGAAGAAGTGTCACGGGCTCTGAAGAGAAAACGGCTCGAGAGAGAAAAAATACAAATCTAGACGCGGCACAAAGTTCCTCAGTATCGGACTTAACAACTTTGAGCTTGGTATCCTCTTCGACGCCAAGTACTTTTCCGGCGTAGGCCCCGGTGTCTGTGAAGACCATGGGCAGTGTGTTCGCGATGATCTCCAGCGACGGCTCCGGGTCCCCAGGTGGGTTCATGGCGGTTCGGAGGATCATCGGCCTTGACGCCTGATGCTCCGTGTACAGTACGGCGCCGCACTTGGAACAGGCCAAGAATAGCGGGACGAGTCTTGATGATGAGTTGTGCGGTTGAGGCGGGGAGGCGGAAGGCATTCTTGCCACATGTTTGTTGCTTTGGGACCGGTATTTGGTTGTTTGTTTGTTGCAGGATGACAGAATCCTAAGTCAAATAGGGCCAAGAGCCTCATCGACAACCCGAGATGGCTTCTTGTCGTCTGCAAACTGATTGTAGGCGGCTCGGAAAGCCTAATTACAGAGCCTGACGCCTAAACCTTGGTCACCATGAGAGAGGAAAAGACTGCAGAGAAGGACAAATTGGCACCATACAGTCTGGGAATAGAGACGCTAGTAGCTGGAGCCATAATACTCGTCATAGGTATGATGTTCCAATCCTTAGGGACAAACATTGCTTCGAGAATTTCAGATACGACAGATTTGTCATATGTGATGCAGTATTTTACTTGGATTTTTTGGCTAGCTCCTGCCTGCTATGTAGTCTCTGCACCGATATTCGGTGCTGGGGTATTCCTGTTGTACCGAACCTATCGGCGAGGTCATCCTAGTGATAAACGGCAAGTGAAATTGACTTCATACCGCGCATGAGGACACCGAATACAGACTCTCGCGGATTCTTGTAGTAGTAGAAAGGCTTGCGTTGAAGCAATTTATGAGAGGCAGGTTCTGGAGAGTCGTAGCCCCGGACATGAGCGAGGATGACTGTCTCGAAAAGCGGGAGATATGCAAAGTATGAATACTCCGGAGAGAGATAAGAATGAACCTATCTGAAGACTATGAACCAATTCTAGCAATCTTGTCTATGTCGTTGCACCGCTTCTGCGGCTGCCACATGAAAGTAGGCGGATCTGAGAGGGTGATGTCCTTGTGTCAGCCAGTCTTTGAACCAAGTTCAGTGAACTTGATCTGGTAGAAGGTTGCTAGTCTGCGCGCGTCTCTGTCAAGATTGGGCTCGACCACAAGTGTAGTATCGACTACGCGATCTTTGACATCAAGTTTCTTTGCGAAGAACCTTATCACTTGAACAGAGCCGATAGGTTTGTCAGACGACTCGATGTCTACGACTATGGGTTTCCCTCCGTTTCTAAAGAGTGCGAGACTGAAGACGTGTTCCACCCCTGAGCTGCCAACTATCATGTGGTCTTTCCTCACGTCGAAGCCAGAGGCTTCGAGACACCTCGCGAATTCGTCCTGAAGGGCTTTGGCCACTTCAGGTCTAGCTTTGGTCGGCATCTTCTCTCTTGCTTCATGTTCTGCCGCGGATAATACTTCGGATACAGATCTTGCTGAAGACCACATGTTCTCAAAAAGGTGCTGCATTGTCTTTATCAGCATGGGGCTATTCGTCCAGATAGCGGTGGCCTCTCTCGGATCAACAGACTCCAAGGGTCTGGTTAGGAAGATTATCTGCTTTCCATCGACGATCAGAAAGTGCGGTGAGGGATACCCGCTGAAACTCTTCGTAGCTATTTTTCCCATGTGCCCGACTATTGGCCGAACTCTTTGAGTTACCTCTGCTAAGACTCTGACGTCGATATTTCTCCGTGAAGCCTCGTGAATTCTCTCAAGAACGCCAAGTCTATCTATGTGAAAGAGCGCCGGTTCAGAGGCGATCAAGATCAAGCCTCTTTCCCCTTCATCAATTATCTCTTCGGCTTTTCGGTAGATGCCCTCGATGCCTTTCAAGAACTGAAACTTCTCTTCTTCTGCCTGTTCCGTTCTTGTCAATAGAGCCGATTGCCACATCGTAAGCAGTTCGGGTTTGATCTTCTCCATTAGACGTTCCTTTTGCCTATGTGCTTCCAAGAGAACATCTATCGCCTTGGGCAATGGAACCGCTGAGAATCGTATTGGCCTGCCAGGTACCGTCTCTACAATGCCCTTTTCCTGCAAAGTCTTTAGGATGTTGTACGTTTGCCCTCTCCGGATCGAAAGAGATCTGGCGATTTCTCCTGCCGGAGATGGCCCTCTCTTCGCTACATAAATGTAAACCATGCTCTCGGTTTCGGTTAGACCGTACTCAAGTAGTTTGTCTGCAATGGATGGCTCAGACATAGTTTATGCTAAGAGATGGAGGGCTAGATCCGGCTAAAGTGTATTTTGTATGAGTCCCTGTGTAGATGGCAGGGTTTTGAGCCAAGTTGGCTTTTTCGTCTTTGCTTCTTCAGATGCCGTGACCCGAAGCATTGACCCGACAACTCCGGACGGGGTGGTGTATGTCGACCATATCCGAGCCTCTTACGCTGTGTCCTTACCTTCTGAGCTGCTCTCCGCAACTCATAATACGTACCAGTACTCATCATCTTTTATTTGTGTTGAAGCGTAGCTGAGACCAGCGGATGGGGCGTGTGGTTCCTTGGAAGAGATTCCTGATAAGAGAGTGATCTTCGCGACTATAGTTAGCAAGGGCAATGGCAGGGATGAGGCGGAGATAAAGGACGCATGGGAGCGAACGCTGAGTGGGGTTGTGACCCCCGGGATCGAGAGCGTAGAGAAAGTCACAGTCGTGTCTGCTGTGCCTGCCAAGACAGATGAGCAGCGCCAGCCTGATCGTATTGGTCTGTCCAAGATCTCTTTTACAGTCCGTGAGGAGGAGAGACCTCCGCCGAAGTTCTACTACAGTTTGGATGAGAAACAGTGGTGGGAGATTCCAGGTGAGATGACGAAGGTTTGGCAGCTCAGATTTATGCCCAAGGATATTGGGGTCAGAGAGGGAGTGATCAAGGTCAGAGGAGAGCTCGGCGATCAGAGGGTTGAGCGCACGATTCGCATAAGGTCGACTCAGCAGCACGTTCTCGAACTGGGTGAACCATAGGCGCTCCCTATTGCGGAACCGATGCCCTTCACCTTGGGCTGACCTATCACGGAACGAAGATGGATAGGCTGAGATAAGGCACACGATGGGCTTTGTGTTCCAATTCAAACATGGCTGGCCGATCATGCATCCGTTGTTTGACTCTTGGGGTGAGTCTCTTACGAGATTGAAGGGAAGGAAAAGGCATTGCTTCACCGCTCCGCGGCGCCTACCAGTCGTCCTTTCAATGAGCCATCCATGTCTGAGCTTGCTACGTGAAGCGCTCCAACTTCCGACGACAACTCGAAAGGTGTTTTGCCTCTTGGTTCTGCCTTTGGCATTTCTTCCCTTCGTTCCCCCGTCCTTTGGTGCACCCGTCGAGTTATTGGTGAATGGCAATTTCAAAAATGGACTGGAGGGATGGAGGATGGATGGGACGGGTTTCCTTGACGGGGAAAGTGTTAGAATCATACGAGAGGGGTCGTTGTCACAGACTGTGCAGAGGCCGGATCTCTCGTTCTATCTTGAGCTTTCATACAGTGTACGCACTGAGCTTGTGTCTAAGGCATACTTCGCAAGGTCCGTTGTAACGTTCTATGTGATTGATCGAGAGAAGAAGAGCAGCCAGTTTACCATTGTTGGAGATGTATTTGTAGAGCTTGGGAACTCTGACTGGAGGGATGTTAGGTTGAATCTTCGTGAGCTTTTCCGAAGAGATGTTGGGATTCATGAGAGCTTTCAACTTGTGGCATTAAGGGTTAGTATGGAGCTGGGATTCACTACCTCTGTCCCGCCGCCGTCAGCTGCGTGTTTCAGGAACATCAGTCTGAAACGAGTCAATCCAGTTAGGATTCTTCTCACGAAAGGTGAATGCGCTCAGCTATCTGATAGGACAGAGTTGGTCGTTCTCGTCACGAACGTAGGCGATGTAGATGCTTCCAACTTGGTTGCGACACTGATTTCAACCCCGGAAGTAGTGGTCATTTCGGGGAGTACTACGTTTCAACGGCCACAACTGGACGGAGGCGCATCTTGGCATCTGAGCTGGATGCTGATCGCTAGGTCGTCGGGTACGCATCCAGTTACGATAAGAGTAGGCTCTGACCAAGCGGAAGCTGAACTCTCTCTCGGAGTTTCGATACCGGGAATACCTCAGATCACGACCACCCGGACATCCACGATGGCTGTGGAACGGACTGCTGAGCAAGTTGTTGTTCTGTTTGTTCAGATAGCATTCCTAGTCATGGCTGCATTTCTGATAGTGGCAGTGATCCTTCCGATGGTGCAGAGTCGGAGAGGCACTGAGGTAGTCTATCGACTGAGGCTATTGCGCAATTAGTCAACCGAGGCTGGTTCTTAGCGCATGACAATTCTCTGAGCTAGAGGATTTCCCGAGCGACTCGTCGTCAGCCTCTTTCCTGCTGAGCAGTTCTTTGAGGCAGCGTGGCATTCCAGGTCTCTTTAGGGCGTTGGAGTTGAGGCCCAGTTCCTTGCAGATGGCTCGTTTGATGAACATCTCTATGATTTGTGCGCCGTCGCCAAACATGTCGTGTAGGGCTTGGATGAAGCGTTCGGGTTTTCGGGGGATTTCTGGCTTACCTAGTGAGTATCTTGTGTCAAGGTTGTAGAATGTGACTTGAGCGAAATCTTTTCCAATAAGGGAAAGCCCACATTCCACGGCTGCTAGGAGTATGTCTTCGAGGCTCTTTGTCCGAGAGTTGTGTGAGCTATCTGAGGGTGGCTTACCTTCTAGGAGGGTAATCGTTGGTTGGCCGAGACGAGTGTGGGATGAGAGTCGCATCAAGATCTACTCCAACATTCTAAGGTCTGCCTGGTCAGCAAACTGCGCGAACAGGGTGGACTGAGTTCGTTGAGTGCGTTGAGTCCATTGCTTATCCTTCCTAGCCCCCCTACTATATCGGTGCACGATATATTAGTGTTCCGATGGTGGAACATCAGAGTTCCGCAGGTTCAGCAGCTTTTTCTGATCCAGTACGTTGGGCAACGTTGTTATCTGTCTAAGCTTCTTGCTGTCTTCGTCGCCTTATCGTTCCCTTGCTTAGCTGCGGTAGGACCTTGGGCAGTTTCATGCTAGGAACTTTCTGAATGAGGGAGACGCCCATTCGTGGTTAGAGGAGTAGGATGACGCCGTCTAGGACCAGATGCAATGTCCATCCGGCTGCTGCGGCAAGTATGTACTTGCGAGGTTTCCCTTTCTTCAATATGGCTGTGGCGATCAGGATTAGGGGCCATAGCCAAAGGTGTAGGTAGCATGGGTAGACTTGTGTCCGTAGGCTGAAGGATAGGCCTTCTGTGAGGTAGCGGGGGAAGAGTTTGGTGAGGAAGTCTGGGCTCCAGGAGAGGAGGTGGTCTATGTCAGGGAAGACGCCGGAGAATGTAGCGGTGAATAGGAATGGCCATGCTGGGTTGGGCTTTGCCAGTCTGTAGAGGAGGAGAGCGAGGATGCCGGCGAAAATGGCGTGCCAGAACAGATACATGGATTCTCACACGCGATCTTTAGGGTTCCCGGGGGCGCCTTTGGTTGATTTGACGTATCCCGTCAGATTGGAGGCTGATAAGTCTTCTTGGTCAGTTGCTGTTCTGGAGGTATAGGCGAGAGAGTTTGAATCTTCATACTATTGAGCGTTGGTTGAGACAGAGTTCCTATTCGCCATCAGTCTCTTGAGCGCGAGCTTGTACCTTCGAAAGGTTCCAGTTATCGCTATGCCCAGTGTGAATATGGATAGGGCTGCGACTATGGGGTTGAGTCTTATTCCCCATGGTGTGTAGTTTAGGAGTAGGCCAATTAGTGGTGTGATGGCGAGGCTCAGGCCGATCGTTAGGGCGAAGCGTTCTACGGTGTCTAGTTCCTTTCCTTCTGGGAAAAGTGCTTGGATGGTGACGTAGCCCGGCAGGAAGAGGACGAAGATCGATCCCACAATCCATCGCAGTATGACAAGTGGATATGTGCCCGGTAGAACGTAAATGGTAAGGAATGTTGCTAGCGCGGCTAACACAACCAAGTAGAACCAGAAGTTCTCGTCTTGGATCCTGAGGTAGGCTGGGTATGAGTCGGCCTGTGGCGCAGGCGATTGAAGTTCAAGCGTCTTGCTCTCCTTTAGCTCGTTGATGATTTGGATGAACTCGTCTTCTGATAGTGTGGGCCGCCTCTTCCTGACAATTTCGAAGAGGTCCCTGACTGTTCGCGGGCTTTCCGCTCTGATCCTTTGGGTTACGAGTTCCCTAAGTGGGATCTCGACTTTTCCGGTTTTCAATGTTTACTGGTCCTCTGGAGGAAATGACTTATGCTTTCCTTGTAATATGGTTTGGCTGTTGCGTTGAGCGGTTGGCGAAATGGCTTGCAGAGTAAGCTGACTGTGCTTGGCTTAGTGTTGCTTGCGGTCATGACAATGCTAGGGATCGTGGCTTTCTCATATGCAACGCCCGGTGTGGGCCTACCTGCTTCAGTGTTAGGCGGTGGCAACGAAGCAGTCGATGAGGCTAATGTGGAGTTCAGGAGGGCGCTCATGGCGGTGCGGGAGGCCGAGGCCGCCGGAGCAGACGAGGTGCGATTGAGGATTCTTGTTGAGAAGCTGAATTGGGCTCTCCGGATGATCGATAGGGCTGAAGGCCTACTGCTTCGAGGAAATATTGAGGGGGCTGCTGCCGAAGCTGAACAGAGTATGGAGGTTTCTAGAGGGATTGTGTCGGATGCGTTGAGGTTGCGGGATGAGTCGTCGCTGAGAACCTATCATGGGAAAGTCTTTACATTCGCGATGGTGCCGGTCGCCTCGCTTCTTGTGACGGTTGGAGCTCATTATGGATGGAAGTGGTGGCGTAGACGTGAGATTGATCGGATGATGCGGATGGAGATCAGTGGGCTAAGGGAGTCTGAGGAGGAGACGTAATGGCGAGGCTGTCGGAGGATCTGAAGAGGGCTGTGACGATCTTCATATCGGCTACGATAGTGTTCTCAACGCTGGCGTATGTGGCTGTGACGCCGAGGCCGAGGGAGCAGTTCTTTCAGATCTATGTCTTGGGCGAGACGGGAAAGGCTGAGCGGTACTATCCTGATGGTAACCCGAATATTCTTGTTGGGCGGGTCGTGAGATGGTATTTGGGTACTACGAACTTCATGGGCTCCGTTCAATATGTTGTGATTAAGGCTAAGCTGGGTAACTCCACGATCAAGGCTCCTGACGATGTCAACCGTGTTCCTTCGCCTGCGCCGGTTCTCTTGGAATTCAAGAAGGTCGTGTTGAGCAATGAGACTTGGGAGTTTCCTTTCGTTTGGGAGATAAGGGAGATCAACGTCGACGATGGCGTGATCTATCCAACTGTCTTCGAGATCAACGGTATGGTGTTTCGGAATAGTCAGGTCGGCGCCTTGAAGGGTCATAACTTGCGTATTGTATTTGAGCTGTGGAGCTTTGACCCTGAATCTGATAGAGTGATGTTTGGTTGGAGGACAGGGGTGGAGCGGAGAGTTGCGTGGCTTCAGATATGGTTCAACGCCACTATAGCGGGTACATGATGGCTTGCTCTAGATCCACAGGCGCGTGGGAAATACTCAGATGAACGATGGGAGTTGCTCAGGAGAGGAGAAGTTGCTGGCCGCACCAGTCACAGTATTTCATGTTCGCTGCTAGTTCTCGGCCGCAGTATGAACAAATGAATATGTTCTGTGGAGTGAGCGTGGGCGTCTCAGGCGAGGTCTCCTTTCGTTGATTGAGTGGGCGAGCCAATGACCTTGATTCTTCTACTGCTTGAGGTAGACTCTTGCGGAGCTTCGTTAGGTGCTGCTTGAGTTTCTGCGAGTATTCTTTCCCGATTGGTGACGCTGGTCGGATGCTGTTCATCTCAGGTGTGGGTAGCTTTCGCCAAGGTAACGCGGGAAGGAATAGGACTACTGAGATTATGATTATGAGTTGTGTGGCGGTTGTGGTAAGCATGAGTTCCGGGTAGGCGGCGATATGGAACATGACTATGTTGCCTAGGGAGTGGATGGTTATGGGGGCTATGAGGCTCTTGGTCTTCCAGAAGGAGTATCCGAATATTACTCCCATGCCGTATGCGAAGAGGATCTCGAGAGGGTTGAGCCAACCATAGTGCATGAGGCCGAACTGGACCGATGTCATGAATATGGCCGACCATGCTGGAAGAACATTCTGGTAGGCTTCCTGAACGAGGCCGCGAAAGAGCAACTCCTCACCAAAGCCAACGAAGAGCGTCATGACTATGATGACGTATAGGGTCGATTGCAGGTAGTTTCCGGCTAGTTCGATTGGCTTGGGTTGGAGGATTGAGTACTCTATTAGGCCTGAGAGGATGCCGACAGAGGCGCCTGTGCTGATCTGTTTCGCTATGGGGTAGGGACCGATGGTTAGGCCGATCTTCTTCAGGCTGACTCGTTTGATGACGATAAAGGCGATGACGAGCGAGATGATCAGTGAGTATATGGATGGCGGCGCTGTGCTCACCTTCATGAACATCTGGGGGAAGGGGATGAAGGCGAGGCGGCTAGCGAAGATCAACCCTGTAGCCTGAAGCGCGTACTTCACTTCGGCTTTGAGCTTTGGGATGGAGCCGGCTAGTGGCATGGCTAGTGCAGCGATGAAGGCTATCGCGAGGCCTGCGTCTGGTTGTAGGCCGTTGAGCAGGGCTTCCTCAAGTAGCAGAAGGACTGTGACTGTCGAAAGGCCTAGGAAGGCTTCTGGGAAGGTCGGGCGTCCAACCGATAGTGATGCGAGTACACCAATTGTTGCCGTGACAAGGGAGAAGTAGAGATATGACGCTGCTTCTAGTGCTTTTGTGAGGACGAGTGTTGAGGCCATGTAGATGAGCGAGGCCCAAACTATCGCGTGGGCGATAACTGGAAGCACTAGCTTGATGTCGAATCGACGGGACGTGATGGGCGAGCCCTCCGGTGAGGAATGGAACATTATTCGTTCAGGGAAATATATGGCTTGGCGGAGGCAGAATCGGATGGCTCGAACGGCAGCGAATCCACTGGTTGGCTGTGTGGGTAGTGGTAGGCTTCTTGGCCTTGTGGATGAGGGACTTACACTGCTGATAGTATGGTGGCTACCTTGAAGGCTACTATGAGCGAGAAGACTATCAGCAGGAGAATCGTGTGAGGTAGCCAGTTAGTTCTGAGTTCCGCTAGGAAGCTTCTTACTCCACCGTAAGCTGGGTCGGTGAGTTCTAGGAATACGAGTAGTGCGATGAGTCCGACGCTCGCATAGAGCTGGAATGAAGCCAACGTTGTGAAGACTGTCGCCGAGCTTACTAGGACAGTTGTTCCGAGGACTGTTGAGAGGCCGCTCAGGGCTGGAGGAGCCGTGATTATGTTAGTTACTAGGTAACCGGCTGCCAAGATTGCAGAGAGTACTAGTAACTTGCTGCGCTCCAACGCTGTAGAAGAAAGCGGGCTTTCTTCTATTTAAGAGTTGGTCAACCGGCGCGGAAATTACATGTGGGCGAGCGCACAAGTCCTAGGCGGTATGTCTCTCAAGGAACTGTTGGGCGCACGGAACTTTGAGTCCCGAGCTTTTCTTGTGCAAGTCCAAAGTTTTCGGAGCTCATCCTAATATCTACTTGTGCAGACATTGGCTGGGGCAAGTGGAAGGACGCTATGGGCGGACCTGAACAGTCAACTGCTGTTCACGTGGCGAAGGGTGCGTCCTACATTTTTCTCCAAAACATAGCGACGAACATCATGATGGTTGTCTCCTTCGCGATTCTCGCGAGACTCATAACGCCTGCGGAGATGGGTGGGATGGCTGTGCTCTTGATGGTTATCGGGGCTTCACGCGTCATTGCGTGCCTTGGCATGCCGAGTAGCGTCACGAAGTTCATCGCTGGGAGTATGGCAGAGAATGATCGTGGCGCGGCCGCGGGGGTATTCTACCAAGCGATCAGAACAAGCTTGTTGCTCTCATTGCCGGTTGCTGCAGCGGTGTTCTGGTGGGCGAGATTTCTCTCAACGTGGCTGTTGGGCACGCCTGAGAAAGCGATCCTTTTTCAGCTGTTGGCTTTGGATGTCGTGGTTGCCGCTGGGCTTCTGCCGACTCTGAACAGTGCTATGCTGGGGCTTCAGAAGATCAGGGAGATGTCAACGATCAATATTGTCTATATGGCGATCAGACAAGCTTTGATTGTGGTCTTCACTTTTGCTTCCCGGTCGCTTCTGGGTTTGGTAATGGCTTGGGTTGTCTCTGAGCTTGTAGTAGCGCTAGTATTCCTTAGGTATATCCGATCCAAGATTGGCCCCCCAGCATTCACCTTTGATCTCAAGCGCCTCGTAAGGTTCTCTTTTCCTCTTTTTCTCCAAGATGCGGCCAACTATGTGTATGCCTGGTTTGATCAGGTAGCTCTTCTAACTTACCTATCTCTTGAAAGCTTGGGTGTATACACCACCGCCATGACTGCCTTCGGAGTTCTAGGCGGCGTCTCAGGCGCCATCGGGACATCTCTCTTTCCGACCTATTCCGCAATGCAGGGAAAACATGGAGGCGAAGTTCTGAGTGACTCGATCAGAGGAGCAACGAGGTATCTCTGCCTGATGGTGATGCCGCTGGGCTTTGGACTCTTTTCGACTGCTAAGCCTTCGTTGACGCTCTTCGTGGGAGAAGCCTATGCTCAGGGAGCTGAGGCGCTCATGATGGTTTCGTTGTTCTTTGCTTTCACTCTTATGTCGACGGCGTTTTCAGGGGTGTTGGTGGTCTTGGGGGAGACTATGCTCTCACTAGAACTCACAGCTCTGAATATTGCGGTTGGCGCAGCATCTACGCTATTTCTTCTTCCATCGTTGGGAATGGTGGGCGCTTCGATCGCAAGAGGGATCACGATGGCAGTTGGTTTGGTCACAGTGACGATTGTGCTGAAACGTAGAATCTCTGTTAACTTTGATGTGGAGGCGTTTTGGAAGGGCTTAGTCTCGAGTGTGGTGATGGTGGCTGCCGTGTTGTTAGCTCAAGCCCACTACTATAGTAAGTTCTTGCTTCCTGTATACGCTATTCTTGGAGGGTCAATCTACTTTTCTATGCTGCTCCTTCTACGCGCAATCAAGGCACAGGACGTTCAGCTTCTCGGGGAATATCTGGGATCGCGGTTCCGATTCATTGTGCAGTCGTTGGAGGAGCTCGTCGCAGGTTCGGGCGACTGACATCGCGCGAACTGATCTACCGCACTGATCTGAAGTAGGACTGATTTAGGACCTCGCTATCGCAGCGACCTTTTCCGTCAATGTCTCGACTCTCATTCTTGGTCTCCCCTCGGTATTGTCACATGATAGTTTCTTGTCACCTCTACTTTCGCTTCCTTCCTTCTCCGGCGTTGTATGAATAGTGACGCTGCTAGTGCCGATGCTAGTGGCTGGTTCGACTAGGTGCATATGTGAAGCTTGGACGAGGCTCCTCTGAGGCAGAACGTGATCCGGTTGATCAGGACTCTTCCTAGGATCGTGCCTAGGTTGCCTAGCTGCGGTGCGTGAGCCTTCACCCTGAACCATCGTTTGGCCAACTGGATGTTAGCTTCATAGATGTTGCAGGGGATGCCTATCCA
>Ga0315310_10002078_pt1 | contig 12569 bp, 12 predicted proteins | sample TDP5_MG_FD_203630 | JGI IMG/M metagenome (GOLD analysis project Ga0315310, IMG submission 203630) | Freshwater sediment microbial communities from Lake Towuti, South Sulawesi, Indonesia - TDP5 | ecosystem: Environmental > Aquatic > Freshwater > Lake > Sediment | place: Indonesia: South Sulawesi... | reverse complement strand
GAGCATGCTTGTGTAAGCTCGTGTCTTCGGTCGAGTATGACCATGGATAACATGTTTCGAACTATATTCTTTGATCTGTAATAAATGTCGCGCGGGAAATGGCAAGTCATCAAGATTCTGAATGGGTTCTCGTGGAGCGTTAAAAATAATCTTTCCTTTTCTGCTATAAGCAATACCTTTTACGTCATGGCAATTTCTATATCCTTCGTTTAAATTACGTATAAATTCAACGAAAGTCGTCTCTCCTTCTCCTATGACCACAAAATCTATATTTGCATCGTTTAGGACGTTCTTGGTAAAAAGACTGGAGTGAGCTCCACCAACTATGACAGGAATATTCCTGTCATAGTTTTTGACGAGACCTGCGACTTTATGCATATTATCATTCATATACGAAAACATGCATGAGATACCTACAAGGTCGGGTTGGAAATGTGTTACTTTATGCTCAATCTCTTTCCAACTGAGACCAACTCTTTCAAACTGTCCATCTCTCTCTTTCCTTCTTTGATCACATCCCTCAAGTAGTGCATCTAAAATCTTGACGGTGTGTCCTTCTTTTTCAGCCATAGCTGCCAAGTACGCTAATCCCAACGGCGGAACAACGCCAACGGTCTCATCTTGTAATACCGTTGTTGGAGGGTAGATAAGTAAGATTCGCATAGGCTACACAGCGAAGATTAACAACTTAAATGCTCAATCCTCATGAGAGGCATTTGCTGGTCTTTTCTGGATTACAAATTATGACAAAGTGGTAGCTTAACGGGAGAGGAATATGCTCACTTCTAATCAGCGGCTTCCTAACGATTGGGATCTCAATATCAAGGTTGTACCTTCCTAGGTAAGCTACAGAAAAACCAGCACTTATTAATCTGGTACACCAATTCTTCAAAGTCAATTCACGTTCGATTGGTTGGTTAGATTGAAGCTTATGCAGCATCCTATAGATCAGGTTTAACCCAAGCCACTCGTATAACTTACCTACCCACTTCTTATTTGGAACCACTGTAACAAGATAACCAGATGGTTTTAGAACCCTCCGTATCTCTTTAAGTCCGCCATCTATATCGTTGAAATGTTCGATAACGCCTGAACAGAATACTATATCGAACAAATTGTCCTTAAATGGGATATTTTCACATGCCGCCAACTTAACTACAGCTCTAGGAGCGATTTTCCTAGCATATTCCATACCTTTCCCTGAAATGTCTATGCCATAAGCTCGGCCTCCATATTTAACGATGCGAAATAGCATATCACCGTACCCGCATCCTACATCTAAGATCACTTTATCCGAGATGTCCCCTGTCACCTCCTTGATGATTTTAATTATCAGGTTATAGTAATCATCTGGAGCCCAAGGACGGTAGTTCGAATACCTTTTTCCGTAATATTTTATCACTTCTTCAGAGGTCATGGACAGCGACTTTCTAAAATGTTCATTTTACTTGAAAGATGAGTTCTGCAAGTTATCACTTTTCCTTGCAACGATTACCATACAGCCAAATCCAGGCCATGCCGATCCAACATACCTTCCAGTAAGTTTCTGCACAAAGCTATCAAAAAATTTCTGAATTCTACGAATAGGGAATAGAATTAAGGGACGAAGCGAAAAGTTCGTCTCTACCGTGAAATGTTGGGATATCAATCTTAATAGTGATTCTCGGGTGAAGGTTGTCACATGGCCCCATCTTTGCCACTCCTCCACCTCTTTTTTCCACTCCCCTAAGACCCGACGCAGAAATCTATACCATACTGGAGGTTCAAGACCCATGGTAGACGTTATTAATGACCCGTTATTTTTAAGTAGAACTGCTATCTCTCTGAAAACATCTTCTGGATTTACGGCATGTTCAGGGCCTTCACTCCAGATAACCGTACCGAACGTTTCCTTTCTAAACGGAAGGCTATCGAATGAAGCAATAAGAAACTCTATTCTATGATCTCTTACTTCTTGCATGGCACGCTTTACCTTCGGCGCAGATAGATCGACCCCGACAGCAAAATCTGCATAGTTTAGAGACCAACGAGCGAGATAGCCTTCTGCACATCCTATGTCCAACAGAGTGCCTTTAGCATAAGTATCCATTACTCCTCTTGTGATCGCATAACGTTTCCTGTGGAAGGGGTGCTCGAGCTCAGTCTTGAACTGATGCTTAGACATACCTTCTGACTGGTAGTACTCAAATAGCTCCTTCGAAGTCATCTTTATAGCCTTAACTTGAGGATTTGCTAAAAAGCTTGGTTTTTTGAATTGTCAACATCAACGGTAATCTTTCGAATCGCGCCCATACGACCAACTACTACAGGACTTAGCTTCACTTTGTCTGCAAAGTCGATAAATGCGTCGTTTTCAATAACGTCATCTGAGAGAAGAAGCCCACCTTCCCTTAGGCGAGGCCATGCGATACTATACTCCTTCATCATGGTTTTGTATGTGTGCCTTGAGTCGTGGAGGAAGATATCGATTGTTCCTAGCTCCTTAAGAAGGAGGGGCAGCACCTTGAAGCCTTCGCCGAGCATTAAATGCCATCTACGCTTAAGATGCACAGGAACCACCCAGCCAAGCTCCTTGTCAACAGGTATCGTGACGCCGTCTCTGTAATGTAAGTCGATGGAGTAAAGCTCGCCCACCCCGTTATCCTCCAAAGCCTGAAGTATGGAGGCCGAAGAGAAGCCGCTAGCAACACCAGTTTCCACAATTATTCTTGGCTGTAGTATTCTGCAAATGACGTAAAGAAGAGTGCAGGCACCCTCACCCATTCCGCCACCGAGACTTCCCAAGAACTTTTTGGCTTCGTTCATCTTCTCATGGAATCCTACTCTACTACCGAACTGAGCCTTAAAGTCTCTAATACGGTTTGCATTAACGTCCAGTAGCCTCCGCAGCCCATTCTCCATCGAGTAAGCATATTTCTCATATTCGTCAACCCTTGTGCGTTTACTAAACCTCCATTCGTAACGTCCAATAATCGCCCTCCAAATGATGTAGGGATGGCTTATATACCTTAGCTTCAAAGCTACATTAGCCATGACTCGTCCTCCAAATGTGCCCGCGAGTGAAATCTCCTAAAATAGCACAAGGAACACGTACCTAAGCTCAAGTGCAATTATCGAGAGATCCTTTTATCATATCTGAGAGACTAATCGTTTTTATTCTACAGTGATCAATTAGATATATTTTGCCGAAGAATTTATGCGGGCTCTCGATTTTAGCTGACTCTAAGTCCACAACATATGCAGAGTGTTTAAGGAAATTACTGCCATATTTTTCCCTTGCAACCTGAAGCTTTAATTGTCCATGGGTATCTTCAGAGATGCCTATTATTAAATCCCCTAGATACTTAAACTTTGTAGCTATACACTGTTCAAATTCAAGGGAGTCAGCTATTGGGCATGAAGGTATCTCAATGCATGATGTTAACATGATCGGTGAATAACCTTGGTCTCTTAGCTTCCTGATTAAATCAAGCACAGTACCATTCACATGAATTTTAATAAGCTTTAGCCATTGTCTAATAGCATAGTCACACAACCTACTTCTTCTTAATCCAAACGTGCATAGTGCTAAAAAGAGCCTCCTAGAGATAACTTCGTTCCCTGCAAGTTTACCTAAAAGTCCGGAAGCTAACTTAGCTAAGTGATATCTTATAATGCCAAATATGCCGTAACTATAAAAGTAACTTCTAAGGAAATCAAATGTATTGTTTATACCCTTATTCGTGATGGTGCCATCTAAATCCACGAATAATGTCCGCCTCTCATAAGAGCGATTATGCACGCATACCACTGAAGCTGTCAAGACTCAGCAGGGCTCTCTTAAATAGATCATAAATACACAAGTAAACGATCACAGACACGGGATAGATTACTATCCTAAGTGGCTCTAAGCTACTAGTGAATATCAGGGGTGAAAACGCGGAGAATACCAAGAACATAAGGCTCATTTGAAGTAGATATTTACGTATTGTGTATGTGTTGCGTGAAAATATGATGGTGTACTCATTTGTCTTCAGCGTGCTTCGGATAAGCTTAGATCCAAAATAGTTGAGCATGTGGGGAAGCGTTAAGGCAAAAGCATACACAAATATCCAATATTTTCCTAAAAGTTCATTCGTTAAAGGCAAGAATACGTACAATATTCGTAGGATCCTTAGAAGTGGTAGGGTGCTTAAGCTTCTCATTTCCCAACTCAGCACTTGATGTAAAATCATAAGAAGGATAAGTAAGCCTCCAGCAATGGTAGTCCACAAGTACTCATGTAAGCTAAATATCCCAACCTCAACGCCCAACAGTATAATAAGTTGAGACATGAGTATTCTTGCTAGAAACGCTTTGGTTACGTCCACCATTGTTACAGCTTCGCCGAAGCGCATAGTTCTGAGCTCAGGTGGCTCTTGTTTCGTTACAAACTCGTTAGCTATATAAACCCATCCGTAGAGCATCGTCAGTGATAAGCTCAGTATCAAGACTTTGAGAGCGAACATAAACGTCTTAAAGAAACCCACATCTAAGAAAATAGTAAGGCTTAACGCAAAAGCTAAAGGACCGAGCTCTCTGAGTATGGGTATGATAAACTGGTTGACGAGATTAGTTATGAAAGCAAGCACACAAATGCTATAGTAGCTTGTCTCAGTCACTCTCTTTTGCTCTCTTTCAACGATTTCTTAACTATGTGCAGCAAAAACCCGTAAGATAGCATAACACCCGTTGGTACGTTAAACACAAAGAATGATATCACTCCTTTTCTAATAGTTGAACCGCTTATATTCAAGAACAATGCAGGTAAAAGATAAGCAACAAACACCAGCACTACCAACATTAAGCCTATAGAATAGGCTAAAAGAGACAAGAAAACTATGAGCGGAGGTAGCAACGCATAGTAAAAGATTCTGAGTCTTAGAAGTTGGGGTAACTCAGGAAAGCTTTCGGCGTACTTTTTTCCTCGCACATGAAAGTTATATGATAACCACCGAACGAAGCCACGCCCACATCCTTTAGTTTCACCAACATGTTTTAAGTGGAGTACAGGCCTAGGGGCCCACAGGATTTTATAACTTGTTTTCTCAGCGACCCTTATACCAAACTCAGTGTCCTCGCCGACGTCCAACAACTCGTTGAACCCTCCAATTCTCTCAAATACTTCACTCCTAATCAGCGTAAACCCCATATACACTGCGTGTGTAGCTCTATTGGTTACGGGGTCGCCAATCATACGCGTGTGTACGTTTTCTTGTTTGTATAAATAGTCGGCTCCTAAGACCCCGATATTATTATTAGACTCTAACGTGTCAACCATTTCTTTAAGTAATTCTCTTGGGGGTATTACATCGCTATCCCAAAATAGTAAGTATTTCCCCTCCATGTGTTTAGCACATAGGTTCCTCGCCTGCGGTATATTCGTTCGCTCTTGAATCAGAACAATGTCGTGACATTGGCCTCTCACTTTAAGCTTCCACTCCATTAGCATCTCAAAAGTTTCATCGGTGGAGTAGTCATCAACAAACACCAGCTTAATTTTTTCTTTTGGATACTTTAGACTCTCAAAGGCATTTAGCAATCCTTGAATACACCATGCCCTGTTTTTGGTCGGGACACAAATCGTTATTAAAGGATCAGGATGTGCAGTCAAAGTTCAGTTAAACCATCTATGGGGCAATAAATAACTCAGTGTAAATCCCGCCGTCATACACGAGATTATGACTTGCTTGTAATGACTCTGTTAAAGTCGTCAGGTAATTCTCATAACTAACAGAGCGGATGAAATATCCATCGCGAGTCATAAACCTTTGAAGCGTCAGATAGCTTGAGTCATAGCGTATAGGTTCCTCTGGTGAAAGAACGGCTGTGAGCTCCCATGTGGGGTCTTTGTCCAACAATACTCTGAAGAGTAAATAGGGCAGGTTCATCTCTGTAGCAAGTATAGGCTCTTTTCTGTCATAGTGACTATCGATGAATATTTTGGCTTTAAGTTCGCTAGATGGTGTGTGCAGATAAGGAATTCCCGGGTAACTCAATAGTGGAACCAAGAGCAATGAAGCCACAGCTAAGCACGTTAAGGCTTGTTTGACCCTGTTACCATGCTTGCCAACAAACTTTAGTGTTGGTAGGGCCGCTATACACATCACGGAAAAGTAGACAAAGAGCGCCTCGAATTTCATGGCAAACCACGGCCCGCGGTATACGATTAATGATAATGGAAGAAACTGAACAATTAAACCAAGGTATATTAGCGAGGTGAAGAGTAAGTTGTGCTTCTCCCTGCCTTTTAATAAGGAATAAACTGCCACGGTGATAGCTAGGGCTAAAAGCAGGAGCATAAACCCGATTCTCATATTCAGTATTGTTTGATATATCTCCGTAAAGCCGCTTGCCCCCTTGTAAGCAGAGGTTTCCAACAATATGCTCTCCATAGGGATTGTGAGTTCCTGCAAACCATGGTAAATGCTTGCAACCATATATCGAAACTCACCTTTGGCAACATAAACCTGCCAAGAAAGAAATATGACGACTGAAACCAACGGGATGCTCAATGTAAGAAGTTTGTGACTTTTTCCATAAAGTAAGTAAAACATAAACACAGCCGCACCTAGTGCTATTATCAAAACTATAATGCCCGGATAAGATATAACGATCGCTGAGAGCGTTAAAATATAGGCAACGGCATACCCGACCTTCTTTCCACTTAAGCTTTTAACAAGCAGAAACATCAAAACGACTAAAAGCAAAGAAAAGTATGTGCTTCGATGATAAACGGGAGCTGGAAAATAAGCAAAGCCTAGGAAAAGCATGGATGCCAACAATCCATCTCCGCAAACCTTCTCTCCAGCCAAGAAAAGAAGAGGAACAACTAAAACGATAAGGAGTGGATAGATTTTGGAAACATCAAATGGCCCTAAGCCTGTGATCAACATGAGCTGTGAGAACATAAGTCCGAGCCCAGGCGTCTCGCCAAGATGGTGGAATTCTGTTATGTGAGAATTTCGAGTCAACCAGACAGCCTCTGACAAGTATGGATACTGGTCTGGAAGCCAAGGATTCGCTAACATTAGCGTTGGCGTGAACTCTATTAAAAGTGCTAACAGGGTGATTGACAGTAGCTTAATAATTCTGGCTTTGCTAAAAAGTGCCAGTAACGCTAGATAAGCGGTTGCCATGTAGTATACAATGGGCACCGTAGTTGCATAGAAAAGAGGGTATTCTTGACTATTAGCTAATTGGATTTTATCCACACTAGGCGTTGACAGCAGTGATGCAATGACAAGGCCCAAAGCCAGGGAAACTAGAGTTATCTCCTTAAGATTCATAATCTTCCACCAGATTCTTACGTTAATAGTTATGGGAGTACTAATGACGCAATAACAAACGCTGATATATCATCAGATATCTTCTAGCGACTTGGTCCCAGGTGATTACGTTTCTTGAGCCGTTCTCTCCTAAAATCCCTGCCAAGTTTTCGTCCGTTAGAATCCTCTCTAAAGCCCAAGCCAAAGATTGGGAGCTACGTGGTTCAATCAGCAAGCCGTTTTCCATGTCCTTAACACGAAACGGAAGAGCGCCAACGGCTGAAACTACTATGGGTAACTTCCGAGACCACGCTTCATCAACTACTAACGAATAAGTTTCATAATCAGCTATGCTGGGTAATACCAAAACACTTGATGCATCCAATGCTGAAATCTTAGTAACCTCGTCAACGTAACCAAGGAACCTAACATGTTTCTCGACATCAAACTTTCTAGATAGTCTTACCAATCTACTAATGTAGCCTTTATCCCCAGTCCCTATAATTACTGTAACAAAATCAGTAAGATTTCTCTTCAAAAATTGAAGACTTTCTATAAGAATGTGCAAACCCTTCAGCGGATGAACTCTGCCGATGTATAGGATTATTTTCTTATTCCATATTTCAAAAGTTTTCCTAAAAGAATACTGATTTCTAGGGACCTCCATGTAGTACTTGGATATTCCATGTGGTACTACAACAGAATGCACACCGCACTTATTTTTTAGTTCTGACTGATCTCTAATAGTGACTGTGACAACAAGATCAGACAGTTTTAACGCTTCTCTCTGAACCAGAGCTTGGTAATACGGTCCTAGTAGACGAATGAATTTGTTTGGATGCCTCTTTGTATAGTCAACAGCTAAGAATTGCCAAATGATGGGTTTACCGTATTTCTTAGCTAATTTACCCAGAATTAAACAGAAGATCGAGTTCTGGGTATGTATATGTACGATATCGGCATTATCAATCTCCTCATAACATGCGCTTTTAAAATTCTGAATCGGCAATAATATTTCCTTTTTAAAGAGACTAATGGAATTTATTCTTAAAACCCTAACATCATTCAAATTCTCAGAACGCGGACTAAATTTTGAAAACTCCCTAGAAGCTATCACAACTACGTTGTGTCCCTCCTTTGCCTGTGCTTCCGCTAGTTCTTGCACCGCTTTTTCAAGTCCCCCTATCGCTGGCCAGTAAAAGTCGGTGATGTGAACCATGTCAAGCTTTGATTTGGTCACGCTATTCAAGCTCACTAACCATATCTCTCACGGTGACAAATTCCACATTAAACATGCTTCTTAGCGTAGTAACAAGACCCACAACCTTTAATGGATGTACGTTATGAGCAAAAACTATTGGGTGAATTTTGTTTCCCTCTATAGCTAGTTTGAAAGGCATCCTAGTTATGTGATGTATTGTCAATGCGGACAAGGCATATTTACTCGGAGGATTAATATTCCACACGTCCTCTGTTGAGTACGCTGCAGCTGCACGAGCATAATGGTAATGCTTCGAAACAACCGCTATTACCTCCTCATCGAAGTAACCATAGGGATAGGCTAAACCGTATACTTCCACACCCAGAACGTTTTCAAGGTACCGTTTTGAATCTCGCACTTCATTTTCTAATTTATGACATGGCAATCCTACCAAACATGAATGAGAAACCGTGTGAGAACCCACTTCGTGACCCATTTTTTCTATTTCCCTTATCAGTTCGGGGTCTCCAGAAAGTAAGGTTTTACCTTCAAATGACTTCAGTCCAGTCACAATATAGAATGTCGCCCGCACACCTAACTTACTGAGTATCTTGCCTAGTCTAAGATGCCCTAAATATCCATCATCAAATGAAAGCGCTATTTTTACAGTCTCTCTATTCAGTTTTAAAGGTAATTCTGTCATATATTTTCTCAAGTTCGTCAACTGCTTTATCAAGCACATAATTGTCTGCGACAAACCTCTTCGCTTCCAATCCCATAGTGTGTCTTAAGGATTTATTGGAAAGCAAATCTATGATTGCCCTAGCAAGTTCATCAACTTTATTTGGCTTTACAAGTATTCCAGTTTTATTGGATAGTACAATGTTTCTCACACTTCCAACATCGGTAGCAACAACAGGCGTACCCAAAGCTTGAGCCTCGAGAAGCGTAATTGGATGCAGGTCCTTGACGCTGGGCGTTACGAAAACCGCTGCCGATGCCATAAAGTTAAACTTTTCCGGCTCTTTAACTGCTCCTGGAATAAATCTTATTCCATGCATGACGTCAAGTTTCTTTGCAAGAGCAATTAACCTCTCGTAATATGTTCTTTCAGCTGGGCCGGCAATTACGATGTTTGCATCATCTAACTCTCTAAGTATTAAAGGTGCGGCTTGCACAAGTACATGCAAGCCCTTTTTCCAAGTTATTCTGCCCAAGTACAGTATGGTATCGTCCTCAAATACCTCTGTGGGCTTAAATTCCAGCACTGCTCGAGGTATCGTAGGTTGTTTCACAATGCTTACTCTACTCCCATTTATTCCATGCTCGACGAGATACCTTGCTGCATCAGTATCATGTGTTACAAACATATCCACATATTTCTGCATCTTGCGCATGACTGAAAATGCCAGAGGAAACAGTAATTTGGGCAGGACCCCTTCCGGTCCAGAAGCCCATGGTGCATGTAATTGAGCAACAAGCCTAGATTTAATCTTCCTCTTGACACTTATCGATTGATACAAATGTGGATGGAGACAGTGAACGTGAATAATATCCGGTCTTAAACAGCTTAATACACCAGTCAAATTCTTCATTATAGTTGCATATTTCGCCCTAACACTTAGCGTTTTAAGCCTATGAACCCTTATTCCATCCCTCGGACAAGATCCAAAATCAGCTATCTTCTCCCACATATTGTTATAAGAAGTCGTTATCACATGCACTTCATAGCCTCTTCTAGCGAGCTCTACGGCTGCATTCTCAGCTATGCTTTCTACTCCGCCAATCGATGGTGGAAAAAAAGGGCTGACTATAGCGATTCTCATATGTGGTAGCCATTTAAGAATTGAACACAAATAGAAGAGTCAAGTATGATTTATCGATTCTTCATCTGCGGATAAGCCAGAGCCGATAGGAGCCAGAAAGCCTCATTAAAACATTCATTATTCAAGTAATGACGGACTGTAGAAGGGTTGCGTAACTATCCTCATAGCCTCAGCTACTCAGCTATTAGGAAGTACTTCGACGGGTTCGATGTCCTATAGCCTAAGTTTATCAGAAATTGTTCCACCGCAATTTCATGCGTTCCCAAATGTAGCTCTATCACAAATTTTGGTTTTGAGCGCTTAATTGCATTAACTGCCCCCTCTAGTACGTTAAGTGCCATACCCTCAACGTCTATTTTTATTACATCATCTTCTCGAAGCTCTAATCCCTCTTCTTTTAGTATGCTGTCTAGTTTCCTACTCCTTACCCTGGCCTTTCCAAATTCTATTTCACCCTCCACGTCATTTAACGCTACGTTGAAAGTTTTGACATTTTGCAGATTGTTTATCGCTAGGTTTCCTTGGAGCATTCTATAAGCTAAGGCATCAGGTTCAAACGATAGTAAAGATCCATTTCTCATTGTCTTGGCGGCTTTGAGTGTATAATAGCCTTGTGCTGCACCAACATCAATGAATATTTTTGCGTTCCTCAATGAGTGTTCAAACCAATTTTTTACCTCTGGCTCAACGAGGTCTAAGGTCATCGTAATTACGCGGAAAGTTTTAGGTATTAACATCAATCCATACTTAGTCTTAATAGTGACCTGTTTTGGTATTGGAACAAGCTTAATTAACATCGATATAAATTTGTACAGCGGAAGTATGGACTTATACTTCACCATCATGGGTAAGCGACAAATAATACAACATTTTTATCAAGTTAGAATCCACCAGTTCACATGCGCATGTTGGAACTAAAACTTTGTAGGGGACCGCTTCGTTATATGTGTCTTCACTGCCTTTTCAATGCCCCTTGCCCATGCTCTACCATCCTCGTCGACTAAGGCTAGGAACAGTGCGATTACAGGCAACAACGTATAAAACACCCTTATCCATGGCGGCGGTCTCGTATACTTCAACGTCTGGTAAATCCCAAGGGTCGTCCTTGCCTTATAGGCTTCTTCCGCTTTTGCGTCAGCCGTCCTCTTTGTTGTTACATACGCACTTTCACAGAAATACGCTCGATACCCAAACTCAAGCGCCTTGAAGAGGATGTACGAGTCCTCAGCTATGCAAGGCGGGATAGGTAGTACGCGCTCAAAAACTTCCCTCTTCATAAGCATAAGCTCACCGCTTGCAGCCACATGAAACCTCCTCCTTATCGGATCAAGAATCTTGTAAAACTTCATTTGGGGACCCGCAGACACGTTCACTCCACAATAAATGAGATCTGCCTTTGCGTTTAAATGGTCGAAGGCGTAGTTAAGGTTGTGAATTTTCGCGTCCACATCGTTGAGCGTAACAACTTCAGCTGCTTTAGGCACAAACTGAGCACCGAAGTTTATCGCATCCCATTTTCCTTTAGCTTCCCTGTAAATGACGCTGGGATGGTTCACCCTCTCACCACACACAATGATAAAGGGCAAACTCATATCCTCTAATTCAACAATTTTTTCCTTTACATTTTGTCTGTCTCTTGCCAGAACCAGAAAGAAACTGTTAACACTATTTTTCATCTTACGTCTTCACAGAAACCCATAGATGAAGGCTACGGTATGCCCCTTCTGTGCCATCTCTGAACAAAAGGAACTCAAGCTTCAACTTGTCACCAACCTTTTGCGGCATAAAAGTATAGTTTTGTTCCCACTTCTCCTCATGCTTCAGCCTTATGTTTTCCATCGTCCCTATCGTTTCATTATCAAACTTAATAACTACTCTATAAGTTACTTCTTCATACTCATGATTCACCACACCAAGAATCACCGTGCCGCTTTCTCCAAGCGTCAAATTAGTCGGATAACCCTCAATCTTCCCATTAGGCCCAAGAACATAAAACTCAGTAAACCTCTCACCAACCCTTGGGTTTGCTGCAAAATTGGCTATGAAAGAACCAGACACAACAACACCTGCTACCAAAGCTACAGACAAACCCTTGTCAACCCTACTCAAATTTCCCCAACGAGGCAGATTTACTGAGAAAGAAGGATTGAACCTCTCTCCGACAGGCACAGCCTTTCTTCTGAAAGCTGATGTCAGAGACAAACCAAAAGTGGAAAAGAACATAGAAACCAGGACAGGATAAAGCCTAATCCCAAA
>Ga0315310_10002077_pt1 | contig 12572 bp, 9 predicted proteins | sample TDP5_MG_FD_203630 | JGI IMG/M metagenome (GOLD analysis project Ga0315310, IMG submission 203630) | Freshwater sediment microbial communities from Lake Towuti, South Sulawesi, Indonesia - TDP5 | ecosystem: Environmental > Aquatic > Freshwater > Lake > Sediment | place: Indonesia: South Sulawesi... | reverse complement strand
GCTTGCCAATGTTAGTCATTGCCGGATAGATTTGGTCATCAATGTGAGCCTGGCTAACATAGACGCCGTCAGGGGGGAGAGCCTGTTCCCGGTCTATGTCCAGATTGGCAGTGGGGAAGCCTAACTTTATGCCTCGTCTTGCTCCGGGAATTACCCGCCCCTGAAGACTGAAGGGACGCCCGATGAAGTTCTGCACTCGTTTCATATCTCCTTTAGCTAGAGCCTCCCTGATAGTGGTGCTGCTTACTACTTCACCATCTATTATTATCGGGGGCACCACAGTTACACTGAAGCCCATTTCTTGCCCCAGTTGGCGCAGGGTTTCGGTATTGCCCTCTCTGTTTCGACCTAAAGCAAAGTCAGGTCCAATTACAATCCCGCGCATTCTGAGGTATTTCTTCAGTAGACCAAGGAATTGCCTTGCGCTGAGTCTGGCTAACTCAGAGGTAAAGGACAGGGTAATAATAGCCTCAACGCCTTCATTCTTGAGGAGGTTTATTCTTTGGGCAAGGTTGGTCAGGAATGGTAGCCTTGTTTGTGATGACAATATCTTTTGTGGGTGCTGGCTAAAGGTTACCACCCCACTATGTAAACCCTGCTGCCGGGCAAGCTCCTTTAACTGGGAAATCAGGTATCTATGACCCAGGTGAATGCCGTCAAAAACGCCAATGGTCAGCAGCATATCATTATCGGATGATAATCTGGCTAGCTCTTTCTCTACCTGCATAGCTTTTTATACTACCATAACCCTGTTTGAGCGTCAAACCAAGCTGACCTGGTTAATAAACAATTTGATTTTATGTTATACTACTCTTGAGCCAGCGTAGCTCAGAGGTAGAGCAGCGGTTTCGTAAACCGCCGGTCGTCGGTTCGAATCCGACCGCTGGCTGTAGCATCATCAGCGGTTTGTGGATAAAAACCGCTGATGCCCTCAAGTTCGGCAATAACCTTTCCTTGAAGGCCGGGCACAAAGTGACCGTAGAGGTCCAAAGTTGTCTTAGCTGATTGGTGCCCGAGCCTTTCTTGGACAACCTTGATCGGAACGCCGGCTGCTAGAAGCTGCGTAGCATGCGTGTGACGCAGGTCATGAAAGCGGATCTGGCGGAGACCGAGTGCCTTCAAACTTCGCTGGAAGCTTCGAGTAACGACATCGCCATCTAGGAACGAGCTGTCCTCACGACAAAACACCAGCCCATCGGCACTTTTGTATGCCTTCTCGCTGTGTTGTGTAAGGACCTCCACGGTGAATTGAAACAGGTCTATCCTTCGGTTCTGCCGATTTTTGACCTGTTTCACTCTGGCCACGCCGCGGCGCTTCTCTAGGCTCTGGGTTACCCTTAGGTTGGCCCGTTCCAAATCGACATTCGACCACGGTAACGCTAGGCACTCACCTTGCCGCAGTCCTGTAGTCGCGGCCGTGGCAATGAGGGGATAGAAGGGGATGGAAGTGGCTGACAAAAGGACCTGGAGCTCGTCGGAACTGAGAGGCCTTATCCACGACGATGTATAATTCAATGGGGCGTGCACACGACGGCATGGGTTCGTATCAATAAGCTCTTCCTCAAGGGCATCTTCCAGCGCTTTACGGAGGCAAGCCAGAATGTGTGATCTAGTCGTTTGGGATCTATCTATGCCGTCTACGAACTGACGAATCTGTGCTGCCGTCAGCTCTCGGAGTCGAATATCACCCAGCGCCGGCATAATATGCTGCCTGCAAATGGACTCATATCCGTCAAATGTCCGGTCGGTATATCTCTGGAGCCAGCGCTTTAGCCACTGAGCCAAGGTGAACTGATGGTCAACGACACGGCGTGTTGGGACCTGTGACCGGGTAAGGGGCGCTTTGCTATCCAGATACTGGCTATTTGCCTGTTGCCGCAGGTAGCCAATCACACGCTTGATTTCAGTTATGGGTGAGGGTTTTCGTCGGTAGCCGTCAGCTACTTCTTCAATGTAGGGTTCATCAGCGGCACGAATAACACCGATAGGTTTCAGGGGAGTTGTTGGTTTTTTATCTCGAGTGTAGGCCATGTCTAAGTACTAGCATAACAGTTCGACTTTGTCAAATAAAGGGCTCTCTCCAGAATCTCCCATTCGACAGGTTTACCGCTCTACTACGTTGGGGTATTCAATCCGCTCTTTCTCTGTTGCGTCTGGCATAATACTGAAACCGTTCCCCTCCCTCCTTAGTCAACACCCAAACCTTGCTTCCATCAGCCCATTCTACATTTCTCACAATACCAACCCGCTTTAACTCGCTGAGTTTGACTGAAGTGAGTTCCGGGCTCGCTTTTATGATTTCAGCAATTTGATGCCTGTTCGCCCAGCCAACATGGCCCAGGTAGCGAATAATTGCCTCTTTTCTTTTCATTATGCCTTAACCCATAATCTTTCTTGAGTCTTCGCCTAAATGTCCGTAAACGCCTTAGTTCAATATCCTTACAACCTAGGCACAGTTTAACCAACAAGTTAACTTGATGCAAGGCCTAACTGCCAATAAAAGGCTATTTCTCTCCTCACGCCTCCTTATTCACAGGTCTTGCACAGCCATTCTTGTTCCGGATTTTTAAGCCCCAGCTTATCAATAGGTTCGTCAGACTAGCCTTGGAATGTCTCCATGCATAGGCAAGCTTGCTAGCATCCTTTAACAGTGCATCGCCTGGCGAGCCCGCATGGAGGTTCGGCTCTTCATTCAGCACTTCGTTATTTTCGTCTTCTCCTGCACGGTAAGCACCGGTTGGAACTAACCACAACAAAGTCACATCTACCAATGGTACCAAATTCTAGGTAAATAGATTGACTGGTGTGGAACATTCTTGCCTGTGTCAAGGTCAAGCTACATATTGAGAGAGTCAATAACCCGTATCTGAATGACGCTGGCAGGAAAATCACGAAGGAAAGCAGATATTCCTTAGCTAAAGCAGATTGGTTATCGACGAGCGCACTAAAAGGCTAGTTGACCTGATTAACCTCTACATTGGCTGGGGTTTAGTATCCGAAGCGGAGGTGGCTTGACCGTATGGGATACCGGAAGGCAGAAGCACTTACGGGAACTTTATCAACTAAATGATAATGAACGGCCTTCAAGGTACCGAACGCGAAAATCACACATTCCGATGTTTCGTGCAGCAGAGGTCCAGTTGAGACGTATGGGCTAATCGAATAGAATAAAGTTATAAGGGACGATTCTAATGCCCCTAGTCAAGTATTGATGAATCCTTTTTTCGTAATAATTTTGGCGGCTATAGTTCTCGATTTTGTATTGAACTTGGTTGCTAATCTGTTGAATCTCAGAGCCTTGAAGCTCGAACCGCCCATAGGCCTCGAAGACGTTTACAATCCGGACGAGTACCGCAGGTCACAGCAGTATACCCGTACGAACACACGTTTTGAATGCGTAACGGACGCGTTCGGTTTGGTTGTAATCCTACCTTTCTGGCTTTGGGGCGGTTTTAACTATCTTGATCAGATTGTTAGGTCCTGGGGATTCATCGCCATTGTGAACGGCCTGCTGTACATTGGCATCCTGTTGATGGCCCATAGCTTGCTGATGTTGCCTCTCAGCGTTTATGCGACGTTCGGGATCGAGCAACGTTTCGGCTTTAACAGGACAGCGCCACGTATGTTCATACTAGACAGGCTTAAAGGAGTTGGGCTGGCCCTGTTACTTGGTGCTCCTTTGCTGGCCAGCGTTCTGGCATTATTTGAATACATCCGTGCCTACGCTTGGCTATACTGCTGGGTCGTTGTTGCCGTCTTCTCTTTGGCGGTGCAGTTTGTCGCTCCTACGTGGATCATGCCCCTGTTTAATAAATTCACCCCAATGAAACCCGGAGAGCTTAGGGATAGTATTGTAGACTACTGCCGTAGGACCAAATTTCCGGTCAGAGACGTCTTCGTGATGGACAGCTCTAAGCGCTCCACTAAGTCTGGTGCTTTCTTCACCGGGTTTGGTCGCAACAAGCGGATTGCTCTCTTTGATACGCTTGTCCAGAAGCATTCGACACCGGAGCTTGTAGCTGTACTTGGTCATGAAATAGCCCATTACAGGAAAAAGCACATCCTGCAAGGGATGATAATAGGCATTCTGCATACAGGTATCGTCTTTTTCCTGCTATCAATCTTTGTGGATAGTCTGGGGCTTTATCAAGCCTTCTTCATGGAACAGCCATCCATTTACGCTGGGTTACTGTTCTTCGGCCTACTCTACACCCCCGTGGAGATGTTGCTATCCATAGCGCTGAAGATGCTTTCTCGCAGGAACGAGTACCAGGCAGATCGCTTCGCTACAGAAACGATAGAAGAACCGAAAAACTTCATCAATGCACTGAAGAAACTTTCATCAGATAACCTGACGAACCTGACGCCGCATCCCCTCTACGTTGTTCTTAACTACTCCCACCCGCCATTATGGCAGCGGGTACATGCCATCCAGAAGCATGCAGCAGAACTTGCTACGAACTCAGGTCCCTAAGCACATACGCTATGTCTCAAGATTTAATGTTGATGTGTGCTAGAGGTCTGACGCTGCTCAGAGGCCTTACATGATAAGTGGACTTAGTAGCAAGATGACTGTACGAAATGGCTTTTCGTTCAGTGGCAAAGTCAGAATCCTATCCTGCTAGCTACCTCACGCATGCCTATAATGATGCGGGACTTCAGCAGTTGCACAATCCTGACCAAGGTGAAACATTGGGGCTACCTGAGCATGCACTGATTTCATATAGGATGAATTAATTAAGATGGTTGCTGGTAAATTTTCACCCTTGCCTCGCCCTCGACTACCGTTTCATTATTTTGATTGATGCAACTAGTTTTGATTTGTAAGATTCCCTTGCTATCATCCTTTTCCATTACCTCGATCATAGCGGTAATGGAGTCACCAACTCTTATTGGCTTCAAAAATTTAACCGTTTGGGAAAGATATACCACTAGACCTGGTAATTTAGCTACAGCTGCGGATATTAATGCCAAAGCTAGCATCCCATGAGCAATCCTACCACCAAATAATGTTTTCTTAGCATATTCTTCACAAACATGCACTGGAGCAAAATCTCCAGATACACCAGCAAAAAGAACGACATCTGCGTCAGTTATGGTCTTCATGTGCTTAGTCTTCATCCCTACATCAATGCCAAGCGACTTTAGAATGGAACTCTTATTAGACTCCAAGAAAATCCTCCCCCGTCTCCGAAAAACTATTCTACTTTGATTATGATGGCATCAGCTTGCGCCAGCCCACCGCATATGGCCCCCAAAGCGTATCCGCCACCCCTTCTCCTTAGTTCATATGTGAGATTCATGATTATCCTTGCCCCACTTGCAGTGTTAGGGTGCCCAATTGCTATGGCACTACCGTTGATATTCGTCTTGTCCCTTATCTGTTTGAGCTTCTTCTTATCATCTCTTGCAACCAACTTGGTGGATACCAGTGGCACGCAGGCAAAAGCCTCATTTATTTCCATGACTGCCACATCATCTAGGCTCATATCTGCTTTCTTCAAAACCTCCTGAATGGCATATCCTGGGCCTTCCGGCATGCGATTAGGATGAATAGCAATTGATACCTGTGAGATTACTGTGGCCAGACACTCAAGACCAAACTCCTCTGCTTTGCGCCGAGTCATCACCAGAATAGCTGTAGCCCCGTCATTCATACCAGGAGCATTCCCGGCAGTAATTGCCCTGGTACCATATACTGTCTTTAACCTAGAAAGACTTTCTAGGGTCGTGTCTGGCCGATATTGCTCATCAATGTCCAATACTTTAGACTCACCTTTCGCTTGTGGTATAGTAAGAGGGATTATTTCATCCTTGAACTTCCCTGCGTTCCAGGCGTTGCCATAGTTTGTGTGGCTACGCAGCGCCCACTCATCCTGCTCCTGCCTATCTATTTCGTATTCAAAGGCTACATTATCGCTATCAACGGCTACCGGATTAAAGTCCTTGTATCCAAGCGCATATAGGGGGTCCTCCATCTTGACATCGCCTAACCTGTATCCTTGAAATCTAAGTCCCCTCACAAGGAGTGGCTCCATACTAAAGGAAGTAGCACCACCGGCTATGGCAACGTCTATCTCCTCCAGTCTCGTGGACATAGCTGCCAGCTTAACTGCATGCATCGATGATACGCATGCCATGTCAAAGGAAATTGATACTGTCTCAGCAGGGAGACCTGCCTTGATAAGCGACTGCCTAGCGGCGACCGGTGTATAGGGGTCTTTACATGGCGAGGTATCGCCTACTCCCCAAAAAACCTCGTCTACAATATCTGGAGAGAGTTTGACCTTACTAAGTACTTCTCTCATAGGGATGGCGCCCAAGTCATAGTAGTCAATGTCCTTGAGTGAACCGCCATACCTGCCAAATGGTGTTCTGACAGCACTCACAATTACTACATCCTTAGGTCTAGACATATCTACCTCACCTTTCCTGCTTTTTGTACTATACTATTTACGAGTGGGGATGCCCAATATGCATGAATGTCAACTAGGTTTCCTTACTGCAACTGTCAACTCCTTCTACCTACAGGCTCCAGCCAGCCTTAGCTATCTCCTGCTCAACATCGTCTGCGGTCAAAATCCTGCCAGTAAAAGTTGCAGGGTCTCTGGTTGCTACGAAGGTTGCAATCTTACCCCATAGCTCAGGCGATTGCCAATCGGATTTGTCAACGTCGGGGTTTAGCATAACCCATCCCTCACTGGTAGTATTTTGGGGCATCAGGGCATTGGCTGCAATATTGTATTCCTTCAGTTCCTGAGCCAGTCCCCATGTGAAGCGATTGATGCCTGCCTTACTAACATCATAAGCCAGGCCAGTCATGGGGTCATTAAAGGTAATCGCTGCCACCGAAGACATATTGATGATGTGTCCATATCTTTGTGCCATCATTGATGGCATCACCGCCTTGGAGCAAACTATCACACTGCGCAATGTAACCTTCATTATGAGGTCCCACTGTTTCAGCGTTAAATCCTTAAGATAACGAGGTATGTTAGTGCCAGCATTGTTGACCAGAATATCAATGCGCCCCATCTCGTCTAGTGTCTTTTGCACCATGTTCGCAACACTTTCCTCATCCGCGACATTGGTTTGTATCGGAAGTGCTCGTCCCCCTTGAGCTTTAATCTCTTCAGCAGTCTTCCAGATAGTACCTTTTAAGGGGCCGCTTTCCTCAACAGTTCGTGCAGCCACTGTAACTGCTGCCCCTGCACCGGCTAGGGCTAGAGCGATAGCTTTACCAATACCTCGGCTAGCACCGGTAACAATGGCAACTTGTCCTTCGAGTTTCTTATCATTTATCAATATTTCCCCCTTTGATGCTTATTGGTGTTTAGCCAGGCATCATTTCCTTTTCCGTTTCCCTGATGCTCACTTCCAAGGTATGTACTATCTCATCTATTTCTGCTTTAGTTATAATTAAGGGCGGGAGTAGCGATATGTAAACAGAGCTCACTTGGGCGATAAGACCTCGCTCAAGCAATTCATTAGTGAGCTTTCGCCTTAACTTAGCTGCCTCTGCACCCGCAAAACGTTCCTTTGTCTTTTTATCCCTAACTAATTCAACATCAATCAGCAAGCCGAGCCCTTGAATATTCCCTACTATAGCAGATTTGTCAAGTGCAGAGTGGAGTGCATCAAGAAAATATGTCCCCATTTCGGCAGCGTTCTCCACCAACCTTTCTCTTTCGATGATATCGATGTTAGCGAGGCCAACGGCACAACTGACTGCATGCCCCCACCATGTATGTCCGTGTGGGAAGGCATCTCTTTGGCTGCCAATAAATTTAGCAGCTATCTCTTCTTTAACTGCTACCGCAGAGAGTGGTAGGTAACCACTGCTTATGCCCTTATCCATGGTCATTATATCGGGGACAATATCCCAATGATTGCAGCCAAACCACTTCCCTGTACGCCCGAAGCCACAAACTACCTCATCCATAATCAAGAGAATGCCATACTGATCACAAATCTTGCGTATCATGGGAAAGTACTCTGGTGGGGGGACGGATGCAAACGCCTGAGTACTTACAGCATCCACCATCACTGCCGCTACTGTAGAAGGGTTTTCCGATTGGATTGCTTGTTCTAATTGTTTAGCGCAGAGTAGATTACAAGATGGATACTCCAAACCAAACTCACACCGATAGCAATAGGGATGAGCTACACGTATGCATCCAGGTAGCAACGGCTCATTTAAATAGGGCCTGAAAAATAGGTCTGTAGAAAGACTCAGGCAAGCAAAAGTGGCTCCATGATAGCAAAGTCTTCTGCTGATAAACTTAAATCTCTTAGGAAAGCCTGCCCGTGCTTGATATTGCCTTGCTAACTTTAGGGCTGACTCATTGGCCTCAGAGCCTCCAGAAATAGTGAACACCTTAGACAAGGTGCCAGGTGTAATCTTAGCTAGCTTTGTAGCAAAGTTTATGGTGGAAGCTGCCGCGTAGTTGCCGAAAGGGTCGACATGTGGGATTTTCAGAAGTTGTTCATAAGCGACGTCTGCTATCTCTTTCCGGCCATAACCCACGGCCGCTGTCCAATCAGAGGCACATGCCTCTAAATACTCTTTTCCTTCAGCATCCCAAACTCTACAACCTTCGCCCTTGACGATGATCTTCAAGTTCTCCTTAATATCATCTTCCTTTGCTTGACGGAGGGGAAACCAAAAGTATTCGTTAGCGCGTTCCCTTAAGTCTGCCAGCTCTGGCAAACTCATAGCTTTTATATCCTTTCTCTCCTTCATTTGTTGCTCCTCATTTCAATATTTGACAAACCGCTCTAGGTATCAATAACGTCCAATTTCTATTTTCACTTTTGCAACAGGCTAGGTTAATCAATTATTCCCTTGTTGTCGTATTCTTTTTAAGTTCTTGCTCCCGGAGTACACGTCTCAGGAATTTTCCCGTTAATGTCTTCGGAATCTCCGGGATAAATTCAACAATCCTCGGATACTTATAGGCCGCCATTCTCTGCCGACAGAACTCAATTAACTCCGGGGGATTTATTTTACCTTCATATTCTTCACGCAATGATACAAAAGCCTTTACTGTCTCACCCCGGTAGGCATCTGGTATGCCAATGACGACGGCTTCCTTAACGGCCGGATGCTGGTAAAGGACGTCCTCCACATCTCGAGGCCACACTTTAAATCCAGATACATTGATTAGGTCCTTTTTTCTGTCTACCACATAAAACCAGCCATTCTTATCCATCTTTCCTATGTCGCCGGTGTACAGCCATCCGTCTCTTATAGCATAAGCTGTCTCTTCAGGTTTACCCCAGTAACCCGGAACAACCGTGGGTCCTTTGATGGTGATCTCCCCCAACTCGCCGGGTGGCATTTCACTGGTTCCTTCTTGAGTATCCACTATCTTTGCATAGCTACTTGGTAGCGGGAAACCAGTGGACAGTACTCCACTTTCTGGATCTGTTGGGTTCCGCATTCCAAAGGGGGTGAAGAGGCCAGGAGAAGTAGTCTCGGTCAGACCATAGGCATGGTGGATATAAATGCCACTGGCTTGCTCAAACCTATGAACAATGCCTGCTGAGACAGGGGCGCCGCCACTGTATACCTTCTTGAGGGAGGAGAGAGCCCTTTTATGAAAATCGGGATGATCCAGAAGAGCAATAAAAGCCGTAATTGCTGCTACTATATTTGTCACTCTCCACTTCTCAATGAGACGAAGCACTTCGGCTGGTTCAAACCTGTAGGAAATAACGAGTGGCGCCCCAACTAGTGAGGTAATAGCGAGGTGTCCAACTGTGCCAGTGACGTGAAACAGGGGAGCAGCCCCCAACACTACATCTGAGGCACCCAGATTGCAGAAGAACTTATAGCACTCCGCAGCGCAGACTATGTTTCTATGAGTGTTCATGGCACCTTTTGGCCGACCTGTCGTGCCAGAGGTGTATATTAGGTGTGCCACGTCGCTGGGGCTAACTTCAGCCCGGAGTGCCGTGTCCATTTGGTGTTTATTTATGAGTTCTAGGAAGTCCAGTGTCTCCGGAGGTTTCCTTTTCTGAAAATCTTTAAGTAACGTGGGAAGAGGTTGCCCCGCAGGCAGGAAATCAATCTCTGAAGTCGTAATGACATGCTCTATAGGTGTTTTAGCTACTATGCCCTTTACCGTTTCGTAAGTGGTAGATTCCATAGCAACAATAATCTTTGCCCCAGAATCATTGAGGTAGTATTCTAACTCCTTTTCCTTGTACATAGGGTTTAGCGGAACAACAATTGCTCCCAGCTTCCAAGCTGCATATTGGCTAATAAGGAATTGCGGGACATTTTGCAAATCCAGAGCAATACGGTCCCCTTTACCCAACCCCAAGTCAGATAAACCCGCAGCCAGGCTATCAGCCAGAGAATTCAGTTTCCCGTACGTAATGGTGCTATCGAAATAATGAATGGCTGGTGCTTGAGGTAGCTTAGACGCTGTGCTCTCAAAGATATCGATAGCTGTTACATTTGGGATTTTAAGGTCGCTGGGTATCTCCTTGGGGTAGAGACTTAACCACGGCCTTTCCTCATAAATACTACTCATGATAGGTTAGGCGCCTTCTTTAATTGCCCCTCTTAAACAAAACTCGATACATTCACAGCAGTCATCACACAGTTCTGAAACTACTTCAGCGATTATAGACCCATCTATTTCTTTTAAAACAATCGCAGAGTTAGGGCATATAGATGTGCAGGTCCCACACCCTTCGCATTCCTCTTTATTAATTATGATGGGCATTTCAAACTAAATTTTTCGCTCCGTGTTTAATTAAACTGCGACTATAAAGTATGCTGAATTAAGGTTTTTCGGCAGCGGCGTTTATCCCAGCTATACGACCGAATGTCAATGACTCACAGATCATTGTTCCACAGATATAAGAGCCCTGGCCAAAGAGACCACCAGCACCTTCACCCGCGGCATATAATCCCGGAACAACCTCACCGTATTGGTCTATCGCCTGCGCTTTGGGATTAATCTTTAACCCTCCTTTGAATGAGGTAAAGCATTGCATCAATTTGAGTCCGTAAAATGGAGGCTTCTCAATTTTCACCGGTGGTATATTTAAGTGCCCAAGCAGCAATTTCTTCCCGAACTTCGTATCATATCCATTCTTGTCTATATCGTCGTTGTATTCCTTTATCGTTCCGGCGAGCGCATTAGGGTCTATACCTAGTTGTTGAGCCAGCCCTTTAATCGTTTTGTCTTCATATTCTTTATATATAGACCAATCTACAAGTTCAATAAATTCCCTGATTTGACTATCATAGATAGCGAAAACGTAGTCGCCAGGTTGGGCAAATGAAGCTTCACCTATATCCGGGAATATCTTGAGACATTCGTTAACATATCGTTTGCCCAGAGAATTTACAAGTATAGAACCGCATACCGTGTGGTGAAGCGTAATGGCTGCCGGCTTTTTCGTATTAGCATCCATGGGAATTGATGGTATGGCCGCAGTCCCGATGTGACTGGTGGCGACACCAATTGCCATAGCCATCCGTATCCCTTCTCCAGTATGCCCCCTCATTGTCGGCAGGCACCTTTTAGCATACTCAAGGCCTTTGAACTCCTCCACCATTCTGGGGTTATTGCCAAAGCCTCCTGAAGCGATAATTACCGCTTTCCTGGCTTTAAAGTTCAAGACCTTTTTGTCTTTTTCCACCCTGACTCCGACAGCCCTTTTTCTCATAGGGTCGACAATCAATCTCTGTGCTTTGTGTTTGAAAAGAATCTTGGCACCCTTTTCCCGACTGCCGCGCTCAAGAAGCCGTAAGAGTTCTGGCCCGCCACCCTCGAAATAGTGGGACCTCTGGGCACTATGCTCCGGGAGCCGCCATACTGCTATAGGCTTGTAGCCCAGGCCTGTAATCATCTTGTAAGTCCCGAGATGGTTATCGACAAATACCCTCCACATGGTAGCATCCCCGTGACAGACCTTTATACCATCTTCGTAGTACTTATCCGGCGAATCTTCAAAGCCTTGCTTCCGCTGATAGTCACTTCCGGCGAAGTTGATGTTTCCAGCGCAGACGGAGAGGCTGCCGGCACATGATGGCATTTGTTCCACAACTGTCACTTCGGCTCCAGCCTTTGTTGCCTCAATGGCCGCGGCTAATCCCGCAGTCCCGGCTCCAATGATAAGAATATCCGTTTCAAAGTCCCATTTTTGGGGAATAGAAAGCTCATCTAACATGTCTCATAATCTCCTTTCTTTTGTTTCATTCGCACCCCTATTGGGACGAATTCAGAATTTGATTATATCATTATGTTTTTAAAAAGTATACCGCCGGCGATTGTCCACAAAGGGAGGGACCCTTAGTTAAAATAAATAATTCACGCATTCGCGTTAACAAGGTCCTGGTTTCGAAGCAGCAGCCTCAATAAGCCACGGTTCCAGGAACTCCGTAGGAGATCAGCTCCTCACAAGGGAACTTAAATAATCTTTCGCAGCCATCCTTTGTGACCACAACCTCCTCTTCAATTCTGGCTGCTCCCTGCCCATCTTCAGATGGGCAATAGGTTTCAAGAGCAAACGTCATCCCTTCTTTAATGGGAAACGGGTACTCTAATGAA
>Ga0315310_10002076_pt1 | contig 12576 bp, 14 predicted proteins | sample TDP5_MG_FD_203630 | JGI IMG/M metagenome (GOLD analysis project Ga0315310, IMG submission 203630) | Freshwater sediment microbial communities from Lake Towuti, South Sulawesi, Indonesia - TDP5 | ecosystem: Environmental > Aquatic > Freshwater > Lake > Sediment | place: Indonesia: South Sulawesi... | reverse complement strand
TGGGTTCCATATGGATTGCTTTCGTTAGACTCGGTCGTGTCGGCGGTTCTTATTTCTTGGTCGGCAGTCTGGCGTTGGCTATGTTGAGCGTCTATGCGGTAATGAGATTTGGCACCAAGACCAGATTGTCCAGGAAACTATTCCTGCAGTCAACAGAGGAAGGTTACAAATCTACTTCGGAAAATCTGGAGCACTTAAAGGGTAAAATTGGTATTTCAATAACTACCTTGAGACCTTCTGGTAAGGCATTAATAAATGGCAGAAAAGTGAATGTGGTTACCGAAGGTGTATTTATAGCTGAAGGTCGTAAGGTAAAGGTGGTGGTCGTGGAAGGGAATAGAGTTGTGGTCAGAGAAATGAAAGAAGAAGATTTGTAGGCACGATTTGAAATCGTGCGAATTTGTCGTGGCTTTATGGGAGGTGAGAAATGGTACAATTCTTAATTGGATTGGTAGTAATAGTTGGGCTTATCTTTGCGATAATTTTTCTCTACTTTCTAAACATCTGGATCAGGGCTGTGGCGGCAGGAGCCCACATTTCCATCTTTAACTTATTAGGAATGAAACTGAGGGGCATTCCACCAGCGCTAATAGTCAATGTAAAGATAATGGCAATCAAAGCTGGTTTGGATATACAGACCAGCGAACTGGAAGCTCATTACCTTGCCAGAGGAAATGTAATGAGAGTTGTTCAGGCACTTATCGCAGCGGACAAGGCAAATATACCGCTTAACTTTAAGCGCGCGGCAGCAATCGACCTTGCTGGAAGAGATATCCTGGAGGCGGTCCATATGAGCGTAATTCCCAAGGTCATTGATGCACCTGACCCCACAAAGGGCAAAGCAACTGTGGATGCGGTGGCTATGAACGGTATTCAACTTCTGGCGAAGGCGAGGGTTACAGTGAGGACAAATCTGGATAGGTTAGTCGGAGGAGCGGGCGAAGAGACGGTTATTGCTCGGGTTGGTGAGGGTATTGTCACTACGATTGGTTCTGCGGAGACGCATAAGAGAGTTCTCGAAAATCCGGACTTGATATCTCAAAAGGTACTGGCAAAAGGATTGGATGCGGGCACAGCCTACGAAATTCTTTCCATAGATATTGCCGATGTCGATGTGGGTAAGAATATCGGAGCAGAATTACAGCAGAGGCAGGCAGAGGCAGACCTGCAAATAGCTAAAGCCAAGGCTGAAGAAAGGAGAGCGATGGCTGTAGCTCGGGAGCAAGAGATGAAAGCCCTGGTGCAAGAGATGAGAGCAAAAGTTGTCGAAGCTGAAGTGGAGGTTCCCAAAGCCATCGCCCAGGCTTTCAGGGAAGGACGTCTGGGAATTATGGACTACTATAACCTAAAGAATATTCAAGCAGATACACAAATGAGGGAGTCTCTGGCGAGAAGACCGGAAAAGGAAGAAAAGAAGTAAACATGCTCGGGATTTGGTTCGCTCGCTGAGAATTTTTTGCTCTTTGAGCATCGCCAAAAATCTCAGGAGTTCATGCCGTCTTTGCGGGAATGAACTCTTCTCTTCGATTTTTGGCTAAGAATTCTAATGCTCGCTGTACCCAATCCCCTCGCATTAGGGGAATAAGTCGTCCTCGGTTTCTGGCTAAAATTCCAAAAGCTTTTCAGAAACTATCTTTTAAATATTGGCGAGTGAGTAATACAGAGGAAAGGGTGGAGTGGAGATGGAAGGAATAGAAGTAATCTTCTGGGTAGTCTTAGCAATAATATGGTTGATTTCGGCTAGCGTGTTGAGAAGAAGGTCTCAAAGAGAACGTGGACGTATCCAGGCGGAAGGTGAAGCCTATACAGCACCTGAGGCGGAACCAATGGAAATGGTAGAAGAAGAAGAGGCAGGCGAAGCCTGGGAAGGTATGGAGGACGAAGAAAAGGTTGTCGCCATAAGTCAGGAACCTTCAATTGTTGTCCCTGCGATAAAGGAAGCAGAAATAGTAGACATGCCAGAACTGGAAAAATTTCCGGAAGTTGAGGCCAAAGTACGCCGGGTTTTGAAAATAAGACCTCAGGCGAAAGAGCTGGAAATCGAGCTAGTCGATTTGGAAACTTTAGGCCGGGGGATACTCGTATCTGAGATTCTCGGTCCTCCCAGAGCAAAAAAGCCATTCAGGAGGATTCGCTGATTATAAATTTCAAAGACTTGTTGGATACAAAATAAGAGAGAAATCGTGAAGAAAAAGAATCAACCCAAAAAGATAGGCTGAAAGTATCTTTCCCTATCTTTTTGGGTTTTTTTTCGTATAGTGCAAGACTCAGCTAACTATGACGGATCGTTCCCTTGGATTGGTTTGGGATTTAGATTAGAAAGGGATTCCAGATGAATGTTCCTCTGGTTGATTTGAAGCGTCAATATTTATCGATTAAGAGAGAAATTGATGAGGCGATTCAAGAAGTCATTGATAGAAGCGCTTTCATTATGGGAGAAAATGTCGAGCAATTTGAGAATGAGTTTGCTGCCTATTGCGGAGTCAAATATGGAGTAGGGACAAGTTCGGGCACTACTGCTCTTCACCTGGCGCTGGTGGTTTGTGGAATAAGGCAAGGAGATGAAGTTATTACTGTTCCCTATACGTTTATTGCTACTGCGGAAGCAATATCCCAAACGGGCGCAAGAGTCATTTTTGTAGACATTGAAGATAGAAGTTACACCATAGATCCGGAGAAGATTGAATCCGCAATTACGGAAAGAACAAAAGCAATTATCCCGGTTCACCTATTTGGTCACCCCGCGGATATGGATAGAATTATTGATATTGCCAAAAAAAATAATTTGGTTATAATTGAGGATAGCTGCCAGGCGCATGGTGCTGAATATAAAGGGAAAAAGGCTGGAAGTCTGGGAGGTATTGCTTGTTTCAGTTTCTATCCCGGGAAAAATCTGGGTGCTTATGGAGATGCTGGCATGGCGGTTACTGATAATAGAGTTTTGGCAGAAAAGATGAGATTGTTGAGGAATCATGGCTATGAGAAAAAATATTACTATCAAATAGAGGGCTATAATTATCGGCTGGACGCAATCCAGGCTGCCATACTGCGCGTGAAGTTGAAACATCTTGATGAATGGACGGAAAAAAGGCGAAAAAATGCTAAATTGTATAATGAGTTACTCAAAGGGAGTGAAATCAAAACGCCAGTGGAAATGGAATATGCCAAACATGTTTACCACCTTTACGTGATTAGAACAGCCAAAAGAGAGAAGCTCTATTCCAGACTGAGGGAGAACGATATTTCGGCAGCTATCCATTATCCTCTGCCTTTGCACCTTCAAGAAGCATATAGATACTTGGGTTGTAAAAAAGGCGATTTTCCCACATCCGAAGTCTGTTCGGAAGAATTGCTTTCTCTTCCCATGTTTCCTGAATTGACCGAGGATGAGATCAAAAAGATAGTTAAGTTAATACGGAGGGGAAGTTGAAACAAAAAACAGAGAGCGTTTCAAAAATTCCAATTTTAATTCTTTCAGCATTTTATGTTTTGTGGAGCTACTTTTTGTATCGCAACTATTTCGTCAAAGGACATTTTTTAGTTTCATTTAGCTCTTTGGGTCGTATTTTTTCCAATGTCCGATATCCGCATAGCTTCAGTTTGGCTAGATTCATTGTCTCACTGGGTCACTATCTTTTGTTAGTCGCAGGTCTGGGAATAATATGTTTGATTGCTCTGGCCATTGGCAGGAGGATTCTACGGTTACTAAGGATTGAAGGAGAATCTATACTGGAGACCAGCATTTTTGCTCTGGGTTTGGGATTTGGCTCATTGTCATTAATGATGTTCTTTCTGGGCATTCTGAAGTTATATTATACGTGGGTAATATATTGGGTACTGGGTATCCTGAGTATCTTTTCATTTTTTGAACTTAGAAAGATTAAGCTTCCGGAGTTTTCATCATTGCCTACTAGGCAAGGGTCAACAATAGTTGTTGTATTTCTTTGTGCAATACTGGGAATAGCTGCGCTGATAAATTTGATAGGAGCTTTCGCACCACCAATTTTCTACGACGCCCTGGTCTTCCACTTAGCAGTTTCCAGCCTATACAAGATAAGTCACGGGATAAGGTATCTGGATACCATTTTTATGTCCCATTTTCCCCAGAACATGCAAATGCTATATACTTTGAGTCTACTTTTGGGAACGGATATTCTGGCAAAACTTATCCATTGGGCAATGGGAATATTCGGGTTTCTCCTCGTCTTCGCGTTTGGCCGGAAATATTTTGACTATCGCGTAGGATTACTGGCGGCAGCAATTTTTTACACAGTCCCCATGGTTGCTATGCAATCGCGCGCTACAGGAGTCGACCTTAGTTTAGCCTTCTATGAACTCTCAGCAGTCTTCGCTCTGGTTAATTGGTTTATGATAAACAGAAGGCGCGAGATGCCAAAGGTGGCAAAGAATGGCTGGCTAATTCTGGCTGCAATATTTAGCGGTTTGGCTATGGGAGTAAAATATACGGGTATGTATAGCTTTCTCTTGTTCGCTATTTCGATTTTCTTGGGAACGGTCTTCATACAAAAAATGCGATTCAAAATATCATTAAAAAGGACTTTTCTCTTTTGCGTAATAGCGACAGCGCTATTTTCACCCTGGTTGATAAAGAACACCGTTTACACCGGGAACCCGTTTCATCCATTTCTGAGTAATGTGTTCAAAAGTAAAGATTTATATTTTGGCTCTGAATATACACCAATAGATAATTTATTCTTAGACAAGGGGGCTAAAAAATGGGGCAGATTCCCTACCAGGAATATAAAAGAATGGTTGATATTTCCCTGGACTCTTACCAGAGAAGGTAATGATTCCAATTCTTTCGTTGGCCCAATACTCTTGTATCTCCTGCCTTTACTTTTCTTCTTGAGAAAAGATGATTTGACCAAATTTCTGATTTTGTTAGGGTCAGTCTGGTTCCTTACCTGGAGTCTGATAGCTACTAGAAATCTAAGATATTTTATTTCAGGGCTAGCTCTATTTGCAATAATAGTTTCCTATCTTCTGTTGAGAGCTGAAAAGGAGAATAAATTTTTTTCCCGATCAATAGTATTTCTTGTCTCCCTTATGTTAATAAACAATGTAGGTTGGAGCGTGGTTATACTAACGACAACTAGGGATCCCTGGGGCCTCTTCCTAGGGAGGGAATCGCGGGAAGAATATTTATCCAGAGAAAGGATAGGCCATAATCTAATGCCCTACTATTATCCGGTTGTTGACTATATTAATAAGAATTTGCCAATTGATGCAAAGGTCCTGTTCATAGGGGAGGCGAGAGGCTATTATTGTAAGAGAGATTTTGTGACCAGTCTGGCTGAAGACCCATACAGCATTGTTACTCGGTTAGTGAGATTCTGCAAGGATACTGATGAGTTGTTGGAAAAGCTTAAGAGTCTGGGCATTACCCACGTGTTGTATAATCCAAAGGAGGCCTATCGTCTAAGAAACCTAAAAATTTTTGATTGGCAAGGCGATGATTTTCCAATCTTCCACAGGTTTTGGAGGAACAACCTGAAAGTAATTTATGCCGAAAACGATGTTTATCTATTTGAAGTTATATATGAAGGAAACGAACTCATTAACTATGTGGAGATATATGAATCCCCTCAGGTATACGGATACCTGATGGAAGCCCGGAGACTGACCTCTCGAAATGAGACAGGCCAGGCCTTGAAGTTACTACAGCAAGCGAATAAAATGGTGCCGGATTCGGCAGCAGTCCATCATAATCTCGGCCTTGTCTATTTGAATAAGAGAAATTTCGATGAAGCGGTAAAAGAGTGTAATTTCTCACTTTCTCTCAATCCCCATAATCCTGAGGTCCACTTTCTACTAGGATATTTATACTTTCAGAAGAATAATTTTGCTACGGCCTCAGAAAGTTTCAAGAAAGGGATAGAATTAAATCCGAATTTAGCTGAAGGGCATGGATATTTAGGATTTGCCTATGCTAAGATGCGAAAATACGCAGAGGCGATAGAAGAATTAAGGACTGCACTGAAGTTGGATCCGGAAAATGAAAATTTCAGAAATACGATGAGAAATCTGGAACAGAAATACGCAATTGAAGGAAGGAGAAGACATTGAATATAGAGCTTATAGGCGCCGGGTATTGGGGTCTCAACCTTGCCAGGGGGTTTTTTATGAGCTACCGGCTAGGGGAACCACAGATTAAAAAAGGAGAAACTATGTATAGAGAAAAGACAGTTCCTATGGTTGCCCCGGCTTATAATGAATTGTCAATCTCAATAGTTGCCAGTATCTAAGAATTTGTTTAAAATCTTTGCAATCTGTAATTTTCAACGATTACGAAGTAATTCTCGTTGATAATAACTCCTTCGATGAAACTATAGAATTTGCTTCTGAACTGAGTTGGGATAAGATATTCGAAAAAGCACTCACTGGAATAGGGTCTCGAAGAAGAAATCCTTTGGTTCCAGGGTGGGAGATAATTTAATTGGAAGAAAAAACCGTTGGGGAGACTTTAAAAAAGATAAGCGAGTATCTTCAAAAAATTGGAAATATGAAATTATAGTTATTGATGGTGGAAGTACGGATATTACCGCGAGGGCATTGGAAAATTATAAAAAAAGAAACAGTTCTGTTTCTCTGGTCTTGTCTGCGGTATTGATTTTGAAAATACGCTAAAGATAATAATGCTACAGCTAAACTTCATAAAGACTCCAGGGACCATACAGATCAAATTCGGAGGTAAAACTTATGATGAGATTATTGGTTATTATTCCCGCTTTCAATGAGGAAGAACATATAGGCGAAGTGATTAAGAGTATTCCCAAAAAGATACCAGGCATATCAGAGACAAAAGTACTAGTTATCGATGACGGTAGTACGGATAACACTGCCAAGACTGCAGAAGCTTCTGGAGCAATGGTAATTCAAAATTACCTTAATATGGGCTTAGGGGTCGCATTTAATAAAGGCCTTCAATATGCTATTGATAATAATTTCGACGGGATGGTTAATATTGACGCAGACGGGCAATTCGCACCAGAGGACATTGTAAGGCTTCTTAAGCCAATTCAGAATAACGAAGCTGATTTCGTGACAGGTTCAAGGTTTATTGATAAAAATTATTGTCCCAAAATGCCTTTAATCAAGTTTTGGGGGAATAGAATGATGGCCTACTGGATAAGTAGACTTATTGGCACAAAATTTTACGATGTGTCTTGTGGATTCAGGGCATATTCAAAAGAGGCTTTACTTTCTTTAAACCTACAGGGAGAATTCACATATACCCAAGAGGCCTTTCTGGATTTAGCATTCAGGAGGTTGAGGATTAGAGAAGTTCCCATTAAGGTAGAATATTCTGCCAATAGGCGCTCAAAAATCGCCCCGAATGTTTTTACTTATGGACTGTGCACGGCAAAAATTATTTTTAGAACGTATCGGGATTATAAACCACTGGCATTTTTTATTAGAGTTGGCACTTTCTTTTTGTTAATTGCTCTCTTTTTTGAATCCATCCTTTTCTTTACCTATTTGACAAGAGGAACCTTTACTCCCCATATCTGGTCTGGGTTTGTTGGCGCTGTCTTTTTGTTCATTTCCATAGTATTTTTTGTCATTGGGGTATTGGCTGATATGAATGATAGAATTAGGTTAAGCCAGGAAAAAATTTTATATTACCTAAAGAAGCAAAAAATCAATAGGAAATCGTAGTTTATGCTAAGACCAGAAGAAAATAAGTTTGTTAATTTTTTGCGTAACAATCTGTCGGGGATTTCTTCTGGGCAGATTTCAGAGAGTGCTGCCACCTCCTTTTGCCATCCCAACCCTTTAATCCGCTGGTTTGTTTGGCAACGTATTAGGAAACCACTTGCCATGACAGAAGGCATAACATGTGAAAAGATATTAGATTTTGGTTCAGGGACTGGTGTTATATTACCCTATTGTGCCCCGCGGTCAAAGATAACATATGCTCTTGATATTAATTCTACTCTAATTGAGAGAACAAATAAAGAGTATGAACTAAAAAATGTTGAGATTATTAATTATTTAAATAAAAGTATTCCTCTACCATCGGAATCAATTGATTTGATTTACGCCTTAGAAGTGTTCGAACATATAGAAGATTTGGATAGGGTAGTCTCCGAAATCTATAGAGTCTGCAAGAAAGGTGGCCACTTGTTATTTTCAGGACCAACAGAGAATTTTTTTTATAGAGTAGGGCGATTTTTTGCTGGGTTCAAGGGAAACTATCATAAAACTTCATTAAATAGCATTACTGAGAAAATCGAAAATAGATTTATTTGTGTGAAGCAGTCTAAATTATTCAAGTTTATCCCTATGTATCTCTTTAGATTATACAAAAAGGTTTGATTATGAAGATACTATTGGTTAATCCTCCATTATCATTGGAAGAGAGATACGGCTCTAAGATGAAGAGGTTTGGTGCTATTTCAGAGCCGATGGGCCTTGCTTATATAGCTTCTTTCTTAGAGAAAAAAGGATACCTTGTTAGAATATTAGATGCTGCGGTCTTGGGGATGAGTTTAGAAGATATAGGACGATTCCTTAAGGATGATTACTTTGATATCATTGGCGTTACCATGCTTACTCCCGCCTATTCTGCAGTTTTGAATACACTTAAGATAGTTAAAAAAGTCTCCCCGCGCACTGTTACTGTTTGCGGCGGTCCTCATCCTACAGCGCTCCCAAGAGAGACTTTGGAGGAGATAAAAGAATTAGATATTGTTTGCATTGGAGAAGGCGAACATACGATGTACGAAATTGTAGAATCTTTGGAAGAGAATAAAGATTTCTCTAAAATAAAAGGAATAGCCTTTCGCCAAGATGACAAAATTCTGATAAATGCCCTCAGGCCGTACGAAAAAAATTTAGACGGTTTCCCTATTCCGGCAAGACATTTATTACCGATAGAGAAGTATGGACTTACTGCTTCTCGAACAAGGGGAGGAAGGTATTGTCCTACAGTAATTGTAGCCAGAGGCTGTCCTTTTAGATGTGCTTTCTGTTACAGAATTTTTGGAAGTACTTTTAGGCACCATTCCATTGAGCGCATTATAGAAGAGTTAAAACTGCTTATCAATAAATATCAGGTTTCACAAGTTAATTTGGAAGCGGATACAATTTCTTTAAATAAGAAATTTCTTATTGCTTTATGTGATGCGATCATTAGTAATGGAATTAATGAAAAGATTAAATGGACATGTGAAAGCAGAGTAGATGCCATGGATGAGGATATATTAAAAAAAATGAAAGAAGCAGCTTGCTGGCAGATAAGTTATGGAGTAGAAAGCGGTGTGCAGAGATTATTGGATATAATCCTTAAAGGGATAAGGTTAGAACAGATTGAAAGGATTTTTGAACTCACTAAGAAACATAGGATTTCTATAAGGTCTTTTTTTATGCTTGGCTTACCTACAGAGACCAGAGAAGAAAGTTACCAAACAATAGAGTTTGGCAAGAAACTTGATGCAGATTGGGCTCAATTTACTCTTACCATACCCTATCCGGGAACTTATTTGTATTCTTTAGCAAAGGACAGTGAAGATTTAAAGAGTAGAAATTGGGATGAATATAACACGTGGAGCGGTTGGAAAGGAGGGCGGTTGCCATATGTCACTAAGGGGCGCACAGAAGAGGAATTAAGAGAACTTCAAAAGATTGCATTTTATAGATTTTATATGAGACCAAAAATCTTTTTTAGATTTCTAGGAAAAAGCCTAGGTTCTTTTTCAGAGTTTAGAAAAATTTTATCCGGGTTTTTGACACTATTAACGATAAAAAGAAAAGGCAGGAGTTTTAAAAAATATGAACATGCCGGATAATAACTCAAGGCTTAGCCTGACCGATTATCACTTCAAGTTGACTATCCTTTTGAATTGCTTTCTCTTTCTTTTCTAGCTCCTCTTTCGGTTTTATATGGCCATCAAACTGCTGTTTATCGAAAAGCAAGGGGTTTTCGGTGAATTTCATTTTAGGGAGGGACCTCAGGCATATACCCTGTTTCGCGTATTCATTCCCATCTTTCTTTTTATAGGATTTGTCTTGTTTTGTAATAAACTTTTTAGAAGAATGAGCACCGAAAGGATCGGATTATTCTTTCACAAGATTTTTCTTTTTGACGGAACTGCTCTATTAAAATATCTGTTGTTTCTTCTTTTGTCCTTTGGGATTCTATCTCTTGTCCCAGATTTACTCTGTTGATAAGGAATTTTGATACTTCAGTATGGTTTTGTGCATATCGGATGCCTATATTAGTATGATAAAAAACACGTATCATGGTGACTATAATCCCTCTTGATTGGGAGGCATCGCTTTTGGAAAGTACTATCCTAATTACCATGCCAACCTTGATTCTAACTTCTCTATTCGGAATGGGCAATGCGGTTGCCGCTTACAATCTTATCGTATCAATAGTGGTTTATTCTATAATGCTGAATGTGGTTTTTGCCTTCCATAATCTGTTTTTTGAGAAGAATGATCGAATACACGAAGAACTAACAACGATCCTCTTCATTGCCGCACTGATCATAATCTTCCTCCACTTCTGTATCTTCCGGGACTATTTTAATAACGATGCCATTCTTCAGGCCTATTTGCAAGGATACTACGGAAGCTTTGGGGCAGCGTATCTCTTATACCTGCATAATATTTATATTCAGTTATTTCCTCCGAAGAGGGGTAGTAGATTTTAAGCAGACTATGTTGATTACCCTGATAGTTACCTTGTTCAGCGGCATGGGGGAAGTATCTACAGGTTAGCTGTTGTTAATCACGAATTTAATTTGGTAATATACTATTAGAACATTTTGATACTCCTAGTCTTGCGTTGCAGGAGATTCGTCGCGTAATTGAGAAGTATTGCATTTTATCCATGCCAAATGAGCCGACCTGGTGTTTCCTAAATATTGCTCGTGGCATAGATTGCTAATTTCGGCAGCACACCTGCTTATGTAAATTACTGGAGTAGTAGGTCATTTCAACAATATGTCAGCGATTACTTTCAAATAATAGAGGTAATTAGAGCTCCTGTATGGACACTTTTGCTCTGCTCTCAAGAAAACAGGTTGGGAAATTTAACCTAATAGAGCGTATCCGGTTCAGCTGTCTTCGTAATTCATCCAAATCGCCTTTAGCGAGTTCAGATACACACGAGATGTTAGACGCTGGTTTGATTGAAAGAAAGGATATTTTTGAATAGGCCAAGTATTTATTTGCCTAGGTTGGAGATAGAGAGAGATTTATTGGGATAATATAAATTGGTAGATATAAAAGACATAACCTCATTTAAGAGCAAAAGCATTTCGTTAATTATTCTAATTTCATTAATAATTTGGGCAGGCATCTATGTTAATAATCATTTGGCCGAATTTGGAATAATTTCGAATCTGTCGCTAAAATTCTTTGTAATTCTGCTATTTCTATCATTACTGCAGATATTCCTAGTAGGGTTGTTTACCAAAATAATAACCAGGTCCTTCGGCGTAATTCTGAACAGTAGAGAATGGTTTGGCTTATCTGTCATCACGAGTTTGGGGAATTATTTGCTGCCTTTTAAGGGTGGGGCCGGTATACGGGGAGTCTATCTTAAAAAGTATCACGATTTTCCATACCCTTATTTTTTGACCGTCCTAGTTGCAACATCGATAATTATTTTTTTTGTTAACTCGGGGATAGGAATGGCGGGGATGTGTCTAACATGTGTCTATTATAAGATATTTAACTGGATTGTTTTTGCAACGCTGGGTGCATTTTTCTTCTTGTTTTTGGCAATTATTGTTTTTTCGCCGAAATTGCCAAGTTCTAGAAGCAATTTCTTGAACCCGATTAGTAGTGCCTTAAATACGTGACACGAAATGAAGAAGACCACTCCTGTAGTTTTTAAGATATTATTAATTGCGTTATTGCATGCCTTCTTAAACATTCTAGTTATTTCGTTTGCATTCTCCTCTTTTTCACTTAAAGTTTCGCTAGCGCAGGCGATGGTGATATCGTCACTCTCTGTCCTGTCCATATTTATAGGGATAACACCAGGCTCTCTGGGAATATAAATGAAGCTGTTATTGTCTTTTCTTCACGGTTGTTCCAGATAACGCCAGCGCAAGGGCTTTTGGTTGCTACCTTGAGGCGTATAGTGATTCTGTTCTGGGTTTTCACTTTGGGCCCGATTTTCAGTTACATATTAATCAGAAGAGGACAACAATTTAAACCCGAAGAGTTGACTCCTTCCCGGGGAAATCCTTCCAGAAGATAAACCTTCTATAGTAGGGAAAAGACCTATGCTAAAAACCGACCCTTGTCAAGTTATGCTGAAAAGATTTCTAGTTGCAGGCCACAGTGATAAACTTGACAAAGTCGAGTTTTTATGTTATATATCTTTTATTAGCACTTGGCGAGTTAGAGTGCTAATTGGGGCAAGTGATGGACGTAAATCGTTTTGTAGAGCGGAAAAATAAGATTCTCCAGGCCGTAATTTGCCACTATGTCCGGACAGCAAGACCTGTGGCTTCAAGAATGATCATTAAGAATTACGATTTTCCTTTTAGTTCTGCTACCGTACGCAACGTTCTGGCGGCGCTGGAAGAAGAG
>Ga0315310_10002075_pt1 | contig 12578 bp, 16 predicted proteins | sample TDP5_MG_FD_203630 | JGI IMG/M metagenome (GOLD analysis project Ga0315310, IMG submission 203630) | Freshwater sediment microbial communities from Lake Towuti, South Sulawesi, Indonesia - TDP5 | ecosystem: Environmental > Aquatic > Freshwater > Lake > Sediment | place: Indonesia: South Sulawesi... | reverse complement strand
GGCACCAAACATCGAGATAGTAGGGTTCATCTTCGAGATAGAGGGAAACAATGCATTAATCAAGTAAGCATCTTGAATCTCCCCTGTTTTTCTCTTTTTGAATTGTACAGAGCGCCATCGCCGAGCGAGCACATAGTCTAAGCATTTATTCCGCTAGGTGATTATCTTCTTAATATGTGCTCTATTTTCTTGAGAGAGACTTAACTTTCTGATCGGGAGAAGTGGCCAGATGGCGTCGGGAGAGAAGACACGGGCTGGCGTTGTCGTGTCTAGAGACGACATTGTGGCTGGTCTGAGGAAGCTTGGCTTAAAAAGGGGCCACAATGTGGGTGTTCACAGTTCTTTGAGTAGGTTTGGCTATGTGGATGGAGGAGCTGACGCCGTCATAGATGCTCTACTTGAAGTCGTGGGAGATGAAGGAACAGTAGTTATGCCAACCTACTCCACAAATTTGGCAAAAGTTGAGAGGACTCCCGAAGAAGTAGCGATCGGTGTCTTGTGGATATACAGAATCTTACCCTACGACCCCAAAGAAACTCCATGTTCTACAGGAACCATACCCGAAGCCTTTAGGAAACGGAAAGGAGTCATAAGGAGTCTCCACCATGTGTTCTCTCTCGCAGCCACTGGACCCAATGCTCAAGAAATCGTTAAGGCTGGGAACAAAGACAGTCGAGAGGGCTGGAAAAGACTACTTGAACTCGGAGGCCACATCCTGTTGTTGGGTGTTGGCTTAGAGGTTTGTTCGGCTATGCACTTGGCGGAAGAGCGAGTCGTGTTTCCAAAACATATTTTAGATAAGTTGACCCCGCCTAGGTGGCTTGTTGAGAAATACCCTGCGAGTGAATGGGAATGGGATTTCGGTCCATATCCAGATTTTCCCAAACTGGAAGAACCATGTCTTCAACATGACATAATGAAAACTGTTAGAGTTGGAAAAGCCACTCTCAGACTGGCCAGATTAAGAGAATTGATAGACTTTTACGTGGAATACCTGAACAGGAATCCAGACTTGTTTTACCATACATGATGCAGCCGCTGAACAGAAAGCCATTAGACAAACACCTTAGACCAGCTGTTGGCGATATCCTCCGAAGCCCCTCTTTCCTACGCAAGATTCGATAGACGATGGCTTCAAACTATTTTTGAACTATCGTTTCAATCAGTCTTTTTACTAGTCGTCCGCAGTCTTCTATGCCTTTCCGATCTCTGAGGACTTCTCCCCTAAACTTGCCCATGGCGTGGGCACCGAGTTGAGAGTCATAAGAGACTAACTTCATTCCTAGGCTTTCAACCTCCTTGCCGACTATGCCTAGACAGTCTTCTACCTTTTCCCCAGGATCAGCCACAACAAAGAGGCAACAGGGTTTTCCTTCGAGAGGTGGAGGAAGCGTCCCCCTCTACCCGTAACTCTTTTTTTGCCAGCTGGACTATTTCGTAGTTGAGCTCATTGAAAGGTTTAAGAACTTCTTTTGTCAGCAAAAAGGAGTTTCCGAATTCCCCTTGTGATCCAATTATTGCCAATAGCTGTATGCGTCTTCTCTCATTTCTGTGCTTCAGGGGATCGAAAGCTTCAGCCATAACAACACCTTCTATTCTTGAGCTCTCATTAAGTCAATAGTGGATATTTTTTCAGGAATTAATAAGGAGAAAGGAGATCTTCCCTAACCAACAAAAGAAAGATAACAGAAAGAACCGCAATAGAAATGAGGTTTTCTCTCTCAAATTTGGAAAGGAGACGAATAAATGGAATATGACGTGATTGTAGTAGGAGGCGGATTTGCTGGAATCTCTGCAGCCCTTTTTACAGGTGGATGGGGACTCAAAACGCTTGTTCTAGAAGCTGAAAACCATCCATCACTTTGGAGCTACCCCAGACGCAAATTCCTTGAGACAATGTCAGGCACAGAGCTTGTTCAGAGAATGGTGGAGGAGGCAAAACGGGATGGGACCTCCATTCACACGGGAGAGAGAGCAATCGACTTGGACATAGAAGAGAAGAAAATCGTCAAAACGCAGAAGGAGAACTACACCTGCGATGCATTGGTTTTGACCACGGGTCCGAGATGGAAGTTTTTGAATGTGCCTGGAGAAACTTGGCTTGCCAGAGGCACCTCATATTGTGCCGAATGCCACGGTCAATTCTTTAAGGATTCCGATGTAACCGTTGTTGGCTCAGGAGATGCAGCAGCGCGCGAGGCGCTTTTGTTGTCTCAGATAGCTCGCGATGTTACACTCGTTACAAATTCGAAAAAGCTGGACGCTGACGATTCGCTTTCCGAAGAACTGACACGAAAAGGAATTCAAGTTATGAAAGGCTACAAAGTTGAGGCTATTGAACGTGGAGAACTCACCAACATTGTTAGGCTGGTCCAGATGGAAACTGGGGAAACCAGAAATTTGGCAACCGAGGGGATTTTCATCGCTCTAGGCATGGAGCCTACAGCTCTTAAGGTCGAGAAGATCGGAGTGAGAACTCACAGGCAAGGTAACATATTGGTTGACGGCTGGCAGCAAACAAACGTTGAAGGAGTCTTCGCCGCCGGCGACTGTACTTGCAGTAGTGGGTTTAATCTAACTTCGTGTTTAGGAGACGGTGTAAAAGCGGGTTTGGCTGCATACTTGTACGTGAAACGGCTAAGAAAGAGAAAATGAATAGAGCCACAATCTTTGAAAAGCAGAGGCAAACCGTCACTAATGTCCCGGAACCTATATAGGAATAGCTTCATTGACAGAGTCACAGAGAACTTGAGTCTCATGCCAACAGAGCAGGTATGCGCACTTCTTAAGTGGAGTTCAAAGCTAACCAATAAGAAGTGGGATCGACCATGAGCAACTGGGTTGAGAAGCTATTCATTCAACGCGCCGACTTGTTCCTCAAGATCTTAGATCAACGGTGGGCTCGAACCGAAGAGCTAGTTAATGGAATGATAAAGGTGCTTAGCGGCTTCGGAATCACTTCTGGCCATCTACTTGACCTTTGCTGCGGGAACGGGCGAGTCTCAATCCACCTGGCGAAAAAGGGTTTCAGGTCTGTGGGAGTCGACATCTCGAAAACCTTTGTCGAGGATGCCAAGAAGAAGGCACAAGAACACGGCATTTCGAGCTCGGTAACCTTCTTGGAAGGAGACGTTAGAAGGCTTAGGGAAGTTGTTGGAAGCATTTCTCATCCTTTTGACGTAGTTGTTAACGCTTGGACATCAGTTGGATATTTCTCGCAGGAAGACGATTTGAACGTTTTCACACAAGCTAGGGAGCTTTCGAGAGAAGGAGCGATCCTATTGGTGACTGAGACAATGCACACTGAATATCTATCGCTCAAGTTCGCTCCGACTGCCTTTACAAAGTTGGACAACATAGTAATGTTGGAGGATAGAAAGTACAATTCGATAAGCGCGCGCGTTGATACGTCTTGGATCTTCTACGAGAGGCAAGGGGAAAACTTGGAATTCATTGATAGGGTTGATTTTGATCACCATATTTATAGTCCTAGCGAGCTCGCCGTGATTCTCAGAAGAGCTGGTTGGGAGCCTGTTGCGTTTTATGGAAGTCTAGTGACATTGCAGCCATTGACCCCTCTGACGAGTCTTAACATCGTGGCTAAGGCAGTGAACGTGGGCGCCCGAAAGGCTTAAGTATCTGTGTTACAAATTACATAATACAAATTACAGAATCACTAAGGAGGTCATGCCTATGGAAGAAAAGATAGAGCGCGAACAGGACGAAGAATGCATTACCATGTCTTGCTGCCCTGAAGAAGCCTCAGAAGCTTCAGAACTTGCCAAAACAGTCAGAAAAAAGGTCCTGATTCGGCTGGCTGAAGATCTGGAAGGAAGAGACAACGTAGTGATGACAAGACTGAATGATGACGATCTAAAACAGATAGATAGCCTAGTAGAAGTTGAAGTTTTCAAGAGCCGGTCAGAAGCCGTAGCGTTCTTCATAAAAGAAGGAATCCAAGCGCGAAAAGACCTTTTTCAAAAAGTAATGCCCACCGTAGACAAAATCAGAGAGCTAAAAGAACAAGCGAAAAAATCACTCAGCAAAGAATAAGGCAATCGCGTGCGCTTAACATTGACTTTGCAGCGCTTCCAGTTGTCTGGAAATCTCCTTTTCATCGATCTTTGACATTGTTTCTTGGAACCACGCAGCTGCTTCACGATACTTTTCCTGCAGACCCTTCTCATCCTTCACAAAGTAGAGATGTTCAAGTCTTTCGACTGTTTCGGAGGGGAGTTCGCTATGTATGTACCGCATCTTGAAATCATAATGAAGTGGTTGATGTTTGATCCTCAGAACTTCAACCAACCCGCCAAGGATGAGGTTATAATACAAGTCTAGGGCTTCGAGGTGATTTCCCCTGTTTATTTCCTTCTGCACAAAATTACTGAACATGGCGAATCTTGCTTGCAGTCTCTCTAACCTTTCATGTATTCTCTTAGCGAAGTCTTCTCCGTCTGGCTCAGAGCAGTTTACCTTGTCGGATTTGTTGAAATAGAACACGACGTTGCCATGTATCGCGGGCTCCAAGAACTTAGTTGGGCTGCTGAGTTTCAACACAGCTAGATCAATTATGAGATACTCGTCTGCGTCTCTCAGTCTGTAGAAGGCTTGGGAGACGCCTGGCCAGGGAAGCTGTGGTATCCTGAGAGTCTGCTCTATAGGTGACAGCGATTTCAATGCTCGCTCAACTATAGAAAATGCATCATTGACCTTGTCGTCATCAACTACCAAGTAAAGGTCGATATCGGACCATCTGTCAATTCGGTTGAAGGCTGCTGCGCCACCCTCATAGAAAGCATGAACATAATCAAGGGGTTTCAGAGCAGCAGCAAGTGTTTGAATTATCACATCGCGGGTCACCGTTTTTGGCATGGTCGCACCTCAGACATACGATGGTGACCCTACTCATAAAAAATCCGTATGCAAAACTCTTCAACGTGGCTATCAAGGGACTGAAGAGAGGCAGGCTTGAGCCCTCACGCGACCGTTGTCAGGTCTCAGGCTTGGATTCTTCTTTGAGAGCTTCAGCGGCACCCGCTTGACGATATCTTTCCTTGAGTTGTTCCACGTAACGTTCAATGCCCAAACTCTTTATCCTGTTATTGGTCTCAATAATCATTCTCTTGCGTTCTAAGAGTGGCTCCTCTTTCAGCTTCTTGCATGGGAAGTCATCGCATTCATAGCAGAAGTCTATGCCCTTTTGTATTGTGCAATCTCGAACTGGGCAGTCAGGCCACCATGACCAGCCACCGCCAAAACGACAACCCCTACAGGGTCTACTATGAGACGACAACCACCTCAACCCTTTCAAAAACTCATCGAAGTTGCAGGCGTTGCTGCGTTCGGCTATCAGTCTCAACGAGCCGTATCTCTCAGCGTATCCAAGCAGATTTTTGGCGGCGTCAACAATCGTTCCCTTGTAATAAGCACACATGCTGCAGTAATATTGGCCACAGCAGGAAACATTCTTGATCTCTGTTTTCATGAAGGTTAGCTCCGTTCTGCTCAGTTCAGACTTGCAGGCATAGAATAATAAGAGTTCCTTGTACGTCTCTCTTTTTTCTAAACGCGTACGAGGTGGCTCCAAGAAGGTCGTGCGCCTTGAACCGGTTTGAAACTGGGCTACGTCTTCAGTTTTTTCCCAGTTGCAGGAAAAACACGTAGCAGGTTTCAGGTTCGCCGTATGGTCCTGCCTCGTCGATACCGTAAGCCTCTTTGTATCCGCGTTGACGGCATATAGCTATTGCAGCGGGGTCGAATGCGTAGAATACCAACGAATCATATCCCTTGTCTCGGATGTGCTTCTCAAAAAAGTCAAAGAACTGTTTTCCATAGCCTTTCCCTCTGTGTTCCTTCGTTAGCCATAGTTCATGAAGCTCGACGAAATCCTTCTTCTGTCCAAGAAATCTGTGGAGTATCTCCTTGTCTTCTTTGTCTCTCGGGTCTCCTCTTCTATGCTCTTCCGTGTTCGTCTCATGCCAAATTGCGTGACCGATTATTTCGTCGTTCTCTCGGAAAACAATAAGATTGAACATATTGTTGTCGAGATAGGCCTTTAACTTCTCAAGCTCTCCTTGCGCCGTGTACTGCCCTATCTTCGCCAGGTAACTAGAGAACTCTTGAAAGTCACAGCCCAAAACAAACTTCATAGCATCCCATCCGTCTCCACAATGCTATCACTACGTTCTTAATTTATTATTGAGCCACAAACCTTCTAAAGAAAGAGCGCGCGGCTTAGCTTTTTCGTTTCCTGCTGGTGCGCACGCTTGTGCAGCATGAGGGGCTGTCGAAGTAGTCTTTGGCGACTCTGATTAGGCTTTTGTCTTGTGTCAATAGAGCAGCTTCTCCCATCCAATCTGACACGGTTAGGAGTGTTTTCATGTCGGAGATGAGCATTCCGAGCGAGTCAATCGATTGTTCAACCGAACCACGCAGCAAGCGTGTTTCCCCAAGGTATGGAAAGTCCTCTTTTTCGGAAACCTCTTGGGTCATGGCGATGTTTAGCCTGACCCCGCGTCTTTCTTTTGCATCTATCAACGAGTCTCTGAGGCTTTTGAGAACTTCTGGATATGAAATGAAAATTGTTATCTCTTTCCGTGCTGTTTCAACTAGTGCTTTCATTCTGTTGATGATGTTCTTCTGTCCTCGGATGATATAGGCTACCTCTAGTTCCTCTGATTTTTCGGCGCTCTCATATATCGGAGTCAACATGTCGACTAAAACACGCGCACGCACGTCTGCTTCTTTAATTTTCTCATTGAGACTTTCAGTGAGTTGGTTTTTCAGATTGGCGACGGCTTCCATAGGTGACACAGGCAAGTAAATGTTTGGATTGCCCTTCTGAACTACGAGCATGCCTCTCTTCGAGAGTCCGTCCAGAGCATAGTAGATTTTCGAGTCCGGGATGCCCGTTTCCTTACACAGCTCAGCCGCAGTTATGTTGGGATGCATCAAAAGCGTAATGTAAGTTAATGCCTCATGAGTCGGCAACTCCAGTTCTTTAAGCCTCGAAACTGTGCGGTCTCGGGCAACTGGTTCCTTGAGGTTCACAGTTGTTACCTCCTTCTTCTAGTAAGTGGTTGTCAGAGAAGCCTTAAATAGATTTCTACTACTGTTAAGGTAGTAGTTAAATCGCGAGGTGGTTCGGTATGGAAGCAGCGGAAAACCAACGCAATGGGCAACTTGAGAATAAATACCCAAGCAAACTAAGAAGAGGCGCCATTAACCAGCTGGCCATTGGATCTGTAATCCTCCTATGGGGCAGTCTGCTGGCACTAAAGCAAGTTGGAATAATAGAAAGGAGCGTAAGCACTTGGCCTTTTGCCTTAACAGCTCTCGGCATACTGCTCGTAGCCGGTGGCATCTACAGGTTGAGCAGATCGAGACGCCTGTGAGAAACCAGCTCGTCCAAAACCGCACATGCCAAGACGTGATAAAATGGTATGCGAAAACATGAAAAAAGAAAAGATTAGGAAAAGCGCAAGCGAGTTGAAAAACGACAAGAAGGTGATCTGTCATGGAAGATAGAATCAAATTGTTGATAGCGGTTGGAGCTTCTGTTACGGCGAATTGCCAACCTTGCCTTAAGACCGCTGTCACTGAAGCTCAGGGGGCAGGAGTAGAGAAGAAAGAAATCCTCGAAGCAATCGCAATAGGGAGAGTTGTCAGAAAAGGCGCAATGGGCAAGATGGACAAATTCGCCTCAACCCTAACCGGAAAGGATGTGGGCAGCTCAGACGAATGTCCATTCGGCTCGACAGAAGAAGAAGTCAAAGAATGGGTAGAGCAGGAAGATCAATGTGGTTGCAGTTGACGAAGCGCGCTGGAGCGCCCCACTCTCAGTCAAGGCGGCGTAGATTCTGATGTTACGTCTACAGTGCACTGCCACGAAGAAATCAGGACTAAATCTGAGCGACTATCGCTTTTTTTGGCATCTCGCTTTGTGTTTGCGATAGAAAGGCTATACACACCATGTCTAGATGAAGCAGAACACTTGGAAGTTAGGTTTTCACTTTAGGCGCGCGCTATACGTTACTTGATTACTTGAGAATCCTAGCAAGTTGTTTAAGATCTTGAATTGTGGGAATAGAGGCTCGTTCAAAGTCTTCTTTGCTGCTAAATCCTGTTAAGACGCCAATCGTCTCGATTCCTAGATTCCTTGCCGGCTCCAATTCCGTAACCGAATCGCCTATGCACAACATTTCGTCGGGTTTGGTTTTAGTCAATCCAACCGCGCACTTGTATAGTTTCTTTCTCTGTTCCTGAAAGGGAAGCAATGGTATCTCTTTGACTCCATGATATTTCGCGGCAACCTCTCGCGTAACGATTAATGCAAAGAATTTTTTGATATCGAACCGTTCCAGCTCCTCTTCCGTGGATGAAAGAGTGTCTCTGGAAGTCACAACAACCAGTCTGCACTTCTCAGACAGAGTGGACAGCACATTATATGCCCCATCGTGGACTCGCGTCAAGTTCGAAGCTTCTCTCTTCGTAAAATAAGCGAAACTCAGTTCGGTGTACTTTTTCATCTCTTGTTCCGTCATGGTTATTCCAAGTTCCTTGGCTATGTCGACAAGTCCCATACCGTAACGATAGTACCTTCTAACTTCTTCTAGGGAAACATGGTATCCAAGCTCATTTAGAGCTTCATAACGTGCAAACGCGTCCCTCTCAAAGAAATCGAGAATTGTTCCATCTAGATCAAACAGAATTGCTTTGAACCTCATGCTACCCAGACTCAGCTCATGAAGAAAGAAGAATCGCTATTGCATTAGACTTGCTTGTAAATCTTGTTTCCAGCCTCCCAGCCGTCCCTCCACTCAACCCTGTCTGGAATGATTTTCAACAAACCGAACTCCTTGCACTCTGGTCCATCTGGAAAATGTTCCGATAGATCGAAAGATGCCAGACTCCACACTCTCCTCTTCTTCTCTACATCGGGCACGACGTAAGCTCTGCCGAAAACGAAAGCTGCCCTACTACCGCGCGGCTGCTCCACAAATGCAAGACAAATCTTCGGATTATCCTGTATGTGCCTCACTTTCCTAGAGGTGCAGAACGTCGTCACCCAAATCACCATATCATCTTCAACTATGGGAGATACCGGGCGAACAAACGGCTGGTCACCATCACTAGTAGCCAAGTACGCATGGAGACAATTCTCCCTCATTATCTTCACGATTTTCTCCTTATCGGACGCACTCATCATTCCACCTCATCGACCATGTTTTCTTTCTTGGTTTTTATGACTTGTGGAGATACTAGGTAATTCATTTTTTAGCGCGCGCGCTACGGGGTATCCAAAATTCTTATGAAGCTGTTTATCATGCGGACACCTGAGGAAACATTTGTTGAAATATGTTGCACTGAGTGGAGAAGGCAGTTTTGCCCGTGGCTTAGCCTTGGGAAAAATGATTAAGGATGTCTGTATTCACAACCTCTCGTTCTTTGAAAAGAAATTAGCTGAACATGGCTTGACTCTCGAGTATGGTCTGAGACAGGCATTAGAAAACGAAAAAATCGTGGCAAAGCGTTTCCCAAAGTTGTTAGAGGAAATTCGAGGCATCGCGGAAGGAGCGCAACTCCCATACAATTCAATACTTCTCGAGACCGCTTACCCATTTACTGCCGATGCCCCTTCGAACTGCACAATTATCTCTGCCTTTGGCAATACAACAACTGATGGGACACCTATCGTTGGCAGAAACTACGACTTCCTCTTAGATTTCAGAAAATGCAATCAGCTTCGGAGCGTTACTGGGAAAAATGCGAAGTTCTCTTTTGTAGGCGGCACCATCACGATTTTAGGGGTCGAAGAAGGAATGAACGGTGCAGGCTTGTTTATTGGTGATGCTGGTTGGGAACCAAAGGAGCTACCATCATCCAGAGGCTTGTCTTCGAGGCAGGTTATGCAGTTAGTCTTGGAGAACTGCGCCTCCGTCGACACAGCTATTGAATTCATCCGTCAGACACCGAAATTCGCCAATAACGCGGGCACCTGCTACTTGCTTGCCGACAAAAGAGAAGCTGTCATAATGGAAATGGGCCTTAACAAAAGCTGCTTAAGAAGACCAGAAGAGGACATGTTGGTTGCGTCTAACGCGTTTCTAACACCCATCAGGGAAGAGATTAAGCCACCCGAGCCTGCAGCTCTTTCTAGGCATGACTTTGCCAGAAAGCACCTTCGTGAGAACAAAGGCGAAGTAGACAAAACACTTATGCAGAATCTTCTTTCGGACCACAGCGTCCCCATATGCTCTCATAACGAAATCAATACTCTACGTTCCATCATCGCAAAGACGAAAGAAAGGAAAGTGCTGGTGGCCGACAACCACCCTTGCACCTCAAAGTATGAGGAAATTCGGATTCCAACATGACGTGGTGAGCGCGAGGTGAGACTAGGTAGGCTGATGTTGCCCCCCTATGGTAACATACAATTAGCATTATGCACTGCTTTTTCAACGACAATCCATTCGGCAGGCCTTGAGTCAATTGACGCTTAGGATTTTCTTCATGACCCTTGCATACACATTCTTAGTCTTTGACGCGTGTTTTCTGTCCAATAAAAATGTTGATTGGCGGATATTTCATGCCGTGTTGTTTTACTGATGGCCACAGTTCCTGCATTATTCTTCCTTTAAGTTCACTCCAAATCTCGTCTTGTCCGCCTGCTCCTTTCAAGAACAATGCGGGTGAATACCAGATTTTTGTCTCCACCGTTTCAACACGTATTCCCTTCAAGCCTGCATTCTTCATGTGCCTGAGAATCTCCCTTTTGGTGGGGAAATAGTCATCTCCTATGTCTCGATGAAGCCGCACAAGGTTCTCCTCAGCCACGTTTTTCGTTTCTGTGCTTAGCTCTATCATTGCAACCCTTCCGTCTTGTCGAACCAGTCTTGCAATTTCAGCGACTATTTTTGGTAGCTTTGAGGGTTGTGTCAGCTCTTCGATCAATCTGTAACTTGTGACCACATCAAAACTTTCAGGAGTGAGCAGAGATGACAGGTTCACTGCGTCACCCTTCACAAATCTGACCAGATGCCGAACACGATATTTGTCCAGATTCTGGTTCATTTCGTTCAAATATTCGTCGGTAATGTCAACGGCCACGACTTCTCCAGTTTTTCCTACCAGTTTTGCGACGCACGCTGTAAACATTCCTTGGCCACACCCTACATCGAGAACCCGCATGCCCTCACGTATCCCTATCAGGCTCGCGAGGCTCATCTTCATCAAATGCAGCTTCTGTTCAAGTGTTTCAGAGTTTCCTATCATCTGACCCTGCTCACCTACACCACTTCTGAGTTTCTTCCATTGTTTGCTTAAGTGCGGCTAGAATCCAGTAGCCTTTAGGGCTGAGGATATAATTTTTGGCTTCGTCTTGTATAATCAAATTTTGTTTCTTCAATGGTCTCAGATGGTAGATCAGGTGTCCGCTTGAGAGTTTCGTTGCTTCTACCAATTCTGAAAAGCGATGCTTTCCTTCAAAAATACTCTTCATTACTCTTAGTCGTGCGATGTGCGAGAGCGGTTCAATAACTTCATTGAAGATTTTCCTTTCGTCGAAGTCTCCAATATCGGAAATATCGAGTTTGGAGTAATCACGGCCTTCCAACATGTTAACACTTTCTATCAGTTTCTTCTGTAAAAAAAGCGTAGGTCTTAGTTGTTGCCAGCACTTCTTGCAGTCTTTGGTATAAGAGGTGTCATTAAGACGCTGATCTGCGCTGTTTAAAAACCCGTCAACCCCACCAAGAGCTTTTTCGATGTTAAAAGCACTTATTTCGTCGGTGTATTCTTTAACTCTTCCTTTGAACATTTCTTTGCAATTTACTTCTTTTAGCCGACTCCTTCCGCATTCAAGGCTATTGATTAATGTATCTATCTCTTCAAACAAGTGCTTGGATATTATGAGCAAATAATTCAATGTTAAAGCCTTACTAAGTGCTTGTTTAACGTCAAGAAGATTTTTGTTTACATCCTCTCGCAACAGTTTGATGGTTTCAGCTAACTCTTCAATCTCCTTTAGAGGTCTCATCATTCTTCCTCCCCTGATCTAAGGGGATTTGAGATAAAATAGTTTATCTAAAACTATAAATATTTTACCTTAGTCTTGACCTTCACTGGCGAGGCGAATGGAAAGTCCATCCGAATCCACGCGCTTGATAAATGAATTAGAAGTTCTGCTTAGAAAGCTCGGTGCGTTTAAAGTTAGAGTAGCCGATCCCCGAAAAGGATTCGATAAGGTATGGAAGGGCTGTCATCCGAGAGACGTTATGGACGACTGCAATTCTGTGATCGTTTTTGTCCTTAACGTAGGTCTAGACTATTATACATCAGTTGAATACTGTGAAAATGACATCAGTTTTAGACTCTTATATCTATATCGAGACTATGTTGAGTTGCAATTGGTCAAATTCCTAAGAAAGAAAGGTTATAATGCAATGGAAATGCCAAATGCTTACGTTGATGAAAAGAAGAAAATAGCTCCCCTGTCCTATAAGTTGGCGGCCTATGAAGCGGGAATCGGCGTTTTCGGAAGACCCGGTATATTGATCACTCCAGAATATGGGCCT